>Ga0180223_1001145_pt1 | contig 22192 bp, 21 predicted proteins | sample eDN5th30CKraftOP_FD_151337 | JGI IMG/M metagenome (GOLD analysis project Ga0180223, IMG submission 151337) | Enriched Organic Plus compost microbial communities from Emeryville, California, USA - eDNA 5th pass 30_C Kraft OP (version 2) (version 2) ... | reverse complement strand
TACAGCGAGCCGCTGCGCGCCTACATGCCGCGCGTCGATCTCGACGTTCACTTCGAAACCGGCTCGTGGCAGATCACACCCGACCAGATCGAACAGCTGGCGGCGATTGCCGACGGCATCAACCGCGCGATCGCCAAGAACCCGCGCGAAGTGTTCATGATCGAAGGCCACACCGACGCCGTCGGCTCTGACGAGGACAACCTGTCCCTGTCCGACCGCCGCGCCGAAGCGGTCGCCGTGGCGCTGACGGAGCAATTCCAGGTGCCGCCCGAGAACCTCGTCACGCAAGGCTATGGCGAGCAGTATCTGAAGGTCGAAACCGACGGACCGTCGCAGGAAAACCGCCGCGTTGCGGTGCGGCGTATTACGCCGCTCATCGACCAGCAGGCGGGGCGGTAAATTTCCGCTCAGCCGCAAGCGGCCACAGAATAAACAGCCCCCGGAGCAATCCGGGGGCTGATTTTTTGCCGCCGCATTCATGCCACGGTGCGGGAACCATCGGCGCCCCGTTCCGTTGACAGTCGCGTCGACGATGCGGCAATGCGCCTCAAGTCGCGCGCCATGGATTTATTGCAACGATTCCAGGGAGACGTGCGCGATGTCGATCGGCACCATCATTCTGATTATTCTCATCATCGCCCTGCTCGGCGGCTTTTCCGGCATCGGCGGCGGCCCGTTCTACGGCACCGGCTACTATGGCGGCGGCGGTCTGGGTCTCGTGATCGTCGTGCTGTTGATCCTCGTCCTGATGGGACGAATCTGACACTGCGATCAGCGGACAAAAAAAGCCGGCGCGTGAAGCTCACGCGCCGGCTTTGTTCGTTGAGTTTTCGCTGCTGCGCTAGCGGTCAAGCATCGTCGACGGCAACCACAAGGCGATGCCGGGGAACATCGCGACCAGAGCCACGGCGACCACCATCAGCAGGAACAGCGGCAGCGTGTAGGCGCCGATGGTGAAGATGTTGCGGCCGGTCATGCCCTGCAGCACATAGAGATTGAAGCCGACCGGCGGCGTGATCTGCGCCATCTCGACCACGATTACGATGTAGATGCCGAACCAGATCAGATCGAAGCCCGACTTCTGCACCAGCGGAATGATGATCGAGGTGGTAAGCACCACCATCGAGATGCCGTCGAGGAAGCAGCCGAGGACGATGTAGAAGATGGTCAGGACCGTCAGCAGCGCCCACGGTGCCAACTGGAACGCGGTGATCCATTCGGCCAGCGCCACCGGAATTCCGGTGAAGCCCATCGCGGCCGTCAGGTAGGCCGCACCGGCGAGGATGAAGGCGATCATGCAGCTCGTCTTGGTCGCGGCGAGCAGCGCATCGCGGACATTCGGCCAGGTGAGCGTATCCGACCACCACGAGAACGCCAGCGACAGGAACACGCCGACGACGGCCGCCTCGGTCGCCGAGGCGAGCCCGCCATAGATCGAGCCGATCACGCCAAGAATGAGCAGCGTCACCGGGATGAGACGGCGCGACGCCGCGAACCGCTCACGCCACGGCATCACCGGTTCGGGCGCCGGCATGCGGTCCTTGTTGAGCAGCGCCCAGACGACGATGAAGCCCATGAACAGCACGGCGAGCATGATGCCGGGAATGACACCGGCGATGAACAGCCGGGCGATCGACTGTTCGGTGACGGTGGCATAGATGATGAGAATGATCGACGGCGGAATGAGCAGGCCGAGCGTGCCGGCGCCGGCCAGCGTGCCGATCGCCATCTTCGAATCGTAACCGCGCTTAGCCAGTTCCGGCAACGAGATGCGGCCGATGGTGGCGCAGGTTGCCGCCGATGAGCCGGACACTGCGGCGAAGATCGCGCAACCGACGACATTTACATGCAGGAGCCGGCCCGGCAGCTTCTGCAGCCATGGCGCCAGACCGGTGAACATGTCGTCCGGGAGCTTGGTGCGATAAAGTATCTCTCCCATCAGAATGAACATCGGCAGCGCGGTCAGGTCCCACGAACCAGATGCCGCCCAGACCGACGTTGCCAGCACCTGGCCGGCCGGCGTCGACATGGTCATGACGATGGCGACGTAGCCGACGATGGTCAGCGCCAGCGCGATCCAGACGCCCGCAGCCAGGATGACGAAAAGAAACAGCAGAAGCAACAGAGAAAGCTCGACGACGCTCATGCCTCAGCCCTCTTTGCCGACGGTGAAGGCTTCTTCGGCGTCGAGGAAAGTCGGACGGCCGCGCCGGAGAATGACGACCAGCTCGTCGATCAGGGCGATGGTGAAGATCAGCGCGCCGAGCGCCATGAGCGCCTGCGGATACGCCAGTTGCACGCGCACGACGCCGGCCGAGACTTCATTGAACTTGTAGGAGACGTAAGCGAAGTTGGCGAATTGCCAGGTCATGTAGATGCCGGCCCCCGCCGCCACGCCGAAGGCGAGAATCTCGGCGGCGCGGCGAAACGGCCGCGCCAGAACATTGAGCGCCATGGTGACGCGGATATGCGCGCCGCCCTTCAGCGTCGGCGCCAGCGCCAGGAAGCTCGCGGCGGCGAGCGTGTAGCCGCAGATCTCGTTGAGCGACAATATCTGGAATTCGGTCGGCGGCAGACGCAGCAGCATCAAGATGCCGTCGATGATGCGGAAGGTGAGCTGAACGCCGACCAGCAGCGCGATGGCGGCGAGACACAAGGCCGCCGCCCACAGCGCCAGTCCGTAAAGTCTGTCGAGCAAGTTACGCATGATCGGCGTCCGGAAAATGATCCCCCTCTCCTTCCTCAGAACCCAACCCGGGCTTGCCCGGGTTGGGTGGAGAGAGTGATTGTCGAGCGTGGTCGGAGGCGCCCGCTTACTTCTTGTAAGCGGACAGCATGGCCGCACCGTCGGCACCGGCGGACTTTTCCCACTCGGCGGCGATGGTTTCGCCGACCTTCGCGAGACCGGCCTTCAGTTCCGGCGTCGGCGCGGTGACCTTGATGCCGGCATCCTTCAGCGCCTTGGTCTTGATGGACTTCTCGTCGATCGAGGCCTTCCAGCCGCGCTCCTCGGCGGCCTTGGCGGCATCAAGCACGGCCTTCTTCTCGGCGGCGCTGAGCTTGTCGAAGGCGGCCTTGTTCACGAACACGATGTTGCGCGGCAGCCAGGCTTCGGCCTCGATATAGTCGGTCAGGTAGTCCTGCGCCTTGGTGTCGACGCCGGTCGAGGCCGAGGTGATCATCACGTCGACGCGGCCGGTGGCGAAGGCGGTCGGCAGGTCCGGCACTTCGATCTGCGTCGGGATGGCGCCGACCAGCGCGGCGATGCGGCCGATGGTGGCGTTATAGGTACGGAACTTGAGGCCTTTGAAGTCCTCGATCTTGGTCAGGGTCTTCTTGGCGTAGATGCCCTGCGGCGGCCACGGCACCGAATACAGCAGCATCAGGCCTTCGGACGCGAGCTGCTTTTCGAGATACGGCTTCTGCGCCGCATAGAGCTTCTTGGCGGCGTCATAGCCGGTCGCCAGGAACGGCACGGAGTCGAGACCGTAGACCGGCGCCTCGTTGGCGGCGAGCGACTCGAGAATTTCGCCGATCGGTGCCGTGCCCTGACGCACCGCGCGCTTGATCTCGGGATGCTTGAACAGCGAGCCGGCCGAGTGGACCTGGATCTTGAGCGATCCGTTCGTCGCCTTGTCGACGTCGGCGGCGAACGCGACGACATTCTTGGTGTGGAAATTGCCATCCGGATACGGCACCGGCATGTCCCACTTGGTCTGGGCCGACGCGGTGGTCGCAAGACCGGCCGCCAGAGCGACGCCGGCCAGAGAACGCAGAACCATCTTCATAGCTCACCCTCCATCGCGGATCGTGACTCGATCCGCACTCGTTGCTGATGTGAAGCTTAGCAGTCTCTTGTTTCGGAACCTGACGAAACTTTCGGCAGATCCTGCACAAGTTTCTCCTCTTTTCAAAGACTCGCCGCCGCGCGCGCGGCCTGGTCGTAATGACCGGACAGCGCACGCATCAGTGCGGCGATTTCGGACAGCCGCTTCTCGTCCATGCCGGCGCTCTTGACCGACTGGACCAGAAGGGCCTCGCGAACCTTGCGATAGCGTTGCACGACCTTCTCGCCCTTTGCGGTGAGGCCGACGGTCTTTTCGCTGCCGCGCTTGCTGCTGACGAGCAGATTATGCCCCTCAAGCTTCTTGAGTGAATAGGTAACGAGGTGGGTGTCTTCGATATTGAGCACTAGGCAAATATCGGCGACGCGCTTGGTGCGGTCGCGGTGCGCCACGGTGTGCAGGACAAGGACATCGAGTGGCGACAGATCGGGCACGCCGGCGGCCTGCATACACCGCACCATCCAGCGCTCAAAGGCGTGATCGAGCAGGATCATGCCGAATTCGAGCTCGGACAGAACCGGCATCGCACCCGACGCCAGATGCGCCGACGATACGATCGGCCCCAGTGTCAGCTCCGCGTCGGTCCTCGCTGCGGTCGCAGCTCTTGCCATCTCAGCCCCTCCGAGATGGCAGAAGCGTATCGACCGATGATAAATTGTCAACGATTTATTGACGATTTTTTTTAGCTCTGATTTATTCCGCACAGGCAGGAGAGCAGCATGGCGAAGCGGTCGGCTAACAAACAGGCAGGCGGATCGAAGAAACAGGCAGCGAAGGCAGGCCGCAAGGCAAGCAAGAAGCCCGGCCGCAGCAAGTCCGCCGCCCGAACCTGGGATTTCTGGATCGACCGCGGCGGCACCTTCACCGACATTGTCGGCCGTGCGCCCGACGGCAAGCTGATCGCGCACAAGCTGCTGTCGGAAAACCCCGAGGCCTATGCCGACGCCGCGGTGCAAGGCATTCGCGACCTGCTCGGACTCAATGCGGGAGACGCCATTCCGCCGGCTACTGTCGGCGCGGTGAAGATGGGCACGACGGTCGCGACCAATGCGTTGCTCGAGCGCAAGGGCGACCGCACACTGCTGCTCATCACCAAGGGTTTCCGCGACGCACTGAAGATCGGCTACCAGGCGCGGCCGAAGATCTTCGCGCTGGAGATCATCAAGCCGGAACTGCTGTATGAGCGTGTCGCCGAGATCGATGAGCGCGTGCGCGCCGACGGCACCGTCGAGCGCGAGCCCGATCTTGAGGCCGCGCGCGCCGAACTCGAAGCCGCAAAAAAAGATGGCATCGACGCCGTCGCCATCGTGCTGATGCACGCCTATCGCTTCCCCGAGCACGAGAAGCGTCTTGCCAAGCTCGCCCGCGACATGGGTTTCGCACAGGTCTCGGTCAGCCACGAAGTCTCGCCGCTGATCAAGCTGGTCGGCCGCGGCGATACCACTGTGGTCGATGCGTATCTGTCGCCGATCCTGCGCCGCTATGTGTCGCGCGTCACCACGGCGCTCGATACGAAGACCTCCGGTGCACGCCTCATGTTCATGATGTCGTCCGGTGGGCTGACCGCCGCCGAGCTGTTCCAGGGCAAGGACGCCATTTTGTCCGGGCCGGCGGGCGGCGTGGTTTCGATGGCCGAGACCGGCAAGCAGGCCGGTTTCGACCGGCTCATCGGCTTCGATATGGGCGGCACCTCGACCGACGTGTCGCATTTCGACGGTGAGTACGCACGCGCCTTCGAGACCGAAGTCGCCGGCGTGCGCATGCGCGCGCCGATGATGCTCATTCACACCGTCGCCGCCGGCGGCGGCTCGATCCTGCATTATGACGGCGCGCGCTTCCGCGTCGGCCCCGACTCGGCGGGCGCCAATCCGGGCCCGGCCTGCTATCGCCGCGGCGGGCCGCTCGCCGTCACCGACGCCAATGTGATGACCGGCAAGCTGATCCCGGATTTCTTCCCGCGCATCTTCGGCCCGCATCAGGACCAGCCGCTCGATGCCAGCGCCGTGCAGAAGTCGTTCGGCGAGATGGCCAAGCAGGTCGGCGACAAATCGCCGGAAGAGATCGCCGACGGCTTCATCAAGATCGCCGTCGAGAACATGGCCAACGCGATCAAGAAGATTTCGGTGCAGCGCGGCTACGACGTGACGCGCTATGCGCTGAACTGCTTCGGCGGCGCTGGCGGCCAGCACGCCTGCCTCGTCGCCGATGCGCTCGGCATGACCAAGGTGCTGATCCACCCGTTCTCGTCGCTGCTGTCGGCCTACGGCATGGGCCTCGCCGATATCCGCGCCACGCGCGAACAGGCCATCGAACTGCCGTGGGGCGCCAAGGCGCTCGCGGCGCTGAAGAAGACCGGCATCACGCTCGGCAAAGCCGTAAGGGACGAAGTCGTCGGCCAAGGCGTGCCGGCGGCGAAGATCAAGGTGATCCAGCGGGCGCATATTCGCTACGCCGGCACCGACACGGCGCTGATCGTCGAAGCAGGTCCCCTGCCCGCAATGCAGCGCGCGTTCGAGAAGGCGCACAAGGCGCGCTTCGGCTTCATCGACCGCAACAAGGAGCTGGTCATCGAGGCGATCTCGGTGGAAGCCATCGGTGGCGGCGCCAAGTTCGCGGAGAAAGCGGCGAGGCGCACGGCCGCCAGGCTGCCGAAGCCAGCCAAGGCGACGCGTTTCTATTCGAACGGCGCCTGGCACAAGGCGAACGTCTACACCCGCGACCAATTGAAGATCGGCGCCAAGGTAAAGGGCGCGGCGATCATCATCGAGCCGCACCAGACCATCGTCGTCGAGCCCGGCTGGGAAGCCGAGCTGACGCCTAAGAACCATCTCGTGCTGTCTCGCAAGCAGAAGCTCAAGCGCGTGCACGCCATCGGCACCCATGCCGATCCGGTGATGCTGGAAGTGTTCAACAACCTGTTCATGTCGATTGCCGAACAGATGGGCGTGTCGCTGCAGAACACCGCATACTCGGTGAACATCAAGGAGCGGCTCGACTTCTCCTGCGCGGTGTTCGCGTCTGATGGTACTTTGGTCGCCAACGCACCGCACATGCCGGTGCATCTCGGCTCGATGGACCGCTCGGTGGAGACCATCATCCGCGACAACAAGGGCAAGATCGCGCCCGGCGACGTCTACGCCATCAACGCGCCCTATAACGGCGGCACGCATCTGCCGGACATCACGGTGTGCACGCCGGTGTTTGACGACAAGAAGAAGAACATTCTGTTCTGGGTGGCCTCGCGCGGCCACCACGCCGATGTCGGCGGCATCTCGCCCGGCTCGATGTCGCCGAACGCGACCACCATCGAGCAGGAAGGCGTCTATATCGACAATTTCAAGCTGGTGGATCGCGGCAAGTTCCGCGAGAAGGAGCTGATGGAGTTGCTGACCGGTGCCAAATATCCGGCGCGCAATCCGATCCAGAATGTCAACGACCTCAAGGCGCAGATCGCGGCCAACGAGCGCGGCGTCGCCGAGCTGCGCAAGATGGTGACGCAGTTCACCCTGCCCGTGGTCAAGGCCTACATGAAGCACGTGCAGGACAACGCGGCGGAAAGCGTGCGCCGCGTCATCGACCGCATCCACGATTCCGAGTTCGAATACCCGATGGACCAGGGCATGGTCATCAAGGTGAAGATCTCGGTCGACAAGAAGAAGCGCGAGGCCACCGTCGATTTCACCGGCACGTCGCCGCAGCAGCCATCGAACTTCAACGCGCCGGAGCCGGTGACGCGCGCCGCCGTGCTCTATGTGTTCCGCATGATGGTCGCCGACGACATCCCGATGAACGCCGGCTGCCTGTGCCCGGTGAACATCATTGTGCCGCCAAAGTCGATGCTGACGCCGGAATATCCGGCCGCCGTGGTCGCCGGCAATGTCGAGGTATCGCAAGCGGTGACCAACTGCCTGTTCGGCGCGCTGAAAGCGCTCGCCTGCGCCCAGGGCACCATGAACAACCTCAACTTCGGCAACGACAAGTATCAGTATTACGAGACCATCTGCTCGGGCTCGCCGGCGGGTCCCGGCTTCAACGGCACCGACGCCGTGCACACGCACATGACCAACACGCGCCTCACCGATCCGGAAATTCTCGAATTCCGCTATCCGGTGCTGCTCGAGGACTTCCACATTCGGAAAGATTCTGGCGGCAAGGGCAAGTGGCACGCCGGCGACGGCATCCGCCGCACCATCCGCTTCCTCGAGAAGATGGATTGCACCGTTCTCTCCGGCCATCGCCGCGTGCCGCCCTTCGGTCTCGAAGGCGGCGAGCCGGGTCAGGTCGGCGAGAACTGGGTGCGCCGCAAGGATGGCGCGATGGTGAAACTCGAAGGCTGCGACGCCACCGAGATCGATGCCGATGAAGCGATCATCATCCAGACGCCAACGGCGGGAGGCTACGGCAAAGCGTAGACCGCGAGACGGTACGGTATCGCCGCGCAGAAACGCGCGGCGCTTCGTCATCGCGTCAGAATTGCATTGCATCGACGCCGATGCGCATCGATCGACGCGACGCATTGACCTCCATCAACAATGAGTGCGCGTCCGCGACTAGCGTCGCGCGCATGTCAGTCCCGCCGGATTCCTCATCGCCGCTCAAGTCTCTTCTTCGGCAAGCCCCTGCCCTGCTGCTCACCCCGCTGCCGCTGGCGCTTCTGCAACCTATTCTCAATCGAATAGCGACGCATGTCGCGTCCTCGCGCGCCGGTCTGTTCGACCGGCTCGGCCCGCATGCCGGCAAGAGATTTCTGATCGATCCGGTCGATCTGCCTTTCGTGCTTGTTCTCACGCCCGAGCGCGAGGCGCCGCGGCTCACCGCGCATCGCCGCCATGAGCGGCCTGCGCACGATGCCGCCATCGCCGGCACGTTCTTCAACCTGCTCGACATGATCGACGGCACGCTGGACGGCGACGCCATGTTCTTCTCCCGCGATCTCAGCATAACCGGCGACACCGAGGCGGTCGTCGCGCTGCGCAATGCGCTGGACGACTTCGAAGGCAGCGCGCTCGCCGCCGCCATCGGCAGCTTCGGTCCTTTCGCCGGGCCGGCATCGTTCGTGCTGTCCGGCTTGCGCGCATCACGAGGGACAGGCTCATGACGGAAACGAGCGGCTATCAGCGGCCGGAGTTGGTGTGTCCGGCCGGCACACCGGCGGGTTTGCGCACCGCGGTCGATGCCGGCGCCGATGCCGTGTATTGCGGCCTGCAGAACGAGACCAATGCGCGCAACTTTCCGGGACTGAACTTCACGCCGGCCGAACTCGAACAATCGCTGGCCTATGCCCATGCGCGCGGCGCCAACGTGCTGCTGGCGGTCAACACTTTCCCGCCGGCCGGCCGCTTCGAATTGTGGCGCGAGGCCATCGATCTGGCGGCGCGGCTCGGCGTCGACGCGGTCATCGTCGCCGACATCGGCGTCGCCGACTACGCGGCACAAACGCATCCGGAATTGCGTCTGCATCTGTCGGTGCAGGCCGGCGCCTCGTCGCCCGAAGCAATCCGCTATTACTGCCGGGAGTTCGGCGTCAAACGCGTGGTGCTGCCGCGCATGCTGACGGTCGCCGAGATCGCGGCGCTGCACCGGCAGATCCCGTGCGAAATCGAGGCTTTCATCTTTGGCAATATCGGCATGATGGCCGAGGGCCGCTGCAGCCTCACCAATTACGTTACCGGCGTTTCCACCAACATGGATGGCGTGTGCTCGCCGGCCGCCAGCGTGCACTACGAGCAAGACGCGCGCCATACGTTGACGACGCGGCTCGGCCCGGTGGTGATCGACCGCTTCATCTGCGGCGAGAGCGCCGGCTATCCGACAATCTGCAAGGGCCGCTATCTCTGCAGCGCCAAGAAGGACGCCTACTACGCCTTCGAAGAGCCGGTCAGCCTCAATCTGACGGCCCTGCTGCCGGACCTCATGCGCGCCGGGGTCACCGCGCTCAAGATCGAGGGACGCCAGCGCAGCCGCGCCTACGTCAAGGACGTTGTGTCCGCCTTCCGCGTCGCAGTCGACGATCTGATGGCGGGCCGCGATGTCCCGCTGGCCGGCCTTCTCGCGCTCACCGAAGGCCGCCGTGAAACCGAAGGCACGTTCCGGAGCAAAAGATGGCGATAGCGCAAACCGCGCCAGCAGGCGACGTCACTCTCGGTCCGGTGCTGTTCAACTGGACGCCGGAAGCGTGGCGCGACTTCTATTTCCGCATCGCCGACGAAGCGCCGGTCGAGACCGTCTATCTCGGCGAGATCATCTGCTCGAAGCGCGCTCCGTTGTTCGCGCCGCATCTGGAGGTCGTGGCGACACGGCTCGCCACCGCCGGCAAGACGGTCGTGTTCTCGACATTGACCGAAGTAATGTCGAAGCTCGACCGCAAGCTGGTGGAGAGCCTCAGCGACGGCGACATGGTCGAGGCCAACGATGCGTCGGCGTTCTCGTTCCTGCACGGCCGGCCGCATCACATCGGGCCGTTCATCAATGTCTACAACGAACGTACGCTCGTCGTTCTGGCGCGCGGCGGCGCCTGCAATGTCTGCCTGCCGGTGGAGTTGCCAGCCACCGCCATCCGTACGCTGGCCGCCGAGGCGCAGAAGCTGAACGTCACGCTGGAGGTGCAGGTGTTCGGCCGCCTACCCCTCGCGCTGTCCGCGCGCTGCTATCACGCGCGCGCCCACGGCCGCACCAAGGACAGTTGCCAGTTCGTGTGCGAGAACGACCCGGACGGCCTGGTGCTTAGGACGCTGGAGAACAAGCCGTTCCTGACGGTGAACGGCATCCAGACCTTGTCCTTTGAGTATCTCGACCTGAGCGGCGACCTTGCGACATTGCAGGACATGGGCATCCGCCGTTTCCGCCTCTCGCCGCACAGCTGCGACATGGTGGCGGTCGCGACCATCTTCCGTGACGCCCTCGATGGCCGAGTCGACGCCCAAGATACGCATGCACGGCTCGAGGCCCTCAAACTCGAGGCGCCGTTCGTGAACGGCTTCTTCCACGGCAAGGCCGGGAAGCACTGGCAGGCGGCGGCGAGACACTAGCCCGTCCAGTCATAGGCGGATGTCGCCCTTCGGCCCCGATACTGCGAAGCGACCGAGATCGACGCAATGAGGCGATCACTATCCAGACACCGACGAGCACATAAAGATTTGGCGCGGGACCAAACTGAACTTTGTGGTTGCGGTCCGCCATTTGCTCTATCCTGACCTAATAGTTGGGAGGGGGTGGTAATGGCAAAAACCGTCAGGAAGGGCCGACCCAGCAAGCGCCCGGCAAAACAGTCGGCCACAAAGGTAAGGCTCAAGATACAGAAGGCTGTCAGATCAGCCATTGTCTCGCCGCCGTTCCCGACATTGCCGTCAGACTTCAAGCCAACAACAGGGCGCGGTGCACGCACCCTCAAGGCCACCCTGCCGACGCTGCCTAAAGGCTTCGCTCCAAAACCCGGTCGGGGCGCTGCGACGCGCCGCGCGCCGAAAAAATAATCGATACTGCGGGTCGCAGCGACCATGGCCGACGACAGCGCCAAGTCTGACAAATACGAGGTTCAGCTAAGCCAGGCGGTCGAGTACCTGCGCGGCAACGTCAAATGGTCGCTGCTGGCTTTCGGCGCTATCGGCACGACCCTACTTGCCGGATCGCAGCTTTCGAGCCTCGGCAAGTTCGCCGTTCATGAACCACGGCTGTGGGCGGCGGTCATGTTCGCAATTCTGGCGTTGGGAGCGGCAAGCTATGCCGTCCGTTCGGCGCAGGCCGTGGCTTACACGGGGCATGTCGAGTACGCCCAACTGGACGAATCCGATCTCGCCTATGTGAATAGCAACAAGCCGATCTTGGAAGGGTTCGACAGCGTTGCGGCGCTCCGGCAAACGTATGAAGCCTGCATCGCCAAGCGGTACCATGATTTATTGACGCCCGGCACCGAACCTCTCGTGCTCGAAAGCAACGAGAAGTGGTACGCATATCTCGATTCGATGCACGACAAGATTCTCGCTTACGTCCGCTACAATCGCATCAGGCGTCAAGCGGATCGCTCGCGATCGCAATTGACGGCGGCCAGCATCGCCGCGGCGATCGGCTTGGTCGGCTTCGCTTGGGCAGCCAATCCCGAAAATGCCACGACGACGGTCGTGGTCAGCGCTCCGATATCCGAGGCGCGAATCGAATTGACCGATGCCGGGAGGAAGGTGCTGACGCCTCTGCTCGGTGAGACTTGCACGAAGTTGCCACGCATTTCCGTCATCGTCCTCAGTGTCGCAGCGAGCGGAGCGGACGTCGTGACGTTAAGATCAGGAGATTGCGCGAGCGGCCGCTTTACGCTTACCGAACCACTGGGCAAGTTCGTCGCTTCCTCGCCTTAAGGCACAATAATGTTCAATGCCCGGCCGCCGCTCCGGCTGCGGCCTTGGGTTTGCGCATGGTGAGGCCGAGCGCGGCCAGCGCAACGAACAGTACGGTCAGCGCCCAGAACACATCGGCATAGCCCATGACCAGAGCCTGCTGATGGGCCATCTGTGTCATCCTCTTCAGGGCCTGCAATGAAGCATCGGCACCGCCGCCGAACAGCTCCGTCAGCTTTTGCAGCGTTTCGTTGGCGGCGACATTGGCGGGGTTGACGGCTTCATGCAGCCGCGTGATGTGCAGATCGGTCCGCTCGTTGAGCACCGTCGTCACATAAGCGAGCCCCAACGCGCCGCCGAGATTGCGCATCAGGTTAAACAGGCCGGAGGCGTTCTTGAGCCGCTCCGGCGGCAGCGTGCCGAGCGCCGTGTTGGTCACCGGCACCATCGCCGCCATCAGGCCGACGCCGCGGAAGATCTGCGGCCACAGCAGCTCGTGGAAATCCCAGTCGGCAGTCATGTAGCTCATCTGCCAGGTGCCGACCGCGAACAGCAGGAAGCCCGACACCAGAATGTAGCGCGGGTCGAAACGCTGCGTCAGTTGCCCGACCACCGGCGCGGCCAGGAACATCGCGGCGCCGGAGACGAACATGGTCTCGCCGATCATCAGCGCGTTGTAGCCGCGAATCTGCGCGAGGTAGAGCGGATAGAGATAGGTCAGACCGTAAAGACCGATGCCCAGGACAAAGGAGAACAGACTGCCGAGCGCGAAGTTTCGGTTGGTAAAAGCGCGCAGATCGACGATCGGATTGGCAGCCGTCAGCGATCGGGCGAAGAATGCAATCGCCGAGACCGCCGCGACGACGGCCATCACGAGAATTTCGCCGTCATCGAGCCAGTCCTTGCGCGGGCCCTCCTCCAGTACGAACTCGAGAGCGCCGAGAAAGCCGGCCATCGAAATCAGGCCCCACCAGTCGAACTTCTGCAGCAGCGAATAATCGGGCTCGTCGATATCGATCAGCATCCATGAGAGCATCGCCACGGCGATGCCGGGAACGATGTTGATGAAGAACAGCCAGTGCCAGGACAGCGCTTCGGTGACGTAACCGCCGACGGTCGGGCCGATCGTGGGGGCAAGGGTTGCGATCAGCCCGACCACCGGGGCCACCATCTTCTGCCGGGGACCGGGGAAGATGATGTAGGCGGCGGCGAACACGGTGGGGACCATGCCGCCGCCAACGAAACCTTGAATAGCGCGCCAGACGATCATGCTGCCGATCGAGGACGACAGGCCGCACATGATGCTGGCGACGGTGAAGCCCGCGGCGGAGAGGGTGAACAGCATGCGCGTGCCGAGCGCGCGCGACAGATAGCCGGACAGCGGAATCGCGATCACTTCCGCGATCAGATACGAGGTCTGCACCCACGGGATCTCGTCGCCCGAAGCCGACAGACCCGCCTGGATTTCAGACAGCGACGCCGAGACGATCTGGATATCGAGGATCGCCATGAACATGCCGAAGCACATCACGACGAAGGCGAGGATGCGCCGCCGCTCGGCAAAGGCGTCCGCACTCCCGGCGCCGCGAGTCGGGGAACTCGCGGCGACCGGAAGCGCGGCAGAGGCACCAGGCGTACTCATGGGGGACTTGTCGCCTAGCGCCGGAGAGAGCGTTCATTGAGAGCCGATTGCGTCGGCGCGTCCGCGGCCTTCGCCGCGAACCAGGCGCCGCCATCGGCGAGCGAGGTCTTGTCAGCCGACTTGGTGTTGACCTTGACGACGACCGACATGCCGGGCCGCAGCAATTTGCGGTTGGCGACATCGGCCGGCACCTTGATGCGCACCGGAATGCGCTGGACGATTTTGGTGAAGTTGCCGGTGGCATTGTCCGGCGGCAGCAGCGAGAACACCGAGCCCGACGCCGGCGACATGCTGGCCACCGTGCCTTGAATGTCGTGCTCGGGCAGCGCGTCGACACTGACATCGACGGGCTGGCCGGGCCGCAGCCGCGTGAGCTGCGTCTCCTTGAAGTTGGCGTCGATATAGACGTCGTCGAGCGGCACCAGGCTGGCGAAACGCTGACCGGTCTGCATGAAGTCGCCGACCTTGACGGCGCGGTTGCCGATGACGCCATCGATCGGCGCGCGGATCTCGGTGAAGGACAGGTCGCGTTCAGCCTTGGCCTGCGCGGTCTTGAGTTCGTCGAGGGTGCGCGCAGCTTCGAGCTGCTGCGCCTTGAGCACGTCGACATTGGCGAGCGCGGCGGCCACCGCGGCGCTGGCGGCGGCAACGGCGGCATCCGACTGATCGCGATTGGCCTGCGCCTGCTCCAGGGTCTGCTGGCTGGCGAAGGCATTGCCCGCGAGCTTCAACTGCCGTTCGAGTTCGAGCTGGGCGCGCTTGGCCTGCGCCTGCGCCGAGGTGAGCTGAGCCTGAGCCTGCGTCACCATCGCCTGCTGGGCCTCGATCTGCCGGCCGAAGCGAGCGACGGTCGCTTCCTGGGTCGCGACCTTGTCGCGCGCCGCCTCGACCGCGAGCCTGTAGTCGCCATCGTCGATGCGGGCGATGACATCGCCGGCCTGGACATATTCGTTATCGCCGACCGTGACCTGGGCCACATAGCCCGACACCTTGGCGGCAAGCGTCGTTGCATCGGCGCGGACATAGGCATCGTCGGTCGAGACCAGATACCGGCCGGTGGTGATGTAGGTGACGCCCCACCAGCCGAGGCCGGCGACGACGAACGCGGCGACGCCCATCAGGACGCGCTTGCGGTTGGCCTTCAGGACGGCGCGTACGCCGGGTCTGGCGGCTTCGGCCTCGGAGTGCGCGCTCGGACCCGTTACTTCAGCCGCCTTCAATTCCGCACTGCCGCGTTGCGACATGACCCATCTCCACTGACCGAACCGTTCGGTCAATGATCACTACGCCCGCCCCGGGCCGAGTGTCAAGATTGACCGAACCGTTCGGTCATTGATTCTTTAGATGGATTGCGCCATATAGAAATGTGTGGGCAATAGCCGGATTTCCGCCCGGCCGCCGCCCGGAATCGCGCAAAGGATTGAGGTAGCGGCGGAATTTGCCGCGGGAGCAGACCAATGAGCCAGGCCGCGGCCGACACGGTCCTCGAAAGACCCACCGATGGCGATGACAGCGCCAAACGCCGCCAGATCCTGGACGGCGCCCGCAAGGTGTTCCTGGACCGCGGCTTCGATGGCGCCAGCATGATGGATATCGCCAGAGCCGCCGGCGTCTCCAAGGGCACGCTCTACGTCTACTTCAAGGACAAGGACGACCTGTTCGACGGCATGGTGCGCGGCGAATGCGTCATGCAGATCGACGGCGTGTTCGATTTCGACCACAGCAATCATGACGTGGAAGCGGTGCTGCTCCGCCACGGCAAGGCCTTCGTCAAGGCGCTCGGTAACCCCAAGCGTCTGTCATCCTGGCGCACCGTCATCGCAGTCGCCGAACGCATGCCGGATGTCGGCCGCCGGCTCTATGAATCCGGGCCGGCCCGCGGCGTCGCCAGCCTGGCGGCCTATCTCAAGGCGCAGACCGAAGCCGGCATCCTCAAGGTCGACGACTACGAGGTCGCGGCTTCGCAATTCATCGAGACCTGCCACGCCACCATGCTGAAGCCGATGCTGTTCAATTTCGGCCCGCCGCCGACCGACGAGCGGATCGATCACGTGGTCCGCATCGCGGTGCGCACGTTCATGGCCGCCTACCGCGCCTTATAATGTGAAACCGTCATGGCCGGCGCTGTGTTAGACTTCGCCATGGCCAGAATATCATTTCTGATTGTCGCTATTCCGGTAACCCTGCTCGCCGTCACTGCGCAGGCCGCCAATTATCCGATTGAAGGTCGCTGGGGCGTGACGGCCTCGACGCAGAAGGGTCCGGTCGATTGCAGCCGGCTGCGCGTCATTACCTTCAACGGCAATCAGCGCACCGACAGCCATGGCGGCGTGCCGGCGTTCCGCAACCAGTCGATCCGGCAGAACGGCAGCCACGAATTCCGCATCGTCGATGAGTTCACGACCGGCCAGATCAGCAATGCGCAGGCCCGATACACGCTGAAGATCGTCGAGCCGGATCGCGTCGAGCTCAATCAGCAGCCGGGCGGCGTGCTGAAGCTGCGGAAGTGCAATTAGCTTAGTTGCGCGCGATGATCTCGTGCTCGCCGCGATGGATCGCCATCGTCTCCGCCGCCCTGCCCGCCTTGCGGCGCGCGAGAAACATCGGCCGGCGGCGCCTGAGCGAGGAATGCCGGCGGCGGCGCGGACGGACCTGGGCCGCCCTCACCTCGCCAATGCGGCGCCAACCATCCTTGGCGTCATTGACGATCATCGGCAGGCCGAGCGCGTCGCTCCAGCTCTGCCACTCGGTCCCGACATCGTCGCAGTGCTCGGACACATAGAGCGACACGGTCAGCCCCGGGTCCTTGTGTTCCAGCGTGATTTCGGCGCGACCGGGCGCGCCATTTCGGCCGCGCACCAGCTTGAGGGCGACACCCTCATACGCCGACACCGGCATGTTGATCGCCATCACCATGCCGGCAACCGAACGCCGCATGACCACGCGCTCTCGATGAAGTTCAATCACCCGCACCCCGGCCGACGCGTCGCTTGTCGCGAACGCCAACGGCAGGGCGAACGGGTCGAGCCGCTCCTGACGGCTCGACCCGGCGGGACCCCCGCCACTTCGCATTTTTGACGCCTCAATCTCTCCCAGCGTCGGGCTTATTGACCCGTATCGCTTGCCCGCGAGAATGACGCACCGAGGGCCCGAAACCCCTTAATTTTCGCGGTTAATCGGCGTTAGGGCCCGGGGCATTGGCCGCCATGCTTGACGACGCGTTGCCGGCCATGATTGACGAGGTGTTGATTTCAGCGGCACAAATCGATGCAAACGGTTGCACGCGGCGCGCCGCGGGGCCATTTGTGGGCTGTACCCCTTCCGATCCGCGCGACGGTATTGCCGCAAGCGCCAGCGTCGTTACGAAAGTGTTCTCATGCTCGCCCCGGCCAAGTCACTCTTCGATCAATCCGTGCTTACGGAGCGCGCCGAAAGGCTGGTGAAGGCGGCGCTCGCCGCCGGCGCCGACGCCGCGGATGCGGTGGCCGTGCGCGGCCTGTCGCAGTCGATCGAAGTGCGCGACGGTCAGGTCGAGGAAAGCGAAAGCTCGGAAGGCGACGATCTCGGCCTGCGCGTGCTGGTCGGCAAGCGCCAGGCCGTGGTCTCCACCAACGATACGTCGCCGGACGGCTTCCAGACCTTGGCCGAGCGCGCGGTGGCGATGGCGCGCGTCGCGCCAGAGGACAAGTTCGCCGGCCTCGCCGAAGCCGAACTGCTCGCCCGCGACTTTCCCGATCTCGATCTCATCGATGACAAGCTACCGGCCGTCGCCGATCTCGAAGCCATGGCCCGCAAGGCCGAAGAGGCCGCGCTCGCAGTCAAGGGCGTCAGCAAGTCGGGCGGCGCTTCCGCCTCGGCCGGCATCGGCGGCATGGTGCTGGTGACCAGCCACGGTTTCCGTGGCGCCTATCTCGGCTCGCGCCACGGCGTCTCGGTGATGGCGATCGCCGGCGAGGGTACCGGCATGGAGCGCGATTACGATTACTCCTCGACGCTGCATGCCGCGGATTTGGAGAATCCGGACGCCATCGGCCGCAGCGCCGGCGAGCGTGCGGTGGCGCGCCTCAATCCGCGCAAAGTGACGACGCGCAAGGTACCGGTGGTGTTCGACCCGCGCGTTGCGTCATCACTGGTCTCGCATCTGGCCGGTGCCATCAACGGTTCGTCGATCGCGCGCAAGACCTCGTTCCTGCGCGACAAGATGGGCGCCAAGCTGTTCGCCGACGGCATCCGCATTATCGACGATCCGCTGCGCAAGCGCGGCCTGCGCTCGCATCCCTTCGACGGCGAAGGCGTCGCCGGCAAAAAGCTGGCGCTGATCGACGACGGCGTGCTCACCACCTGGATTCTCGATTGCGCCACGGCGCGCGAACTCGGCCTCAAGACCACCGGCCATGCCGCGCGCGGCGCGTCCTCGACGCCGTCGCCGTCGGCGTCCAATCTGCACATGGAGCCGGGCAAGCTGTCGCCCGAGGACCTGATCGCCGACATCAAGGACGGCTTCTACGTCACCGATCTGATCGGCTCGGGCGTCAACGGCGTCACCGGCGATTACAGCCGCGGCGCCTCCGGCTTCTGGATCGAGAACGGCCAGCGCACCTATGCGGTCAGCGAAGTCACCATCGCCGGCCACCTGCTCGACATGTTCAAAAGCCTGACGCCGGCCAACGACCTTGTCTTCAAGCACGCGACTAACGCGCCGACCATAAGGCTGGAGGGCCTGACCGTTGCAGGTCAGTAATCTTTCCAGCGATGCCGCATTGTTGCGCGCGCCTCTCGAAGCGATCCTGCGCGAAGCCGGCGAGATCGCGCTCGAGACATCACGCCGCGAGTTCAGGCGCTGGACCAAGGGCCACGACAATTCGCCGGTGAGCGAGGCCGACCTCGCCGTCAACGACTTCCTCAAGGACCGGCTGCCGGCGCTGGCGCCCCATGCCGGCTGGCTCTCGGAAGAAACCGAAGACGACCCGGCGGCGCGCGCCACCGATACGATCTGGATTGTCGATCCGATTGACGGCACCCGCGCCTTCATCACCAAGCGTCCCGACTGGTCGATCTGCGTGGCGCTGGTCAATCGTGGCCGGCCGCAGCTTGCCGGTGTTTATGCGCCGGTGACGGACGAGATGTTTGTGGCCGCCGCCGGACTCGGTGCGACGCGCAACGGCGTGCCGATGGGCGTGAGCAGTGGCGGCGATCTGAGCGGCGCGCGGCTCGCCGGCCCGCGGCGGTACATCGATCGTCTGGCGGCACTTTCATCCGGGGCGCAACCGCAGCCCAAGGTCCACTCGCTGGCCCTGCGGCTGACGCGCGTCGCCGAGGGCGCCTTCGACGTCGCACTGTCGTCACCCGGGAGTCACGATTGGGATTTAGCTGCGGCCGACCTTCTCATTCACGAGGCCGGCGGCATTCTGACCGATATCGCCGGCCGGGGCCTGCGCTATAACCTGCCGGAACCGACACACGGTGCACTGGTTGCCGCGAGCACCGGTCGCCATGGCGCGCTCATCGACCTGATGCGCGAGCGCCTGTCGGAATTCGCCTGACTTCGTTCACCCGCCCGCACCGACCCTGAGGATCAATCGATGGCCGAACCTGCCAAGCAACTTCTCCACCTGGTCATCGGCGGCGAACTGACCAGCCTGGAAGGCGTCGAATTCAAGGACCTGGACAAGGTCGACCTGGTGGGCGTCTATCCCAACTACGCCTCGGCCTATGCGGTGTGGAAGAGCAAGGCCCAGCAGACGGTGGACAATGCGCAGATGCGCTACTTCATCGTGCACCTGCACCGCCTGCTCGATCCGGACAAGCCGGACAAGCGCGATTAGGCGGTTCAAAGCCGCAGATTTTGCTGCTATTTCGACATCGAGACCGATGCCGCGGAACATGCTAGACCGAGGCCTCAATCAACGCGGCCCTTTTCCGAGACGAGCGACGAGCAACCGATGCCATTGATGAAGCGGATCGTTGCATCGGCCGCGTTCCAGTCCGCCGCGGGTTCGATTGCCGCGAACTACCTGCGCCTAGTGTGGCACACCAGCCGCATCGTTCGCGATCCGCCTTACATGTACGAGGAAGTCGAGACACCGGCGATCATCGCCTTCTGGCACGGTCAGCACTTCCTCGCGCCCTTCATCAAGCGCAAGAACGAAAGTCATCGCACCAAGGTGCTGATCTCGCGGCATCGCGACGGCGAAATCAATGCCCGCGCCGCCGAAAAGCTTGGCATCGAGACCATTCGCGGCTCCGGGGCGCATAACGGCGAATTCCATCGCAAGGGCGGGATGACGGCCTTCATGGAGATGGTCGATGCCCTGAGCGAGGGCTACAATGTCGCGCTCACCGCCGACGTGCCGAAGGTGTCGCGCGTCTGCGGCATGGGCGTGATCAAGCTGGCGCAGCATTCGCAGCGCCCGATCTATCCGATCGCCATCGCTTCGTCCCGACGCATCGAACTCGACAACTGGGACAAGAGCGCCATCAACCTGCCGTTCTCGCGCATCGCCTTCTGCGGCTGCGGACCTTTCCGCGTACCGGCCGATGCCGACCAGGCGACGCTGGAGGCCAAGCGACTGGAAATCGAGCGTGCGCTTAATGACATGACGACGCGCGCCTACGCCATCGCCGACGGCAAGCCGGTGCCGCCGATGCCGCAGTTCGGAGATGACGCAGCAAAGGATCTGTCGGCGAAGGGCATGCCGACATGAGCAGCACGCATCTCACATTGGTGCTGCATACCTACCGCACCTTGTCGCGGCTGCTGACGCCGTTGGCGCCGGTGTTGCTGGCGCGCCGTTTGAAGCGCGGCAAGGAACTCAGCGAGCGGCTTGGCGAACGCTATGGCAGAAGCGGGATCGAACGGCCGCCGGGGTCGCTGGTCTGGCTGCATGGCGCCAGCGTCGGCGAACTCATGAGTGCATTGCCGCTGATCGAGCGCATCGCGGCGCAGGGCGTCAACATGCTGGTCACCTCCGGCACGGTGACATCGGCCGAGATGGCAACGCGGCGACTGCCGCCTGGCGTGATCCATCAGTTCGTGCCGCTCGATACACCCACTTATATGTGCCGCTTCCTCGATCGCTGGCGGCCCGATCTGGCGCTGCTCGTTGAATCGGATCTGTGGCCGAACATGGTGATCGAAACCTCGCAGCGCGGCGTGCCGATGATCCTGATCAACGGCCGCATGTCGGAAGCCTCGTTCAATCGCTGGCAGCGCCTGCCGCGCACCATCTTCAACTTGTTGCGCCGCTTCGATTTGTGCCTTGCCGGCACGCCGGGCGATGCGCTGCGCCTCACCGAACTCGGCGCGCCGCGCGTCGTCACCACCGGCAACCTCAAGCTCGACGTGCCGGCACCGCCAGCCGACGCCGCCAAACTCCAGGCGCTCGGCGACGCCATCGGCAACCGGCCGATGATCGCGGCGGCTTCGACGCATCCCGGCGAAGACGCGCCGATGATCGAGACGCATCTGCGGCTGCGCGGCAATTTTCCGGGGCTTCTCACGCTGATCGCGCCGCGCCATCCCGAGCGCGGCGATGAGATCATGAACCTGGCGCGCGAGGCCGGGCTCGACGTTGCACAGCGCTCGCGCGGTGAGCCGCTCACCGCCAGAACGGAGATTTATGTCGCTGACACGATGGGCGAACTCGGCCTGATCTATCGGCTGGCGGAAGCGGTTTTCGTCGGCGGCTCGCTGGTCGAGCATGGCGGACAGAATCCGATCGAACCGGCCAAGCTGGGGGCCGCGATTTTGCACGGCCCGCATGTCTGGAATTTCGCCGACATCTACGACGCCCTCGACGGCGCCCACGGCGCCGAACGCGTCGAAGACGCCGAACGCCTCACCGCCGCCTTCGCCGCGCTGCTGGCGAGCGACGACACACGCAAGAGCGTCACCACCGCGGCGCGGCGCACCGTCGACGCACTTGGCGGCGCGCTGTCGCGCACGCTGCAGTCGCTTGACCCCTATCTTATGCATCTGATGCTGCGCGGGCGAGGCGACCATGCGTGAACCCGCATTCTGGTGGCGTCCACAGGGACTCGTTTCGAGCCTGCTGGCGCCGCTGGGAGCGGCCTATGGCATCATTGCGGAACGGCGCATGATCCGGCGCGGCGCGCTCGCCGGCATTCCAGTGATTTGCGTCGGCAATTTCACGCTCGGCGGCACCGGCAAGACACCGACGGCGCTGATGCTGGCGGCTTTATTGCGGGAGTTGGGCGCGACGCCGTTCTTTCTGACGCGCGGCTATGGCGGCTCGGTCGAAGGTCCGCATCGCGTCAATCATGAGAAGGACAGTGCCGCGCAGGTCGGCGACGAGGCGCTGCTGCTCGCGCGCGCGGCCCCGACGATCGTGGCGCGCGACCGCGTGCTCGGCGCCGCT
>Ga0180223_1001140_pt1 | contig 22271 bp, 23 predicted proteins | sample eDN5th30CKraftOP_FD_151337 | JGI IMG/M metagenome (GOLD analysis project Ga0180223, IMG submission 151337) | Enriched Organic Plus compost microbial communities from Emeryville, California, USA - eDNA 5th pass 30_C Kraft OP (version 2) (version 2) ... | reverse complement strand
TCGTCGAAGGCATCAACAACACCATCAAGGTCATCAAGCGCCGCGCCTACGGCTATCGCGACGAGGAATACTTCTTCCTCAAAATCCGCGCCGCTTTCCCCGGTATTCCTCGATGAACCTTTTTTTTGCCTTGGAGACGCCAGGGCGAACCCAACCCGGCCCCGCTGGCGGGCGCCCTCGAGGAGCAGCGACGGCCCGCAGGGCCCAGCGTGAGGGATTTTTACCGCCGGGACGCTATACACTTTGCCCATTGGCAACGGAGAATCAGCATGGCATCGATCGGCACCAAGACCTACGAACCCACCTCCCCGCTCAACGTCAGCTTCATCGGCCTGGGTGTCATGGGCTTCCCGATGGCTGGCCATCTGGCCCAGGCGGGGCATGCCGTCCGGGTCTACAACCGGACGCCTTCCAAGGCGCGCGAGTGGACGCAGGAATTCGTCGGCACCCACGCTCCCACGCCGCGCGAAGCCGCCGAAGGCGCCGACATGGTGTTCGTCTGCGTCGGCAATGACGACGACCTGCGCAGCGTCGTGCTGGGTCCGGACGGCGCGCTGGCCGGCATGAAGCCCGGCTCGCTGCTGGTCGACCATACGACAGCCTCGGCCAAGGTGGCGCGCGAGCTTTATTCGACGGCGCGCGACCAGGAAGTCGGTTTCATCGATGCCCCCGTCTCCGGCGGCCAGGCCGGCGCCGTCAACGGCGTCCTGACGGTGATGTGCGGCGGCGATCAGGACGCATTCGATCGCATGCGGCCGGTAGCCCTGGCCTATTCCCGTGCCGTCACCCGCATCGGCGAATCCGGAGCCGGACAGCTTGCCAAGATGGTCAACCAGATATGCATCGCCGGGCTGGTGCAGGGCCTGTCGGAAGGCATCGCGTTCGGCATGAAGGCCGGCCTGGACATGAAGCTGGTGCTGGACGTGATATCCAAGGGCGCGGCACAAAGCTGGCAAATGGAGAACCGCGGCGCGACCATGGTCGACGGCCAGTTCGACTTCGGCTTCGCGGTGGACTGGATGCGCAAGGACCTGAGCCTGGTACTGGACGAAAGCCGCAGCAACGGCGCCCGCGTGCCGGTTACCGCCCTGGTCGACCAGTTCTATGCCGATCTGCAGCAGATGGGCGGCAACCGCTGGGATACTTCCGCGCTGATAAAGCGGTTGTAGGGGAAGCCCACCCCCTAGCGGCCTTCGGCCGCTCCCCCTCAAGGGGGCGGCGCTGGCGGACCGGCAAAGCCGGATCCGCGGCGCCCTGGATCTAGTGCGAATTTCTTAAATTGCCACACCGTTGCTACCGCTGGCAGCCCGGCGCGCGTCAGCGCGTAGGGGGCTACCCCCTCAGAGCGACCAGCGTTCGGTCGAGGGGCCAGGCAAGATCCACCACCAGGCCCGCAATGCCGTCCAGATCGTCCAGGCCGACGAAGGGCAAGCCGCCGCCGGGGGGCGCCACGTCGCTGACGACGGCGCCTATGCTGGGATCGTCCGGATACAGCCAGGGCTTGCCGTTGCCCGATCGATGCACCTCGATCTTGACGTGCGGATCGCGCTTGAAACCCTCGACGAGGATCAGGTCCACCGGCGTGAACCGGGACAGCAGTTCACCCAGCCGGGGTTCGGCCTCGCCGCGCAATTCATGCATCAGCGCCCAGCGGTGGCTCGAGGCCACCAGCACTTCCGAGGCCCCCGCTTCGCGGTGCAAGTAGGAGTCCTTGCCCGGCTTGTCGATGTCGAAGGTATGGTGGGCGTGCTTGAGCGTCGACACGCTGTACCCCTTCGCCCGGAGGACGGGAATCAGCCTCGACAGGAGCGTAGTCTTGCCGGCGCCGCTCCACCCGGCCAGCCCCAGGACGCGCATCATCAGATCAATCCGTCGAAAGGCAGGACATCGACCAGGTCGCCGGCCGCCACATTGCCCTGCTCGTGGCCGAGCACCACCAGGCCGTTGGCCTGGCTCATGCTGCGCAGGATGCCCGAGCCTTGCGAACCGGTGATGCGTACTTCCCAGCCTCCGCCGGGAGCCGGCGTGACGATGCCGCGCTGGTATTCGGTGCGGCCCGGCTTCTTGCGTATCGCGCCGGCGCTGGCGGCGCGGAGCATGGGCAACGGCGCCGGCTGGGCGCCGCTCATGGCCAGCAAGGCATCGCGCACCAGCGCATAGAAAGTCACCATGACAGCCACCGGATTGCCGGGCAGCCCGAACAGGATGGCGCTGCGGCCGCCGGTCTCGATACGCCCGATGGCCATCGGCCGGCCGGGCCGCATGGCAATGCGCCAGAACAGGACGTCTCCCAGCCTGGCCATGATGGTCTTGGTGTAGTCGGCCTCGCCCACGCTCACGCCGCCCGAGGTAATCACCACGTCGGCATTCGCGGCGGCGTCGCGGAACGCCGCTTCCAGCGCCTGCGGATCGTCCCCCACCACGCCCATGTCGAGGATCTCCACCCCCAGCCGCTGCAGCATGCCCCAGAGGGTGTAGCGGTTGCTGTCGTAGACGCAGCCCGCATCGAGCGTCTCGCCGATGGAGCGCAATTCGTTCCCGGTGGAAAAGAACGCGACGCGCAGGCGGCGCCATACGGGGACCTCCGCCCTGCCGAGCGAGGCCAGCATGCCGAGATCCGCCGGCCGCAGCACCCGGCCGGCGGCCAGCGCGACGTCGCCGCGGGCGAGGTCCTCGCCGGCCAGCCGGCGGTTCTCGCCGGGCTTGACCGCGCCGGCCGGTATGGTGACCCGGTCGCCGTCGAGCTTGACGAACTCCTGCGGCACGACGGTGTCCAGCCCGGCGGGCATGGTGGCGCCCGTCATGATGCGCACGCATTGCCCCGGCGCGACGTTGCCCTGGAAACCGTTGCCGGCCAGGCCGCTGCCCACGACCTGCAGGATCGTATCGTGGCCTTGCGCGAGATCGATCCCGCAGAGCGCGTAGCCGTCCATGGCCGAGTTGTCGTGCGCCGGCACGTCGATGTCGGAAACGATGTCGCGGGCCAGCACGCGGCCCAGGGCCGAGCGCAGCGCCAGCATTTCCACGCCGTCCACGCGAGGCACCAGGCGCGCGATGAACTCGCGCGCCTGCGCCACCGGCAAGGCGTTCGGATCGTAGCCGTTGACACAGGACGAGATTTCTTCGAGCGTAGGGGCGGTCTTGTCGTTCATGGCGTCAAAGCTGCTGCAGTTCGGCCAGCGTATTGGCACCGGCAAAGGCCGCCGGGTCATCGAAGGGAACGTCGACGCAGCGGTGCGTGGCGGTCCATTTGTCGATCTTGCGTTCACCGGCCGCGGTGAACGCCACGAGGCTGTCCAGCAGTTCCGCCTTCATCAGACAGAACACGGGCTGGGTACGCATGACGCCGCCTTGGGGGGTAGCCACCATCGCGATCTCGGCATCGGCGGCTTCCAGCCCGCTCGCGAGCCGGGCGACCAGGTCCTCGGGGAACTTGGGGGTGTCGCACGGCACGGTCACCAGGTAGGGCGTCTCGCAATGCTCGAGCCCGGTGAGGAACCCCGCCAGCGGCCCGGCGTAGTCGGGCAGGACATCGGGCCAGACGGGCGCGCCGAGGGATTCATAGGCGGCCAGGTTGCGGTTGGCGTTGACCAGGATCTGCCCAACCTGGGGCCCGAGCCTGAGCAACGCGTGCATGGCCAGCGGAATGCCCTGGTAGTTCTGCAGGCCCTTGTCGACGCCGCCCATACGGCTGCCGCGGCCGCCGGCCAGGATCACGCCGGTAATGGAATCTCTGTCGATCATGCGGCTGAGTATAGACGACGAACATCGGGATTTCGCCCCCTACCGGGTGGTGGTCTAATATCCCTCATCGGCCCTGCGATACGCAGCTTTCCATCCACGAGCCCGCCCCATTCCAATGGCCACAACCGATTCCATCCTCCAGGCCCTGCAAACGGTCGTCGATCCGAACACCGGCAAGGACTTCGTCTCCACCCGAGCTGTCAAGAACCTCGAAGTGAACGGCGGCGACGTCTCGTTCGACGTCCTGCTCGGCTATCCCGCCAAGAGCCAGATACCGGCCCTGCGCAGCGCGCTCATCGCCGCCGCCAGGACCGTGCCCGGCGTGACCAATGTCAGCGCCAACGTGCGCAGCGAGATCATCGCGCATGCGGTCCAGCGAGGCGTGCCGCTCCTGCAAGGAGTCAAGAACATCGTTGCCGTCGCCTCGGGCAAGGGCGGCGTCGGCAAGAGCACGACCGCCGTCAACCTGGCGCTGGCGCTGGCCGCCGAAGGCGCGCGCGTCGGCTTGCTGGACGCCGACATCTATGGCCCCAGCCAGCCGCTCATGATGGGCATCGACGCCCGCCCGGTCAGCGACGACGGCAAGACCATGGAGCCCCTGGAGAACTATGGCGTGCAGGTCATGTCCATCGGCTTCCTGGTCGCGCACGACGAAGCCATGATATGGCGCGGCCCGATGGCCGTGCAGGCGCTCGAGCAGTTGCTGCGGCAGACCAACTGGAAGGATCTCGACTACCTCATCGTCGACATGCCGCCCGGCACCGGCGACATCCAGCTCACGCTGAGCCAGCGCGTGCCCATGACCGGCGCGGTCATCGTCACCACGCCGCAGGACATCGCCCTGCTTGACGCACGCAAGGGCATCAAGATGTTCGAGAAGGTGGGCGTGCCCATCCTGGGCGTGGTCGAGAACATGGCGGTGCACGTCTGCAGCCAGTGCGGGCATGTCGAGCACATCTTCGGCGCCGAAGGCGGCAAGAGAATGGCCGCGGAATACGAGGTGGCCTACCTCGGCGCCCTGCCGCTGGACATCAACATCCGTCTCCAGGCCGACAGCGGCAAGCCTTCGGTGGTGGCCGATCCGGATGGCGAGGTCGCCGGCCTCTACAAGGCCGTGGCGCGGCAGGTGGCGGTGGCCGTCGCGGCCAAGAACAAGGACTTCTCGTCCAAGTTCCCGACCATTTCCATCAGTGCGGATTCCTGATGCCGAGGCCGGGATGAGCGAGCAGACGCCCCGCATCGATGTCGCCGTGATCATGCGCAAGGAGCGCGTGCATGGCCCGATGAGCCGGTGGCAGGCCTGGCGCTGGATCCTCGCCGACGTGGTCGCCGCCGAACCCGGCTTCGGCGACGCGCCGCATCGCCTGCGCAAGGATGACGAGGGCGAGTTGTGGCTGCATCCCGGCTACACCGTCGACCTGCTCAAGGACGACGCCGAGGGCTACTACCTGAATGCGACCACCGAGGCGCCGTGCTGGTTCGTCATGTGGCGCATGGAAGACGCCGCCTCGGTCGACGACGAGCCGCTCGCCCGCCCGGAACTCGTGACCCTGAGCTACTACCACGCCGGCCGCCTGCTCGACGCGCAGGAAACGGTCGAGCAGGTACCCGCGCCGGAACCCGTCGTCGCTTGGCTGCGGGCGTTCGTGGCCGAACACTACGTGGTCGAACCCAAGCGCAAGCGCCGGCCAGTCAGCTTCGTACCGCTGCAGGACCGCTTCGGCAATCCGGCGTCGGTCAGCACCGGGGACCGGCGCAACGGAGACGACACATGACGATCGACGCCGCGCGGCGCGGTCCGCGCATTGCCTGAGGCGGCCGGCCATGAGTCGCGATAACGAGGGCTTCTTCGGCCGCTGGTCCCGGCGCAAGGCCGAGTCGCGTGCCGACGTCGATCCGCCACGGCCGGATGCCGCCCCCGAGCGCGATGTTTCCGCGACGCCGGCGGACGCGCACACGCCGGACCCCGCGGCGCCCGGCGGCGCTCCGCTCCAGGACTCCCCTCCGCCCCCGCGCCACACCGGCGCCGTCCCGCCCGGGCCGCACGGCGAGCCCACGCGCGTGCCGACGCTGGAAGACCTCGCCGCGCTGAGCCCGCAATCCGACTTCTCGTCTTTCATGCGGCCGGGCGTCGCGCAGGACGTCAAGCTGGCGGCCCTGAAAAAACTTTTCTCCGACCCGCACCACAACGTCATGGACGGCCTGGACGTCTACATCGACGACTACTCGTCGCCGGAAGCGCTGCCCGCGTCCATGCTGAAGAAGATGGTCAGCGCGCGCGTGCTGGCCCTAGTCGAGGACGAACCGGAAGCGGCCGCCGGCGGCGCGGCTTCCGCGCCGGAAAACGCCGCGCCGAACGCGCCCCCTGCCGATCCCTCCCCGATGGACGCCGGACAGGTGGATAACGCCCATGATGCCGCCGAAAGTTCCATGCTAGAGTCTGACGCATCGGCCGGTTCGCCCAGCGACGGCCAGGCGCATTTCGACTTTCCCGAGCCCGATCGCAAGACCTAGGGCCTGCATGAGTGCCCCATGCCCACACTGATTTGCGACTGCAACAAGACCATGCCGCTGGATCCCGCCTCTCTGGGAGAGGCGCTCGGCGAAAAGCTGGTCCAGCATTCCACCCTTTGCCGGCGCGAGGCCGGCGCCTTCCAGCAGGCCGTCGCGGGCGCCGTCCCGGTGGTCGTCGCCTGTACGCAGGAAAAGCGCCTGTTCGCGGAAATCGGCGAACACACGGAAGGCGCGGTAGCGCCGGTGCGCTTCGTTAACATCCGCGAAACGGGCGGCTGGAGCCGGGATGCGGCCGAAGCGATGCCCAAGCTGGCCGCGTTGCTTGCCGCCGCGCGGCTGCCGGAGCCGGACCCGGTTCCCGCCGTCACCTACCGGAGCTCGGGGCGGCTGCTGATCATCGGCCCGCTCGATGCGGCCGAACGCGCGGCCGCGCTGCTGGCCGATACGCTCGAGATCACGATCTTCGCGCGCGGCGCGGGACCGGTCGGCGGCGAGCAGGAACGGCGCCATCCCGTGCTCGGCGGCCGCCTGGAGTCCTTGCAAGGCTGGCTGGGCGCGTTCGACCTGGCCTGGACCCAGTCCAACCCCATAGACCTCGATCTCTGCACCCGCTGCAACGCCTGCCTCGCCGCCTGTCCGGAATCGGCCATCGGCCTGGACTACCAGATCGACCTCGATCGCTGCGATGGGCATCGTGCCTGCGTCGCCGCCTGTACGGTGGCGGGCGCGATCGACTTCCACCGGTCCTTCGAGCGGCAGCAGGCGCGCTTCGACCTGGTCCTGGAACTGGGTCCGCGGACACTGTTCGGCCAGCACGCGCCGCCACAGGGCTACTTCGCCTGGGATGGCACCGATCCCGCGCCGCTGATGAAGCTGCGCGACATGGTGGGCGAGTTCGAAAAGCCCAAGTTCTTCGAATACAAGCAATCGCTGTGCGCCCACAGCCGCAACGACACCGTCGGCTGCCGCGCCTGCGTCGACATCTGTTCGGCCCAGGCGGTCGAGAGCGACAAGGCCCGCCAGCAGATCAAGGTCAATCCCCATCTCTGCGTGGGCTGCGGCGCCTGTACGACCGCGTGCCCCACGGGCGCGCTCACCTATGCCTACCCCCCCGTTTCCGACCAGGGGGCGACGCTGCGCACACTGCTCTCCACCTACGCGCAGGCCGGCGGCCAGGCGCCGGTGCTGCTGGTCCATAGCCAGGAGGCGGGACGCCGCCTGGTCGAACGGCTGGGCCGCGAGGCCAGCCTGGGCAAGCGGCATGGCGTCCCGGCCAATGTAATTCCGCTGGCCGTCTGGCACACGGCCAGCCTGGGCCTGGAAGCCTGGCTGGGCGCCATCGCGCTCGGCGCCTCGCAAGTGGCGGTGCTCGCGACCGACGAGGAAGCGCCGCAGTATCTCGAGGCGCTGGCCGCGCAAATGAACGTAGCCCAGGCCATCCTCGACGGGCTGGGATACGCGGGCCCGCACCTGCACCTGCTGCGGCCCGCCTCGACCGAGGACCTCGATGCGGCGCTGCGCGACCTCGGCGCGCGCCGGCCCGGCGTGCCCGCGACGGCGGCCCGTTACGCCATGGTGCGGGAAAAGCGCAGCACGCTGGATCTGGCGCTGGACCACCTGGTCGCCCATGCGCCGCATCCGTCCGGCGAAGCCGTGCCCCTGCCCGGGGGCGTGCCCGGCGCCGGATCGCCGCTCGGCAGCCTGGCCATCGACAAGGACGCCTGTACGCTCTGCATGAGCTGCGTGGGCGCCTGCCCCGCCAGCGCGCTCCTGGACAACCCCGAAACGCCCCAGTTGCGCTTCGTCGAGAAGAACTGCACGCAATGCGGCCTGTGCGTGACGACCTGTCCCGAGAACGCCCTGCAACTGGAGCCGCGGCTGCTGCTCGCCCCCGAGCGCAAGCAGGCACGCGTGCTGAACGAAACCGCGCCCTATCATTGCGTGCGCTGCGGCAAGCCCTTCGGCACCCAAAAGGCTATCGAGACCATGCTGGCCCGGCTCGGCAACCATCCCATGTTCCAGGGCGAGGGTCTTGCGCGCCTGAAAATGTGCGGCGACTGCCGCGTGGTCGATCTCTATTCCGCCGCCGGCGAAACGCGCATTACCGACCTATGACCGCCTCCATTTCCCCCGCCGACATCGGCTCCGCCTCGCTCGACGAGGAAATCGCCCGCGCCGAGATCTACGGCGTCCTGGCCCGGCTGTACTATGCGCCGCCGGATGCGGCCTTCGCGGCCCGGCTGCGCGATGCCGCCACCGACGCCCCGACCGCCGGCGCTTTTCTCGAAGGCCCGTGGCGCGACCTGGTCGCGGCGGCGCGCGCGGCGGACGATCGCGCCCTGCGCGACGAGTACGACGCCCTGTTCGGCGGCATCGGCAAGCCCGAGGTCTACCTGTACGCCTCGCACTACCTGAACGGTTTCCTGAACGAGAAATCGCTGGTCAAGCTGCGCGACGACCTGGCCGGGCTGGGCCTTGCCCGCGACCCGGCCATGCCCGAGACCGAGGACCACATCGCCTACCTGTGCGAGGTGATGCGCTACCTCATCGCCGGCGACGACGCGGCGCAGTGCAACCTCGCCTCGCAGCGGCGCTTCTTCGGCGAACACCTGCTGCCATGGATCCATGCCATGTGCGACGCGATTTCCGGGCATGCCCGGGCCCGCTTCTATGCCTCGCTGGCGGAATTCACCCGCGCCTTCGCCAGCGTGGAAGCCCAGGGATTCGACATGCTGGCCTGACCGCCGCTCCGGCCGGAGGCGGCGGCCAGGCCGAAAGCGAGGGTATACCCCCCCTTTTCAAGGACGAGCACCATTGCCTGTTACCAGTTACCAGGAGTACAGTATGCACTGCACTTCATATCTCCCGGCCCAACGGAGACAGCCATGTCGAAAAATGCCGCCAAGATATCCCGCAGGGGATTCTTCGTAGGCGCCGCAGCCGCCGGCGCCGCTGCCGTAGGCGCCGCAGTCGCCCCCTCCCTCCGCCAGGATCCGGCGCCCGCCGCGGCCGCCAAGCCGGCCCCCGAACGTGGCGGTGGCTACAGCGTCACCGAACACGTCAAGCGCTACTACAAGTCCACGCTGGTCTAACCACCGGAGCACGGCATGTTGCTGACCAAGAAAACCAGCGCCGCCGCATCCGGCGCTTCATCGTCCCCCTTCGTCCACAGCCTGCGCCGCGGCATGGCCCACGCCCTGCCGACGATGGACCGCCGCACCTTCCTGCGCCGTTCCGGCGTAGGCATAGGCGCCGGGCTGGCTGCCTCCCAACTGAGCCTGGTCAAGAAAGCCGGGGCTGCCGACGCCGAGCAGAAAGCCGGCACCGGAAAAGGCAAGGTCGAAGTCAAGCGCACCGTCTGTACGCACTGTTCGGTGGGCTGTGCCATCGACGCCGTGGTCGAGAACGGCGTCTGGGTCCGGCAGGAACCCGTGTTCGATTCGCCCATCAACCTCGGCGCCCACTGCGCCAAGGGCGCCTCGGTGCGCGAGCACGGCCACGGCGAGCACCGCCTGCGCTACCCGATGAAGCTGGTCAACGGCAAGTACGAGCGCATCAGCTGGGACACGGCGCTGGAGGAAATCTCCGCCAGGATGCTCGAACTGCGCAAGGAAAGCGGCCCCGACTCGGTGTACGTGGTCGGCTCCTCCAAGCACAACAACGAACAGTCGTACCTCCTGCGCAAGTTCATGAGCTTCTGGGGCAGCAACAACTGCGACCACCAGGCCCGCATCTGCCACTCGACCACCGTCGCCGGCGTCGCCAATACCTGGGGCTACGGCGCGATGACGAACTCGTACAACGACATGCAGAACGCCAAGGCGGCGCTCTACATCGGCTCCAACGCCGCCGAGGCCCACCCGGTGTCCATGCTGCACCTGCTGCACGCCAAGGAAACCGGCTGCAAGGTCATGGTGGTGGATCCGCGCTTCACGCGCACTGCCGCCAAGGCCGACAAGTACATCCGCATCCGTTCGGGCACCGACGTGGCCTTCCTGTTCGGCGTGCTCTACCACATCTTCAAGAACGGCTGGGAAGACAAGAACTACATCAACGCCCGCGTCTACGGCATGGACGACGTCAAGGCCGACGTCATGGCCAAGTGGACGCCGGACAAGGTGCAGGACGTCTGCGGCGTGGACGAGGCCACGGTATACGAGGTGGCCAAGACCATGGCCGAGAACCGCCCCAGCACGCTGGTCTGGTGCATGGGGCAGACCCAGCACAGCATCGGCAACGCCATGGTGCGCGCCTCCTGCATCGTGCAGCTGGCGCTGGGCAACATCGGCGTCTCGGGCGGCGGCGCCAACATCTTCCGCGGCCACGACAACGTGCAGGGCGCGACCGACGTCGGCCCCAACCCCGATTCCCTGCCCGGCTACTACGGCCTGGCCGAAGGCTCGTGGCGCCACTACGCCAAGGTCTGGGACGTCGACTACGAGTGGATCAAGAGCCGCTACGCCTCGCCCGCGATGATGACCAAGTCGGGCATCACCGTCTCGCGCTGGATCGACGGCGTGCTGGAAAACAATGACGTCATCGACCAGGACTCCAACCTGCGCGCGGTGATCTTCTGGGGCCACGCGCCCAACTCGCAGACGCGCGGGCTGGAAATGAAGCGGGCCATGGACAAGCTCGACCTGCTGGTGGTGATCGACCCGTATCCGTCGGCCACGGCGGCCATGGCCGCCATGCCGGGCAAGAGCGAGGATCTCAATCCCAAGCGCGCGGTCTACCTGCTGCCCGCGGCCACGCAGTTCGAGACCAGCGGCTCCTGTACGGCCTCGAACCGGTCGCTGCAGTGGCGCGAGAAGGTCATCGAGCCGCTGTGGGAAAGCCGCAGCGACCACATGATCATGTACCAGCTCGCGCAGAAACTCGGCTTCGGCAACGAGCTGTGCAAGAACTACAAGATGCAGAAGGTCAAGGGCATGGACGAGCCCGTGATCGAGGACATCCTGCGCGAGATCAACCGCAGCAACTGGACCATCGGCTACACCGGCCAGAGCCCGGAGCGGCTCAAGGCCCACATGCGCCTGATGCACGCCTTCGACGTCAAGACGCTGCGCGCCAAGGGCAGCGTGGTCGACAAGGAAACCGGCTACGACATCGCCGGCGACTACTTCGGCCTGCCCTGGCCCTGTTTCGGCACCCCCGAGCTCAAGCATCCGGGTTCGCCCAACCTGTACGACACCTCCAAGCATGTCATGGACGGCGGCGGCAACTTCCGCGCCAACTTCGGCGTCGAGCGCAACGGCGTCAACCTGCTCGCCGAGGACGGCTCCCACTCGAAGGGGGCGGACATCCCGACCGGCTATCCCGAGTTCGACCACGTGCTGATGAAGAAGCTCGGCTGGTGGGACGAACTGACCGACGCCGAAAAGGCTGCGGCCGAAGGCAAGAACTGGAAGACCGACCTGTCCGGCGGCATCATCCGCGTGGTCATGAAGAACCACGGCTGCCATCCCTTCGGCAACGCCAAGGCGCGCGCGGTGGTCTGGAACTTCCCCGACCCCATCCCGCAGCATCGCGAGCCCATCTACGGCACGCGTCCCGACCTGGTCGCCAAGTACCCGTCGCACGACGACATGAAGACCTTCTGGCGCCTGCCCACGCTGTACAAGTCGCTGCAGCAGAAGAACGTCGACGACAAGCTGTACGAGAAATTCCCCATCATCCTCACGTCCGGCCGCCTGGTCGAGTACGAGGGCGGCGGCGACGAAACCCGGTCCAACCCCTGGCTGGCCGAGCTGCAGCAGGAAAGCTTCGTCGAGATCAATCCCAAGGCGGCGGCCGAGCGCGGCATCACCAACGGCTCGCGCTGCTGGGTGGTCACGCCCACCGGCGCACGGCTCAACGTGCAGGCGCTGGTCACCGAGCGCGTCGCGCCGGACACCGCCTTCATGCCTTTCCACTTCGCCGGGCGCTGGCAGGGCAAGGACCTCCTGGCCTACTACCCCGAAGGCGCGGCCCCCATCGTGCGCGGCGAGGCGGTCAACACCGCCACTACCTACGGCTACGACAGCGTCACCATGATGCAGGAAACCAAGACCACCATCTGCAACATCGAGAAGGCATAAGGAGCGCGCCATGGCCAGAATGAAGTTCATCTGCGATGCGGAGCGCTGCATCGAATGCAATGCCTGCGTCACGGCGTGCAAGAACGAGCACGAAGTCCCGTGGGGCGTGAACCGCCGGCGCGTGGTCACGCTCAACGACGGCGTGCCGGGCGAGAAGTCCATCTCGGTGGCCTGCATGCACTGCAGCGACGCCCCCTGCATGGCGGTCTGCCCGGTCAACTGCTTCTACCACACCGACGAAGGCGTGGTGCTGCACAACAAGGACACCTGCATAGGCTGCGGCTACTGTTCCTACGCCTGTCCGTTCGGTGCCCCGCAATTCCCGTCGCAGGGCACCTTCGGCGTACGCGGCAAGATGGACAAGTGCACCTTCTGCGCCGGCGGGCCGGAAGCCCACGGCAGCGAGGAAGAGTTCAAGAAATACGGCCGCAACCGGCTGGCCGAAGGCAAGCTGCCGGCCTGCGCCGAAATGTGCTCGACCAAGGCGCTGCTGGGCGGCGACGGCGACGTGATCGCCGACATCTTCCGCACGCGCGTGATCACGCGCGGCAAGGGCGCCGAAGTCTGGGGCTGGGGCACGGCCTACGGTTCCAAGCAGGCCGGCCAGCCGCCGCAGGGCGCCCAGCCGAACGGAACAGCGAACGGAGGCAAGTGATGAAAGCAGCCACCTTCCTCGCCGTCGCGCTGGTGCTCGGCACGGCGGCCTGCACCGAACGGGAACAGGCGCTCTACCAGGGCAAGGCCGAGAACGGCAAGCCCGCCTACGAAGGCACCGGCGTCTCGGCCTTCACCGCCCCGGGATGGACGGCGGGAGACCGGAACAGCTGGGAGCAGGAACTCAAGGCACGCGCCCAACGGGGGCAGAACGAATACCCCCGAGTGAACTGACCGGAGGACGCCATGTTACGGTCGCTACTCGCCGCGCTCGCATTGTGCGGCGCCACGCTGGGCCCGATGGCCGCCTCGGCGGCGGACGCCGCGTCGCAGCCTTCGGGCACCTCGATGGGCGCCATCCAGAGCGCCAATATCTTCGAAGTCAAGCCCGACGCCAGCCAGGACCCGGGTTATGCCAAGCAGACCAACGCCGAACGCGCGCAGGTTCAGCCCGGCAACAACGCGCCGAACTGGCGGCTGGTGAATTCCGGCCAGCCCGGCTATAGCAGCCTGCCCCACAGCCAGGCGCCGGAAGCCGGCGTGCTGATCCAGCGCTTCGTGCAATACCCCGGCTCGAAGTACACCTCCGCCGGCGAAGCGTGGCGCCAGGTCCGCAACGATTGGCTCATCCCGTACGGCGGGTCGCTGCTGCTGATCGTGCTCGTGGCCATCGCCCTGTTCTACTTCGCCAAGGGCCCCCTCACCGTGCACGGGGCGCAGACCGGGCGCAAGATCGAGCGCTTCACTTATTTCGAACGCGCGGCGCACTGGGTCAACGCCATTGCCTTCGTCATCCTGGCCATCTCCGGGCTGGTCATGGCCTTCGGCAAATTCTTCCTGCTGCCCATCATGGGCGAGGCGCTGTTCGGCTGGATGACCTGGGTACTCAAGACCGTCCACAATTTCGTCGGCCCCCTGTTCGCGGTGTCGCTGATCGTGGTGTTCTTCACCTTCATCCGCGACAACCTCCCCACGCGCGACGACCTGGTCTGGCTGCGCAAGGGCGGCGGCCTCTTCAACGGCCAGCACGTTCCCTCCGGACGCTTCAACGCCGGCGAAAAGCTCGTATTCTGGGGCGGCGTGCTGTTCCTGGGCTTCATCGTCATCGGCTCGGGGCTGGTGCTCGACCGGGTCATCCCCGGCCTGGTCTACACCCGCGGGACGATGCAGATCGCCCACATGGTGCACGCCGTGGCGACGATACTGATGATGTGCATGTTCCTGGGCCACATCTATCTCGGCACCATAGGCATGAAAGGCGCCTACAAGGCCATGAAGACCGGCTACGTGGACGAGGCCTGGGCACGCGAACACCACGAACTCTGGTACAACGACATCCAGGCGGGCAAGATTCCGGCCCAGCGCACCCAGCCGTCCTCGAAAAAACCGGACACCCGGCCGGCGAACGCCTGAACCGTCCACCCGAAGAGAGCCGTGCGCGCGCAGCCATGGCCTCAACAGGAGACCCTGCATGAAAACCGCTCTCGCCCTGATCCTGGCCATCGCCTCCACCAGCGCGCTGGCCAAGCTGCCGCCCCCCAGTCCCGAGGCCCAGGCCAAGGCCGCGGAGGCAGCCGCCCGCGCGGCCTGGTCCGCCAAGGTCGACAGCTACAAGCTCTGCCAAGCCCAGGACAAGGCCGCGGCCGTGTACTTCGCAAGCGCCCGCGCTGCCGGCAAGTCCGTTCCCCAGCCCGCCGCCACGCCTCCCTGCACCGATCCCGGCCCGTTCGCCTACACGCCGCCGGAACAAAAGCCGCTGGAAGCCGCGGGCGCGCACTCGCCCTCGGGAACGGCCACGGGGCCGCACAACACCAGGGCGCCCGACGCCGCCTCGCCCAAGAAGTGACATCGCCGAGCGGACACCGCCCTTTCCTGACCTCGGCCAGCGCGCCGCTGACGCGCGAGATCGCCGTGGTCAACGAGCACGGCGAGCGCGACACGGTCTCCATTCCCGCCGAGCGATCGCTCACCGTCTATGTCGACAAGCGCGAACTGGTCACGCTGATGACGCTGGGCGCCATGCCCGAGCTGCTCGTGCTCGGCTATCTGCGCAACCAGCGCCTGGTGCGCGCCATCGAGGACGTGGAAGCGGTCACCGTCGATTGGGAGGTCAATGCGGCCGCGGTGCAGACGCGGCAAGGCATCGAAGACCTGGAAGCGCGCACCGCGCAACGCGTGGTCACCACCGGATGCGGCCAGGGCAGCGTCTTCGGCGGCCTGATGGACGAGATCGACGACATCCGCCTGCCCGCCGCTTCCCGGCTCACGCAGGCGCAGCTGTATGGCCTGCTCGACGCCATCCGGCTGCAGGAAAGCACCTACAAATCGGCCGGCTCCGTCCACGGCTGCGCCCTGTTCCAGGGCGAACGGATGCTGATGTTCGTGGAGGACGTGGGACGACACAACGCCATCGACACCATCGCCGGCTGGATGTGGCTGCAGGATCCGGCCGAGATGGCAGGCGACGACAAGGTGTTCTACACCACGGGACGCCTGACCAGCGAAATGGTGATCAAGGCGGCGCAAATGGGCATCCCCATCGTCGTCTCGCGCAGCGGCATCACGCAGATGGGCTTCGAGCTCGCCGAACGCCTGGGCCTGTGCGCCATCGGCCGGGCCACCAACAAGCATTTCCTCTGCTATACGGCGCCGTGGCGTCTCGTGCTGCAGCCCGAACTTGCCGCGCCGCGGCATCCCGCCCGGGCGATCCCGCAGGGCGCCTGAACAGCCTGCCTCCCGGAACCGGACCTCAGCCGCGCTTGCCCGGCTTCGGCGTGCGGAAGCGCCACCAGGGCAGCACCCGCCGCATGGCCAGCACCTCGCCGCTGTGCAGCGGCTGGTATCCGGGCATCGACGCCAGCTTGCGCTGCCAGGCCTCGCTGCGCAGGATGCCGAGCAATGCCTGCGTGGCGGGCTGCTCCAGCGTGGACTTCAGGCAGACCAGGAAATAGCTTTCCGATACCAGCGGAATGAAGTCCAGCCGACTGGCGCGCGCCGCCACCTCGATGCCAAGGCCGGCATCCGCGGCGCCCGATGCCACGGCATGCGCCACCGCCGCGTGCGACGGCTCGGTATGGCCATAGCCAGCAATAACGTCGGGCGACAGCGCATGCCGCGCCAGCAGTTCGTCCAGCAACACCCGCGTGCCCGTTCCCAGCGGCCGGTTCACGTAGCGCACGCCAGGCCGCGCGAGGTCCGCCAGCGATGCAATGCCGAGCGGATTGCCCTGCGCCACCATCAACCCCTGGCTGCGGCGGGCGAAACCGATGATCTTGTGCAGTCCCGGCCGCAGCAGCGGCTTGTAGGTACGCTCGGCCAGGGAGCCCGGCGGGGAATCCTCGGGCGCATGGAACCCCGCCATCACGCACCGCCCTTCGTTCAGCGCCTTGATCGCATCGACGCTGCCGGTAAACCGTATGTCCAGGTGCAGCTTGTCGCTGGCCACCGCGTGCTCGCGCAGCGACGCCAGCGCGTCGTCGTGGCTCGCGTGCAAGGCGACCACGTGGGCGGCGGCGTCGAAGGCGACCGCGAAAGCCCGTTCCAGGTCCGCATACAGCGCCCCGATCTGCGGAGCCAGCCGTGCCTGGGCCTGGCGCTCAGCCCACAGCAGCTTGTCGCCGAACTCCGTCAGCCGGGCCGGCTGCCCCTTGTCCCAGACCACCAGCGCATGCCCGAGGTTCTGCTCCCACCGCTTGAGCTCGCCCCAGACATGGCGATACGACAGATCCAGCGCCTTGGCCGCCGCCGAGATCGAACCATGCTCGCGGATGGCGTGCAGCAGGTCCATCAGCGGATTGCGGATGGTGGCCGCGCCGGAGCGGGATACGCCGAAGGTGTAGGAGAGCTGGACTTGGTGCACCGGTGGAGTATAGCCGTGGTGGGGCTCCCCCTACGCGCTGACGCGCGCCCCCCCAGGGGGCGGCGCTGGCGGACCGGCAAAGCCGGATCCGCGGCGCCCTGGGTCTAGTACGAGTTTCTTAAATTGCTACACCGTGGCTACCGCTGGCAGCCAGCGAAGCGCAGGTGCTCCAACCCAAGATAACGGTACTAGACCCAGGATGCGGCGGATCTGGCTCCGCCAGTCCGCTCGCATCGCCCCCTGGGGGGCGCGCGTCAGCGCGTAGGGGGGGTCATATGAACCGCCCTTCATATCGCCTCCCCCGTCACACTCCGTTACCCTGGGGCCGCACATTAGAACGACGGCATGAACACGCTTGCGGAAAGTGCGGTCACAGCGCTGCGCCTCATCACTTCTTTCGATCCGGTACTGCTCGACATCGTCAGGTTGTCGCTGGCGGTGAGCGCCTGTGCCTGTCTGCTCGCCTGCGCGGGCGGGCTGGTATTGGGCGCTTGGCTGGGCGTGGCCCGCTTTCCGGGGCGGGGGGCGGTGCTGACGCTGCTCAATACCATGCTGGCCCTGCCCTCGGTCGTGGTGGGGCTGCTGGTCTACCTGCTGCTGTCCCGCTCGGGTCCGCTGGGGTTTCTCGGCTGGCTGTTCTCGTTCAAGGCCATGGTCGTGGCCCAGGCCATCCTGGTGCTGCCGGTGGTCACGGCGCTGACGCGCCAGGTCGTGGAAGACGCCGAGCGCAGCCACGGCGAACAATTACGCTCGCTCGGCGCGGGCACGTTCATGCGAGGGCTGCTGCTCACGTGGGACGAACGCTTCGCGCTGCTCACCATCCTCATCGCGGCTTTCGGCCGCGCGGTGTCCGAAGTAGGCGCCGTCATGGTGGTGGGCGGCAACATCGAGGGCTATACCCGGGTCATGACCACCGCCATCGCGCTCGAGACCAGCAAGGGCGACCTGCCCCTGGCCGTCGCGCTGGGCATCATCCTGCTGGCCGTGGTCCTGCTGCTCAACACGCTGATCACCCTCGTGCGCCGCTGGCGCGAGCGGCGCGACGCGGGCATGGCCGGCTGGCTGCGCATGCCGGACCTGACTGCATGAAGCGGTCTGCCTCGATCCTTTCCCTGGACCCGGAGCTGCCGATGGCTCCGCAAGCCATGGCGGCCGGACCCGCCTTGTTCTCGCTGCATGACGTCGACCTCCACTACGGCCCCGTGCGCGCACTGCGCGGCATCGGCCTCGCCATCCATGCCGGCGAGCGGGTGGCGCTGGTCGGCTCGAACGGCAGCGGCAAGAGCACGCTCCTGCGCGTGCTGCACGGATTGCTCGCGCCCACGTCCGGCACCGCCTCCTGCCTGCCGCGGAACCGGCAGGCGCTGGTATTCCAGCGGCCGCATATGCTGCGCACCTCGGTGCAGAACAACGTCGCCTTGGGGTTGTGGCTGCGCGGCATGAAGTGGCGCGCCTCGCGGCAGGCTGCCCTGGCCGCGCTGGCGCGAGTGGACATGGCCGAACTCGCCGGCCGCAACGCCAAGGCCTTGTCCGGCGGCCAGCAGCAACGCGTGGCGCTGGCGCAGGCCTGGGCCATGGACGCGGACGCGCTGCTGCTGGACGAGCCCACCGCCAATCTCGACCCGCACGCCAAGCGCGAGGTCGAGGCGCTGATGCAGGAATTCGCGCAACCCCGCGCCGGACGCACCATGACCATGGTGTTCAGCAGCCACAACCTGGGCCAGGTCAAGCGCCTCGCCAGCCGGGTCGTCTACCTCGAGCGCGGCCGCATCCTGGCCGACCTGCCCGTCGATTCGTTCTTCAACGGGCCGCTGCCCGAAGAAGCCAGCCTGTTCGTCAAAGGAGAAAAAATATGAAACTGTTCCATCGCCTGCGCCCCGCCGTCCTGGCGTGCCTGTTGCCCGCGGCCGCGGCCCTGGCCAGCCTGCCCGCCGCGGCGGAGACCATCGTCATGGCCTCGACCACCTCGACCGAGCAATCGGGGTTGTTCTCGCACCTGCTGCCGGCCTTCAAGAAGGCCAGCGGCATCGACATCAAGGTCGTCGCCCAGGGCACCGGGCAGGCGCTGGACACCGGCCGCCGCGGCGATGCCGACGTGCTGTTCGTTCACGACCAGGCCGCCGAGGAAAAATTCGTCGCCGAAGGCTATGGCGTCAAGCGCCACCCCGTCATGTACAACGACTTCGTGCTGATCGGCCCGGCCGCCGATCCCGCCGGCGTCAAGGGCAAGGACATCGTCCAGGCGCTCAAGAAGCTGTCCGCCGCCAACGCCGAATTCATCTCGCGCGGCGACAAGAGCGGCACGCATTCGGCCGAGCTGCGCTACTGGAAGGAAGCGGGCCTGGAGGACAAGAAGGGCAGCGGCTACAAGGCGTGCGGCTGCGGCATGGGTCCCGCGCTCAACATGGCCTCCTCCACGGGCGCCTATGTGCTGTCGGATCGCGGCACCTGGCTCAGCTTCAAGAACCGGGGCAACCTGGTCATTCTGGTTGAAGGCGACGAGCGCCTCTTCAACCAGTACGGCGTGATGGTGGTCAACCCGGCCAAGCATCCGCACGTCAAGGCCGCGGCCGCGCAGAAATTCGTCGACTGGGTGATCTCGCCGGCCGGGCAGCAGACCATCGCCAGCTACAAAATAGACGGCCAGCAATTGTTCTTTCCCAACGCCAAGCCGTGACGGCTCGTCCGCCCGGACGGCCGGGCGGCATCACTCCACCACAGGCGGCCTTTCGAGGCCGCTTTTTTATCGCCGTGCGATTCGGTCCGTCTTTTACAAATTCGGCGTTGAAATCATAATGATAATAATTATTATTAATGGATTTCGCTTTCCCCGGATACCGCACCCATGCCACACGCTCCCGCCCCTCTGCGCCACGCTGGCCTGGCCGCCGCGCTGGGCCTGCTCCCGGCGGCCCTTGCCGCGCAAACCGCTCCCGCTCCGGCCACCCTCGGAGAAATCCGCGTCGAAGCCACCACCGAGCGCGAGACCGCCACCGGCCCCGTCTACGGCTACGCCGCCAGGCGCTCGGCCACGGCCACCAAGACGGACACGCCGCTGCACGAGACGCCGCAGTCGGTCACGGTGGTCACGCGCGACCAGTTGACGGACCAGGGAGCCACCAACCTGCAGGACGCGCTGGGCTACGCGGCCGGCGTGCGGTCCGACGCCTATGGCATCGACTCGCGCGCCGATTCGGTCCGCATACGCGGCACCGAGCCCACCCTGTACCTGGACGGCCTGCGCCAGCACTACGACTACTACACCAGCACCACCCGCACCGAGCCCTATACGCTGGAGCGCCTGGAGGTGCTGCGCGGGCCGGCCGCCATGCTGTACGGCCAGGGCAGCACCGGCGGCATCATCAACATGGTCAGCAAGCGCCCGCAGGCCGAATTTCAGGGCGAAGCGGGCATACAACTGGGCAACCGCGGCCGCAAGCAGGCGCAGGTGGACCTGACCGGGCCGCTGACGGCCGACGGACAGTGGCTGTACCGGCTCGTCGCGCTCAAGCGCGATGCCGACACCCAGGTCGATCATGTGAAGGACAACCGCAGCCTAGTCATGCCCTCGCTGACGTGGCGTCCCAGCGCATCGACCTCGCTCACGCTTCAAGGCCTGTGGCAGAAGGATGAAAGCGGCTCGACCGCGCAGTTCATGCCGTGGTCGGGCATGCGCACCGACAACCCCAACGGCAGGATTCCCACCAGCCGCTTCATCGGCGAACCCGGCCACGACCGCTACGATTCGCGCCGCACCTCGTTCGGCTGGCTGTTCGAGCACCGCTTCAACGACCAGTGGTCCTTCAGCCAGGGCTTTCGCCATGCCAACAACAAGGTGGATTACCTGACGCATTATGCGGACTCGTTCACCGATCCGGGCGGCTGGGCCGCCGACCCGATCAACCAGCGCCGCATCGCCCGCTATGCGGACGACGCCATCACCAAGGTACGCATCGACACGCTGGACCAGCACCTGACCGGCAAGCTGCAGACCGGTATCGTGCAGCACCAGGTCCTGCTGGGCTTCGACTGGACCCGCTACCGCCGCGACCGGCGCAGCGGCATCGCCGACGGCGGCACCATCGACGCCTACGATCCGGTCTACGGCAACTACACGCCGCCCGAATTGACCGACGAGCCGCGCTACACGCTGCGCCAGGCAGGCCTGTATCTGCAGGACCAGATGAAGATAGGCAGGCACTGGATCGTGGCCGCCGGCATCCGCCACGACCGCACCACGGTCGGACTGGCCGGCAGCGCCGACGAGAAGGACAATGCCACGACCAAGCGCCTGGGCGTGATGTACGTGGCCGACAACGGCCTGGCGCCCTACGTCAACTACAGCGAATCCTTCACGCCGGTACCCGGCACCGACAAAAGCGGCGCACGCTTCAAGCCCCTGCGCGGCGAACAGTGGGAAGTGGGCGTCAAGCACCAGTCGGCCGACGGCCGGCGCATGGCCACCGCCTCGGTCTACCAGCTCAAGGAAAAGAACCAGTTGGCGGGCGACCCGACCAATCCGCTCTATTCCGTCCAGGTGGGCGCCACCAAGACCAAGGGCCTGGAGCTCGAATACCGCGGCGCGATCACCCGCACGTTCGACCTGATCGCCCACTACAACTACATCGACCTGGACGATTCGCTCGAAGGCATTCCGCGCCACCAGGCGGCGGCATGGGGCAAATGGCGCTTCGCCGTGGGCGACGTGAACGGCTTCGCGCTGGGTGCCGGGGTACGCTGGATGAGCTCGTTCCGCGACGGCGTGGCCCCCACCACGCCCTCGGTCACGCTGTTCGACGCCATGGTCTCGTACGAGACCGACCACTGGCGCTACGCGCTCAACCTGAACAACCTGACCGACAAGACCTACGTGGCGACGTGCCTGTCGCGCGGGGATTGCTGGTACGGCGCGCGCCGCAGCATCATCGCCAGCGCGACCTACAAGTTCTAGCCGCCGGCGCCAGCCATACCCCGCACGTATGGCTTCCAGCCGAAACCCGTCTTGGACAGGGCCGCCTCCCCCGCGGTCCAATTCTCCTCCAGAGCCACCGAGTGGCCGTTCACATTCCATGGAGGAGAAATGGACCAGGACTTGCAGATCGACGACCCCTTGTTCAAGGAAAAGGGCTTCGGGCGCCGCATCGGTTTCGGGCGCCACTGCGCGCTGATCGTCGTCGACATGATCCGCGGCTTCACGGACCCGGCGCAGCCCCTGGGCGCCGACCTGGGGCAGGCGGTACTCGCCACCAACCGCCTCGTCGCCGCGTGCCGCCGGATCGGCGCGCCCATTCATCCCAGATTGTCCATTAGCCATTTTTCGTGAATTTGGTGCAAGTTAAGCGCTGTCGTGCCAACGCTGGGGCGATGCGGTTTCTAATGGATACCATTAGAGAAATCCATTGTGGATCAGTTGGATAGGT
>Ga0180223_1001137_pt1 | contig 22290 bp, 23 predicted proteins | sample eDN5th30CKraftOP_FD_151337 | JGI IMG/M metagenome (GOLD analysis project Ga0180223, IMG submission 151337) | Enriched Organic Plus compost microbial communities from Emeryville, California, USA - eDNA 5th pass 30_C Kraft OP (version 2) (version 2) ... | reverse complement strand
GCAGCCGAACGCGCAAAATCCGCGGTTCACACAGGCCGTGCGGCCGTCGGCGTCCTCGGACAGCAGCGCCTGCGACTGCGCCCAGTAGTACCAGCCGAGCTTGTCGTAGCCGTCGATCCAGCGGTTGCCCTGCCGGCCGATCGGGATCGGCGGGTGCGGCACGGAGGGCCGGCCCGGCTGGACCGGGTCGCCGCCGAGCCCGGACACGCCCATCATCTTCTCGTTGAGCTCGTAGTACGGGATCAGGTCCTCGTAGCGGATCGGCCAGTCCACGCCGAAGTCGTCGAGCGTCTTGGCGCGGAAGTCCGAGGGCTGGAAGCGCCAGAAGTGGCCGCCGTACCCGATCGCGCTGCCGCCGACGGCGGAGTACATGTAGACGTCGACCGGGTTCTCACCCAGGTTGGTGACGGGGTAGTCGACCGGCAGGGCGCGCTTCCCGGGGCTCGCGTTCCAGTAGTGCCGGCCGCGCACCTCCCAGTCGGCGTGGTTCTTCGGAATGTCCTGGTCTGCGACCCAGTCCCCCTGCTCGAGGCAGAGCACGTCCAGCCCGCGGCGGGCGAGGCTCCACACGACGGCGGCACCCGCGGCGCCGGCGCCGATGACGAGGACGTCGGCGGTGTCCGACTGCTGGTCGATCATGCGTCAACACTCCTGAAGTGATCGGGTCGGGTACTCATCTCCTGCAGTCGTTCCACCGGGAACGGCCGCATGGGCTTGCCGACCACGGTGTTGCGGACGTCGAAGCCGGTGCGCTCCTTGACGATCGCCTGGACCTTCGGCGAGCGGTAGTAGGCCTCGTAGGTGAGTTCGAGCACCATCGTGAACGCCTCGGGTGCGAGGGCCGACTCGGCCTCGTGCAGCAGGGCGGTCTGCTGCTCGGTCGTGGCCGATGCGAACGGCACGCCGTGCGTGGAGACGGCCGCGGCGTCGACGGCGTCGATGCCCTTCAGCAGCACGGGGCGGAGGGTCGGGGCCTTGGTGACGATCGCGTCGATGTAGGCGACGGTGTCGAGTTCGGCGGCTGACGGCCAGCCTTCGCGCTTGGGGATGAGGCGCGCGACCCAGGCGGAGAGCGTCTCGATCCGTGCGGCGTCGAGGACGGTGATCGGGCCGGTCTCATCGAGGTCGACGAAGGTGCGGCCCATGAGCGGGGCGTAGGGGTTCGCGGCGGCGACGCCGCCGCGCTGGTCGAAAGCCATGGATCAGCACCCCCCGGCGGTGAGGTCGGTCGGCTGAGCGTCAGACATCAGCGTCTTCCTTTCATTGGGCTGCCGCGTGAGCGGTGGTGGAACGGATGCCCCTGAGGGCCGCGTGCGGCGGCGGAAGGGACGAGGCGTGGTCAGGCGACGCCGCCCGGTTCGGGCGTCGGGCGGTAGATGGGGCCCCGCGCGCGGACCGACGCGACCAGCGTGTCGAGGTCCTCGTCGAAGCGGATCGGGATCACCGATCGTTGTCGGTACCCGACGCGGCGCGCCACCTCGGGGTTGAGGAAGTACGCGGCGGTGACGGCGTCGGCGAGCGAGCGCAGGCGCGTGAGCTGCAGGGCTGCGAGTTCGGCAAAGCTCTCGGGGAGCGTCTCCGGGAGCTCGGCGAGTCCGGCGGCGACCGCGTCGGCCAGGTCGGGGCGCACCCCGAAGACGCGGTCGATGTACTCGCCCTGCACGTCGGCGTCGGACGCGCTCGGCATGCCGGACGCGCGGGGGATGAACAGGTCGGCGACCTGAGCGAGTCGGGCGCGCTGGAGGTCGGTGAGGGCGCTCACGAGGCCACCGCCTGTCCGGCGCGCTCGGCGACAGCGTGCTCGGCCGCGCGGAGTGAGAACGCCGCGATCGTCGGTGTCGGGTTCATGCCGGATGACGTGGGCCAGGTACTGCCGTCGACGATGATGAGGTTGGGCACGTCGTGTGCGCGACCCCACTGGTCGACGACCGAGGTTTCGGGGTCGTCGCCCATGGTCGCGGTACCGAGAATGTGCCAGCCCGTCTCGCGGATGAGCGGCGCCACGATCGTCTCCTTGGCTCCGGCCGCCTGCAGCGACTCCTGGGCCCGCTCGACGTTGAACGCGAGCAGGTCGGTCGTGTTCTTCGACATCCGGTAGATCATCTTCACGCCCGGCGTGCCGGCCCGGTCGGTCGTCGAGTGGTCGATCTCGACGCGGTTGTGCTCTTCGGGCAGGTCTTCGGCCACGATGCCCCACGCGAGCGAGCGGCCGAGCCGGTCCTTCACGGTGTCGTGGAACTGCTCACCCCAGATCGGCTTGCCGCCCCACGGGAAGGCCGCGGCCATCGACTGCGGGCCGCCCGTCGGGGTGACGTTCCACTTCGCGCCCCGCACGAAGCCGCGGCTCTTGTCGGTCTCGTAGAACTCGAGCGAGTAGATCGGCTGGCCCCAGACGCCCTTCCACGGTTCGAGCGTCTCGTCGAAGACGCCGACGACCGTGGCGAACGGGTGCATCATGAGCCGCTTGCCGACCATCCCTGAGGAGTTCGCGAGCCCGTGCTGGAAGCGCTTGCTCGTCGACAGCTGCAGCAGCCGCGGGGTGCCGAGGCCGTTCGCCGCGAGCACGACGAGGTCGGCCTCCTGTCGGCGGGTGACGCCGTCGCGGTCGACGTAGACGACGCCCGTGGCGAGTCCTGCGGCGTTCGTCTCGATCTCCTGGGCGACCGCGTTCGTGATGAGCTTCACGCCCATCTTCAGCAGGTCGGGCCAGTGCGTCACATCGGGCGAGCCCTTCGACTTGTTGATGCATCCCCACATGCAGGCCCCGCGCTGCACGCACGCGCCCTGATTGCGGTAGTCCTCGGTGGCGATCGCGTTGCTGCCCGGCCACCAGTGCCAGCCGAGCTGGTCATGGGCGGCGGCCATCATGCGCCCGGCCTTGCCGATCGGTGCGCCCTTCATCGGGTAGGACGTGATGTCGGGGAACGCGGGGTCGCCGGGGAATCCGGAGACGCCGAAGTCGCGCTCGATCTGCTCGTAGTAGGGGCTGAGGTCCTCGTAGGTGAGGGGCCAGTCGTCGGCGACGCCGTCGAGCGTGCGCACGCGGAAGTCGGAGGGCATGAGCCGCATCCAGATGCCGGCGTACATGACGCTGCTGCCGCCGACGCCGTTCCAGATCAGCGGTTCGACGTCGGATTGGGTCGTGTCAATCGGGAAATCACTCGGCGCCTGACGTACCGAGGGCTGCGGGTTCCACTGCTTGCCGGCGCTGAGCTCGAGGTACTCGTCCGCCACGTGGGAGGTGGAGTAGTCGGGCCAGTCACCCTGTTCGATGCACACGACCTGATAGCCGGCCTCAGCGAAGCGCTTGGCGGCCACAGCTCCCGCAGGGCCGGCGCCGACGATGACGACGTCCGCCTTGGTGCGCGTGGCGGGTTGCTCCATTGATGAACACCTTCGTTCCGTTTCGTGATTTCCGAAACCTGCGCCTTGCGGCGGCTCGATTTCTGTACGATCGTATGACGAGCATACACTCAAGGTCAACGGCGCAGCTGCCGCTCCTCGCAAGGCAGGCCGCCACACCGAGAAAGGACGTCGATGGAGACGCACACCCCTCCCGTCGCGCGCACCGCACGGGTGCTGAGCTACGACGAAGCGCGCGTGCTGCTTGACGCAGCGCTCGCGAAAGCCACCGAGATCGGCGTTCCCGCGAGCGTGTCCGTGCTGGACGCCACCGGCGAGCTCGTCGCCTTCGGCCGACAGGACCGCGCCCCACTGCTCACCGGCGAGGTGTCGCAGGCGAAGGCCTACACGGCGGCCGCGCTGCGCCAGCCGTCCGGCGATCTCGCCGCCGCGACCTCGCCCAGCGGCCCGTTCGCGGGCCTCGCGCACGGCACGTCGCGCCGGCTCATCACGTTCGCGGGCGGCCTGCCCCTCATCGTCGACGGCGACGTCGCCGGCGCGGTCGGGGCGAGCGGCGGCTCGCTGGAGGAAGACGAGCTCATCGCGCGCGCCGCGGCCGAGCTGTTCGCGGAGTGGAACCGATGACCGGCACCGATCGCATGCAGGGCCGGCGTGTCGTCCTCACCGGGGCCGCCGCCAACATCGGCGCGGCCACGGCCGAGCTGCTCGCGGCGCAGGGCGCCGCGGTCGTGATCGGCGACATCGACCCGCGCGCGGCGGACACCGTCGAGCGGATCGTCGCGGCCGGCGGTCGCGCGTTCTTCGTCCAGACGGATGTCTCGAACGCGACCGCGATGGAGCACCTCTTCGCCGCAGCCGCCGAGCACCTCGGCGGGATCGACGTGATCGTGAACAATGCGGGCGTCCAGCGCTCGTCCCCGATCACCGACATGTCGGAGTCCGACTGGGACCTGCACATGGGCGTCAACGCCAAGTCGTGCTTCCTCGCCGCGAAGTACGGCGTGCCGTACCTGCGCGACGGCGCGGCGCCGGCCATCGTCAACATGGCATCCGTCGGCGGCTTCAAGGCACCGGCCGGTCTCTCGGGGTACTCGGCCTCGAAGGGCGCCATCATCGCCTTCACGCGGACGCTCGCCTCCGAGCTCGGCCCCGAGGGCATCCGCGTGAACTGCGTCGCACCCGGCTGGGTGGACACACCGTTCAACGACCCGATCGTGTCGCACATGGGCGGCCGCGCGGCACAGGACGAAGCCGTCCGCGCGGGCGTTCCCCTGCAGCGTCAGGGTCGGCCCGAGGAGATCGCCGAGGCGATCCTCTATCTCGCGTCGGAGGCGTCGTCATTCGTCACCGGCCACGCGCTCGTCATCGACGGCGGCGCGTCGTGAACTTGCACCTTCCCGCACCACACTGAGCGATCGCATCCCGCGATCGCCGGCACCTTCGAGCGTCCGCTCGAGCACATCCACTCAATGAGGAGAACAAGAGATCATGGTCAATCTCACCCGTAAGCGCCTCGGGCGCCTCGCCGGCGGCCTGCTGGCCGCCGCGTCCGCGACGTTGCTCGTCGCCTGTTCGGGCACCCCCGCCGACGGAGGTGACAGCGCGAGCGGGGACGGCGAGACCAAGGCGATCAAGATCGCGCTGAGCAACTACTTCAACGGCAACATCTGGCGCAAGCAGATGGAGGCGAGCTTCGAGGCGACCGCGTCGGCCAACCCCGACTACGTCAGCGAGTTCAAGATCGTGAACTCGGACGGCTCCGCCCCGCAGCAGGCGCAGCAGATCCAGTCGCTCGTGCTCGAGGGCTACGACGCGATCATCATCGACGCGGCCTCGCCGACGGCCCTCAACGGCGCGATCGAGGAAGCCTGCAACGCGGGCGTCACCGTCGTCGTCTTCGACTCGCTCGCGACCGCCGAATGCGCCTACAAGGTGGCGTTCGACTACGAGACGTACGGCACGCTCGAGGCCGAGTTCATGGCCGAGCAGCTGGGCGGCGAGGGCAACCTGCTCATGGTCCGCGGTCTCCCCGGCAACACTGTGGACGACGACATCTACCGCGGCGTCCAGTCGGTGCTCGAGAAGAACCCCGGCATGAACCTCGTCGGCGAGGTGTACGGCGAGTGGACCGAGTCGACCGCCCAGCAGGAGGTCGCCAAGATCCTGCCGTCGCTGCCCGAGATCCACGGCGTCCTCACCGAGGGCAATGACGGCGGCGGAGCGCTCGACGCGTTCCTGCAGGCCGGCACTTCCCCGCTGCCGCTGGTCATCCAGGGCAACTCGGGCCAGGGCCTCCAGGGCTGGGCCAAGGTCGCGCAGCAGGATCCGAACTACAAGACCATGTCGATCTCGTCGCAGCCGAGCATCTCGTCCACGGCCCTCTGGCTGTCCTGGCTCCTGATCAACAAGCAGGACAACGCGGCGGATGTCCCGGACAAGACGATCTTCGCCCCGCTCCTCGTGATCCCCGAGGAGAACCGCGACGCCTGGGCCGAGGCGCTCGAGTACACCCAGATCGCCGAGAACCCGACGACGCTCGAGCAGACCCAGACCTACGTCAAGTCGGCACTCGACGGCGACCCGATCAAGGTCGAGGAGCCGCTCCCGCCCTCGGAGTGATCTGAGAGCCCGAGCACCACGAGAAGGATGGCAACGCATGCCTGACCAGTCAGCACCCGACACCCTGGTCGTCCAGGGCGTCTCGAAGAGTTACGGCTCGACCCGAGCGGTGAACGACGCGTCGTTCACCGTCGGGCGAGGCGAACTCGTCGGCATCGCCGGACACAACGGCGCCGGCAAGAGCACGATCCTCAAGGTCGTGAACGGCACCGTCGCAGGTGACGCCGGAACGGTGACCCTCGAAGGCACGCAGCGATCCGCTGGAACGACGGTCGCGCACCCCGAGAAGCTCGGGGTGCGCACCGTCTACCAGGAGCTCGCGCTCTGCGCGAGCCTCCGCGTGGACGAGACCGCCGCCATCTTCGACCACTCGGCGAAGGGGGTGTCATGGCGACGCACCGCCTGGCGGAACCTGAAGGCCGTCCTCGACGAGATGTTCCCTGAGCACGGCATCCGCAAGGACGCGAAGATCAGCGAGCTCTCGATCGCCCGGAGACAGATGATCGAGTGCGCGAGCACCATGGTGGACGGCGCGCGCCGCCCCTCGCTCGTCATCCTCGACGAGCCGACCTCGTCGCTCGACGCATCCGCCACCGCATCGTTCTACGCCTACCTCAAGAAGCGCACCGCCGACGGCGTCTCCGCGATCATCACGACCCACCGTCTCCACGAGATGATCGACAACCTCTCGCGCATCTACGTCATGCGCGACGGCCGCGTGCTCAGCGAGCAGAAGGCCTCCGAGGCCACCAAGGAGTCGCTCGTGACGGCGATGGGCGTCGCCGCGCACGAGACGCACCGCGAAGCGGCGCCGGTCCGTGACTCGGCCGAGCTCAGCACGCAGGCCGCCGGCCCGGCGACCGACGCGCCCGTCGTGGTCACGCTCGAGCAGCACGCCGAGGACGGCACCTCCGAGAAGTTCGAGGTCCGGGCCGGCGAGATCGTCGGATTCGCCGGTCTCGAGGGCCACGGCCAGCTGATCGCGCTCGAAGCCGTCGCGCGCGCCTCGGCCGCCAAGCCCGGCAAGCGCCGCGGCCCGAAGCGGACCCCGCACCACGTCGTCTCCGTCGTCGGCAACTCGGCCTACGTCAGCGGCGACCGCGGTGTCCGCGGAATCTTCCCGATCTGGGACGTCGCGGGCAACATCAGCTTCTCCAGCCTCGGCGCACTCACCCGCGGCGGGCTCATCAAGCCCAAGGCCGAACGCGAGCTCGTGCGCGAGTGGTACGACCGGCTCGGCATCAAGGGCCAGCCGACCGATGTCATCACGAGCCTCAGCGGCGGCACACAGCAGAAGGCGCTCATGGCACGGGCCATGGCCGTCGGCTCCGACGTCCTGCTGCTCGAGGACCCCACCCGAGGGGTCGACCAGGCCACCAAGAATGAGGTCTACGACCTGCTCAGGCAGCAGGCCGACGAGGGCCAGACCGTGATCTGGTACTCGACCGAGAACGAAGAGCTCCGCAACTGCGACCGTGTGTTCGTGTTCCGAGTCGGGAAGATCGTCGCGACCATCAAGGGCGAGGAGGCCACCGAGGACGCGATCATCGCGCTCTCGTTCGGCGGCCAGGACATGCCCGCCATCGACGCCGAGGAGGCCGTGCGATGACCACCACCACCCCTCAGGCGACCTCGTCGCGCGAGCCGCGGACCCTCGGCAGCCGTCTCGGCGGCGCCTTCGGTCCCTGGTTCCTGCCGACCGTCGCCGCCGTGATCATCTTCGGGATCATGGTCGCGCTGCGACCGCTCGTGGCATCCCCGACGGGTCTGAACCTCGTCCTCGCCCCGCTGATCCCACTGATCTTCGCGGTACTGGCCCAGATGTTCGTCATCGCGGCCGGTGACATCGACCTCGGGATCGGCTCGTTCATCGGGCTCGGCAACGTCGTGATGGCGGTCGTGCTGCCGCAGAACCTCGGCCTGGGCCTCCTGATGCTCGCGCTCATGGTCGTGGCATACGCCGCGATGGGCGTGCTCATCGCCGTTCGCGGCCTGCCATCGATCGTGGTGACGCTCGGCATGTCCTTCGTCTGGCTCGGCATCGCGATCCTCATCCTGCCGACGCCCGGTGGCGCCGTACCGGCGGGCATCATGTCGTTCGCGAAGTTCACCACGCCGGTCATCCCGGGCGTGATCATCGTCCTCACGGTCGTCACGGTCGTCGTCGCGCTCTTCCTCAACCGCACCAAGTACGGCGCGGTGCTGCGCGGGTCCGGCTCCAACGCCGAGGGCGTGCGGCGCGCGGGCTGGTCGGTCATCAAGACGAAGGTCAGCCTCTACGCGCTGGCCGGCATCTTCGGCCTGCTCTCCGCGCTGTACCTGAGCGGCCAGACGGGCGGCGGCGACCCGTACATCGCGTCGAGCTACGTGCTGCTCAGCATCGCCGGCGTGATCGTCGGCGGCGGCAGCTTCAAGGGCGGCGAGGTGTCCGTCGTCGGCGCCGTCGCCGGCGGCCTCGTCATCGGGCTGCTCGGTTCGCTGCTGCAGTTCATCGGCGTCTCCTCGAGCTTCCAGGCGGCGGCTCAGGGTCTCGTCCTCGTCTTGGTGCTGGTGCTGCGCGCGCTGGCCGGTTGGATCCAGAAGGTTCGGAGCACGCAATGACCGATCTCGACACGCGGGTCGCCACCCGGCCGCGCACCCCGAAGCTCAGCGATCGCGCCCTCCGTGTGCTCAAGCACGCGGCGGCCCCCGCGTTCATCGGCATGATCATCGTCTGGCTCGCGATCGGCGCGATCGCCGGCCGCGGCCTGTGGGACACGCTCAGCGCGGGCGTGATCATCGCCACCTTCCTCGTCATCGTCGGCATCGGACAGCTGTTCGTCATCACCGTCGGCAACGGCGGCATCGACCTGTCGGTCTCGTACGTGATGACCCTCAGTGCGTTCCTCTCGTGCCAGATCATGGCCGGTCAGGACGGCAACATCGTCGCGGGCCTGGTCGGCGGCGTGGTGGCGGGCGTGCTCGCCGGCACCGTGAGTGCGATCCTCATCGAGTTCGTCGGCATGCCGCCGCTGGTCGGCACCCTCGCGGTCGGATTCGGGCTCCAGACGATCACGCTGATCTACTCGGGCAGCGTCGTCGGCGTGGCGAGCCCCGCCCTGGCGGCGTTCACCACCGCACAGATCGGCCCGATCCCGATCTTCGGCCTGCTCGGCATCGTGATCGCCGTGATCTTCGCGATCATCCTCAAGCGCACCAGCTACGGGCGCCGCGTCGAAGCCGTCGGTCAGAAGCCGATCGCGGCGGGCTTCGCGGGCACCAATCCCGCGCTGATCCGCGCCTCGGCGTATGTGATCTCGGGCGGCATGGCCGGACTCGCGGGCGTCTTCCTCGCCGCATACAGCGGCGGGCCATCGCTCGGACTCGGTTCGAGCTACCAGCTCGCCTCGATCGCGGTCGTGGTGCTGGGCGGTTCGCTCATCGCGGGCGGGCGTGGCATCGTCTCCGGTCTCTGGGCCGGCGCCGTGCTGCTCACCCTGCTGACCACGCTCGCGAACATCACCCGGCTCAGCGGCGGCTGGCAGTTCATCATCCAGGGTGCGCTGATCGTCATCGTGCTCGCGCTGTCGAAGAATCCGCTGGCCAGGAAGTAGCGCTCGCGATCGAATGACGAAGGGGAGCTCGCGATCCGCGAGCTCCCCTTCGTCGTACCTGCGTCGGGCTGGTCAAGGGCGTTGGATGCCCGTGACGTTCACGAAGACCGCGTAGAGGGCCGTCGTGGCCGTGATGTACAAGCGGTTCCGCTTCGGACCGCCGAAGGCGAGGTTCGCGGCCGCCTCGGGTACCCGGATCTTGCCGATGAGCCGGCCGTCGGGGGTCACGCAGTGCACGCCGTCGCCGGCGCCGATCCACAGCCGTCCGGCGTCGTCGACGCGCAGCCCGTCGGGGATGCCCGGCTCGATCTCGCGCAGGACGTCGCCGCCGCCGAGCGTGCCGTCCTCGAGGACGTCGAAGACGCGGATGTGCCGGGGGCCCGCGGGGTCGGGCAGGTACCCGGAGTCGACGACGTACAGCTTGGTTTCGTCGGGCGAGAACGCCAAGCCGTTCGGCTTCCAGAAATCGTCCGCGACCAGGGAGATATCGCCGGTCTCGGGGTCCAGCCGGTAGACACCGTCGACGTCGAGCTCGCGCTCGCGCGGCACACCGACGAAGCTCGTCTCACGGCCGTAGGACGGGTCACTGAACCAGATGGAGCCGTCGGACTTCACCACGACGTCGTTCGGCGCGTTGAACCGGCGACCGAGATAGGAGTCGGCGAGGACCGTAATGGCGCCGTCAGGCTCGGTTCGCGTGACCCGGCCAGCACCCTGCTCGCAGGTGACGAGCCGGCCTTGGAGGTCACGCGTGTTGCCGTTGGCGTTCCGGGAGGCCGTGCGGAACGTGGACACGTGACCCGAGTGCTCGTCGTATCGCAGGATGCGCTCGTTCGGGATGTCGCTGAACACCAGCGCATGCTGGTCGGCGAAGTACACCGGCCCCTCGGCCCACCGGCATCCGCTGTGCAGGCGCTCGAGCTGGGCGACCGCGTCGATGCAGGCGCCGAACTCGGGCTCGATGATCTCGTAGATCGACTCACCGGTCTCCAGGTGCGTCATCGTGTCGGCACGCCTCAGCGGCCCGGCCGGGACGAAACCGCCGCTCATCGGCCGTATCCATGGGTTGTCATACAATCCATGCTGACACACTGAGCCCGATTCGACCCCTCGATGACGCATCGACACGGCCCACTCACCTCCGCTTTCCGCGCGTACCGCCCGGCTAGGCTGACACTGCCGATCAGTATGCAATGAAGCGGAGGGCCCGATGGGCGGATCAGGGCAGGCCATCACTCGGCGTGCGGCGCTCGCGGCGGGCGCCGCGTCGACGCTCGCGCTGCTCGCGGCCTGCGCCGCGCCCGAGACATCCGCCCAGCCGGTCGCGACGACCACTCCACCGCCGGGCCGCCCCCGGCCGACCGCGCCCGGCGCACCGATCCCGATCACCGTCGAGCCACCTCCGCCGCCCGCACCCGACCTCACGAAGGTGCCCGCACCGCACGAGGTGATCACCGGGCTTCCCGGCGACGGCAGTCTGCTCGCCTGGACGGTGGACGACGGCGCGAGCTCGGCCGTCGTCGGCGCCTACGCCGCGTTCGCCGCGGAGACCGGCACCCGGCTCACTCTGTTCGCGACGGGCTCGTACTCGTCGTGGGAGGACAACCGGGAGGCGCTGCTCCCGCTCGTCGCGAGCGGGCAGGTGCAGCTCGCGAACCACACCTGGAGTCACGCCGACCTCACGACCCTCGACGACGCCGGCATCCGCGACGAACTGCAGCGCACGCACGACCTGATCGGCGACCTGTACGGCGTGGACGCCCGTCCGTTCTTCCGGCCGCCCTACGGGTACTACGACGACCGCGTCATCGCCGTCGCGGCCGACCTCGGCTACACGACGCCGACGCTCTGGTACGGGTCGCTCTCGGACTCCGGCCTCATCAGCGAGCAGCAGATCGTCGACCTCGCGACCCAGTGGTTCCTGCCCCAGCACATCGTGATCGGCCACCTGAATTTCGACCCCGTGACGCACGTGTTCCCCGAGCTTCAGGCCATCATCGCCGAACGCGGACTCAGCACGGTGACCCTGAACGACGTCTTCTCGAGCGAGATGCATCCGTGACGGCGTTTCAGTCGTCGGCCCCAGAACTTCGCCAGTCGGTGAGCAGGGCTCCGATCACGACGGCTGAACCGACGAATGCGGCCCCCAGCGGGATCAGCGCATCTCGCAAGATCGTGATCGCGAGCGCCAACGCACTGCGAAACACCTGACCGGCGGCGGTGTTCCCGATCATGAGCGCGTCCGCGATTCCGTTGACCACGATGCCCGCCAGGCTCCCCAGCACCATCGCTCCAATACCAACCCAGAGCAATCGTTTCACCAGACCTCGGTGCCGCTGAGTGGCCTCGGCGGAACGCTCTCCTGAATCTGTCATGTGCTTCCCGTTCGCTCGGTTGTCGCTTCCCCAAGCCAATATGTTAGTACACGCTTCACCCCACGCGGTGCGCGATCGCCGTCGTCTGCAGCAGTGCTCCCTGCACGGGGAACGCCGTGCACAGGTCTCCGGTCGACGCGGGCCAGGGCGCCGAGAGGAGGCGTTCGCGCACGGGCGCGACCGCGCGGTATTCGCCGATCCGGTCGGCGACGCAGAACTCGATCGTCGAGCGCACCGATGCCGGCTCGCCGCCCGCGAAGCGGACCAGTTCCACGAGCTGCCCGTACACCTCCTCCGCCTGGCCGGCGAGGTCGTTCTCATGCAGCAGCTCGCCAGTGGTCCGGTCGAGCGAGGCGATCGCCGACAGGTACACCACGCCGGCCGCCTCGACCGCAGGGGCCACCGGCTGATCGGCGAACCGCGCCCAGCCGGGGTCGAGCACCGTCTTCTCGGCACGGGTGGCGATGAGGTCCATCGCCACCTCGATCCCCTCGAGATGCAGGCGGCCCATGACGACCGTGCCGCCGACGGCGCCGGCACCCCATCGCTCGCCGCGCAGCGCCGCGAGCTCCGCGTGCGCGGAGGCCGAGGGCGCGGCGAGGTACTCCTGCGCGCTCACCAGGTGGTCGGTCGTGAGTCCCGCGGCGGCGAGGACGGCTTCGGCCCGCTCCTGAAGGTAGCGGTACTGGGCGCGCACGTCGCCGGGGTGCTGCACGACTCCGTGCTCGTCGACCGGGAGCAGCGTCGGCACGTGCACGACCCCGTCGTGCCCCTCGCGCACCACGGTGTCGGTCCAGCCGGGCACGGCGCCGAGCTCCCGACCCGCTCCGGGGATGCCGTGCAGCTCGATCTCGATGAACGCCGCGCCGCGCACGAGCCGGTCGACGGCGACGGTCGTCACGGCGGGGCGGTGCTCGCCGAAGACCTCACGGCGCACCGCCGCGGCATCCGCATAGTGGGGCAGCCCCGAGGCGGTGACGTTCTCGACGACGTGCACCACGTCCTCGGGATTCAGACCCGCATCGGCGAGCACGGCGAGGAGCTTGGTGTACGACGTGCGCGCCTGCTCAGCCATGGTGCCACGCACGACGTTCTTGCCCACTTCAGGATCGAACACACCGGCACTCTGCCCCGAAGTCCAGGCCGCACCACCCTCGGCCAGGCCGAGGCAGAACGTGAAGCCGCGGTACGGGAACCAGGGGTAGACCTCGGGTTCGATGGCGGTGAGCGTCATGTCGTGACTCCTTCGTGAGCAGGTGCCGGGCCGCCATTCGGCGGCCCAGTGGGGACGGATGCGGCCGCCGGGGCGGCGGGGTCGGCGGTCTGGGCCGGGTGAGCGGATGCGGCGCGCCGAACCGTGCGCAGCTGGCGCAGCCGCACCACGAGACGCCCGGTCGTCGCCTCGACGAGCCGCGCGTCCTCCGCGCACAGGTCACCCTCGAGCCAGTCCAACCGGTTCGCGGCGGCGTACCACCCGCCGTCGACCTCGTCGGCCGCGGGCGTGAAGGCGAACGAGAACTCGACCGTCGGCACGAACTCGGGCGGGTCGTCGCCCGCGAACAGCACCGGGAGCAGGGCGTCGAGCAGGACGCAGACGGCCGCTGCGCCGCTCTGCAGACCGAGCTCGTGTCTCGGTCGCCCCAGCCGGAGCCAGGCGCGATTGCCGTGCTCGATGCCGGCGGGCAGCGGGGTGCGCACGTCGAGGTTGCGCACGAAGGCGAGGTCGCCCTGCGCATGCGGGCGCGCGAGGTATCCCGATGGCGGCTCGGTCCCCGAAGCGTCGGACCGGTGGACGTGCGTCGCCGCATCGGCCTCGGCTTCGCGGCGGAACAGCCCGGCCGTCGCCTCGGCCCGGAGCCGCCCGCGTTGGGTGAGCGTCATCCGCGCCGTCGCGGTGCGTCGACCCCGGTGCAGCCACGAGGTGGCCATCTCGAACGGAGCGCTCTCCACCCCGGCCGTGAATCGGATCGTGAGGCTTCGGAGCGCGAACGCGGGGTCGGAGGCCTCGTCGGCGAACAGCGCCGCGACGTAGCCGCCGTAGACGCCGACCAGGCCGTCCCAACGGGGGTCGGGCACCACGGTCCGCGCGGACACTCAGGCCTCCCGGCGGAACACGGGAAGGGCGCGGCCCTCAGAGCCCGGCAGCCAGTCCAGAACCACCTCTGCACCGATCTCCCAGTCTTCTGCGTCCGAGCCGACGAGGCGGGTGAGCACGATCGGGCCCTCGGCGAGCCGCACGCGCGCGATCGTGTACGGCACTTCCGCGTCGGGCCGCGGCGACCGGTAGACGGCGGTCCAGCTGTCGACCACACCTCGGCCCGAGGCATCCCGCCAGCCCAACCCGTCCATGTGACCGCAGCCCGTGCACAGCGCGCGCGGCGGGTGCTGCACCGTGCCGCACTCGCGGCACTCCTGCACCAGCAGGCGACGCTCGACCGTGGCAGCCCACCAGTCGGCCGTGATCTCGTCGCCCGCCGGCAGCGTGAGCTCGCTCATCGTCCGACCCCCAGCACGATCGTGTTGTGGGTCGAGAAGATCCCACCCGTCCCCTGCGCCACTGCGACCTCGGCGCCCGCGACCTGCCGGTCGCCGCACTCGCCGCGGAGCTGGCGCACGGCCTCGACGAGGAGCAGGATGCCGAACTGTCCGGGGTGGCAGTACGAGAGCCCGCCGCCCGACGTGTCCAGCGGAAAGTCGCCCCCCGGGCGGATGCGGCCGTCGGCGATGAAGTCGAGCGCCTCACCGGGGCCGCAGAATCCCATCGACTCGAGGGTCAGCGGCACGCTGATCGTGAACGAGTCGTACACCTCGAGCACGTCGACGTCGGCGTGCGTGATGCCCGCACGCGCGAACGCGTCCGCGGCTGCGCCCCGCGCTCCGGTGACCGTCAGATCGTCCACGAGGGTCATCGACATGTTCGTCGAGCGCTCGCCGTAGCCGAGCACCTCGATCGGAGGCTTCGCGAGGTCGCGCGCACGCTCGGTCGAGGTCACGACCACCGCGCCGCCGCCGTCGGTGACGAGGCAGCAGTCCGCGGCCGTGAGTGGCGACGAGATCATGCGTGCGCCGAGCACGTCCTCGACGGTGAGCGAATCCGCCCCGAACCGGTACGCGGCGGGGTTGAGCCTGGCCCACTCGCGCGCCGCGATTGCGACCTCGGCGAGCTTCGCGCGATCGTGCCCGTAGCGGTGCAGGTACTGCTGCGCGGCCATCGCGTAGTACGAGATCGGCTGCAGCGGGTCGTACGGCGACTCGAACTGCGCCTCGGGCGTGTGCTCCTCGATCACACCGCCGAGCTTCCGCGAACGCGCCGACCGCTGATTGGAGGCGAAGCTCACGACGATCGTCTCGGCCTGACCGGCGTCGATCGCCTGGACCGCCCGCGCGACCATGAGCTCGTAGACCGAACCGCCGGCGAACGTGGAATCGCTCCACTTCGTCTCGATGCCGAGGTAGTCGCCGAGCTGCGTGGCGGGGAAGCGACCGGTGCCCGTCGTCGCCAGCCCGTCGACGTCCGAAAGACTCAGCCCCGCGTCGGCGAGCGCGCGCGTGACCGCCTGCGCCTGCAGGGTCAGGACGGACAGGTTGGTCACCCCGAGGTCGCACTCGGCGACGCCCACGATCGCGGCGCTCACGCGCGCGGCCCGTCGATCCGGTCGACGGCGACCACGGCGGAGGCCGGTGCGACCGCCGGCCGCTCGTCGCCGAGCTCGGACGCCTCGATGACCGCGCTCAACTCGACGCTGACTCGCGCACCCTCGACCCCGGTCACGGTCCCTTCGATCCGGATCCGCTCACCGGCGAACATGAGGTTCCGGTAGGTGAAGGCGAGCTCCTCGACGAAGCACACGGGACCGAGCCAGTCCTGCAGCGCCTTGACGAACAGCGCGCCGAACAGCTGGCCGTCGACGACCGGGGCGGGCAGACTCCGCTCGTGCGCGAACTCCGGCTCGTAGTGCAGCCGGTGCCAGTCCCAGGTCGCGCCCGCGTACGCCACCATGTCCGTCAACGTCACCTCGCGGATCAGTTGCGGCATCCGCTCCCCCACGCGTGTCATGCGCCGCTCCTCTCCAGTGCGATGAGGATCGTCGTCTCGTCGTTCTCGGCGATGAGTCCGCCGCGCTGGTCCGAGACCTCGACGTGGGTCGCGAAGATGAGCATCTCCTGGCCTGCGCGGTTCACCTTCGGTGTGATCGAGGCGAGCGTGTACGTGACGGTGACGACGTCGTCGGGCCGCATCCGCCGGTGGAACCGATACGCGTTCCCACCGCGCACCTGGCGAGTGCCCGGCACCTCCAGCCCCCAACCGTGGCCCGCGTAGCCTTCGCCTGAGCGCTCCAGCCCTGTGTACTGGTTGGACTCGAGCACGAGCGTCGGCGGGATCGTGACGCCGTCGAGCCCGAGCTCGCGGGCGCGGGCGTCGTCGAGGTAGATCGGGTTGCGGTCGTCGATCGCGGTCGCGAAGTACCGGCCGGCCGCGGCGCCCCATGGCTCAGGTGCGGTGTAGACGACGGTCGAGCCCACCTTCTCGGCGAGCTCTGGGGTGAGCAACGTCATGGCTTCCTTCCTCAGCGGCGAAGTTCGGCGATCACGGCGATCAGCTCGGTCTGAGCCGCCCGGATCTGGTCGGGTTCGAGCGCGTGCACGGGCGGGCTCACCTTGACCACGTCGGCGACGCCCTCGTACTCGGTGAGCCGCTGCAGCACGTCGTCGCGGTCCCCCGTGACGGTGAGCACCTCGCGCATGCGGCCGGCTGCGGAGAGGTTGCCCGCGCCCGCGCCCGCGCGGAGCTGCGCGGCGATCTGCTCGTGCTCCTCGAGCACGTCGTGGAAGGCGAAGAAGTCCGCGTACGCCCGCACGCCGCCGTAGAACCCCACATGTCCTGAGACCAGCTCGGCCGCCGTACGCCGGTCGCCGGACACCGCGCAGACCGCGGACGCCGTGATCTCGAGGTCAGCGCGAGAGCGGCCCGCCTCCGCGAGTCCGCGTTCGAGCTCGGGGAGTGCGCGCTCCCGCACATAGGTCGGCGAGCAGAGTTCATGCGCGAGCCATCCGTCAGCCACTCGGCCGGCGAGTCGGAGCATGCGCGGGCCGACCGCGGCGAGATGGATCGGGATGTCCCAGGTGGCGAGCGGGCGCTGGTAGCCCGCGAGCCGCATCGGGCGCAGGCGGCCGGCGGTCTCGATGCGGCCGCCGTCGGCGCTCCGCCGCCAGAACGTGCGGATGGCATCGATGGTGTCGGCCATCCGCTCGACGGGGTGGTCGAACTCCGAGGCGTGCCACTCGGTGTTCATGCGCCGCGTGCCCGAGCCGAGGCCGAGGCGGAACCGGCCGCCCGTGAGCTCGGCGAGGTCGAGCGCCTCGAGCGCGAGGATCATCGGGCTGCGCGCGAACGCGAGCGCGATCCCGGTCGCCACACACACGTGATCGGTCGCCGCGCCGACCGCGGCGGCACTGACCGTCGAGCTGCGGTGCAGCTCGGGAAGCCAGACGGTGTCCGCTCCAGCGTCTTCGGCGGCGCGCGCAGCGACGATGAGCTCGTCGAGCGAACGCCCCCAAGGCTGAAAGCTGACCCGCATCAGTCGGGGATGCCCTTGAGCAGGTACTTGCGGTGCATGGTCAACACCGTCTCGCCGCGCTGGTTCTTCAGGACGTCGTTGAGCTTCGTGAACATGGCCGAGCCGTTCGGCGTCGGCGTGAACTCGGCGACCCCGACCTCGGCGTAGATGGTGTCGTCCACGAAGACCGGCGTGTGGTACTGCACGTCGTCGATGCCGAGCGCGGCGTACACGTCGTATCCGGCCGCCTTCCACGACACGTAGAGATCGTGCACGGTGAGGCCGGCCGTCATCGCGATGAGGCACGGTCCGCCGAGGATCGGCTTGCCGTAGACCGTGTGCTTGGCGAACTCGGCGTCGGTATGCATCGTGCTGAACTCCCACGAGGCGTTGACGATGGCGGCGAAGTCGCCGGAGGTGACCGTTCTGCCCTGCGTGACCAGCTGGAGGTCGGGACCGAAGGGCTGGGGCAGATGCGGCCTGCCTGGGGTGCTCGTCATGGGGAATCCTCTCGACCTCTCATTTCCTATCACATACTTGATCATTTGGGTATCAGATGTATGATCAGAAATGCGATCGCCATCGAGCGACGGAACGGAGCAGCCAACGGTGACTCACCCCATCCCTTCCACCAGGTACGACCTGTACATCGATGGCGCCGCGACCGCGCCCGCGAGCGGGCAGTACTTCGAGGTCACCGACCCGACCACGCGGCTCGCCTTCGCCGAGGCCGCACGGGCCGACCGCTCCGACGTCGACCGCGCGGTGGCGAGCGCCAGGCGTGCGTTCGAGGGTGAGTGGGCGACCTGGCGGGCCGCCGACCGCGCGGCGTTCCTCATCCGCTTCGGGCAGCTCATCGGCGAGCACGCGGAAGAGCTCGCCGAGCTGCAGGTCCGCGAGAACGGCAAGCTCATGCGCGAGATGCTCGGCCAGACCAAGACCATGCCCGAGTACTTCACCTACTACGCCGGTCTCGCCCAGCAGCCGACCGGCGTGACCACACCGGTGCACCTCACGGCGATGATGAACTACACGGTGCGCGAGCCGATCGGGGTCGTGGCCGCCATCACCCCGTGGAACTCCCCCCTCATGCTGCTCGCCTACAAGGTGGGATGCGCCATCGCCGCGGGCTGCACGCTCGTCGTCAAGCCGTCGGAGATCACGCCGGTCTCGACCGTCCGGTTCGCCGAGCTCGCGACGGAGGCGGGCCTGCCGGCCGGCGTTTTCAACGTCGTCACCGGCCTCGGCGACGTCGGCGCGGAGCTCACGAGACATCCGGGCGTCGACAAGATCGCGTTCACCGGGTCCACCGCGACCGGCCAGGCGATCGCCGCGACCGCCGCGACGACCATGAAGCGACTGTCGCTCGAGCTCGGCGGCAAGTCCCCGAACATCCTGTTCGAGGACGCCGACATCGACTCGGCGCTCAACGGCATCATGGCCGGGATCTTCGGCGCGAGCGGGCAGACCTGCATGGCGGGATCGCGCGTCCTCGTCCAGGAGAGCATCTACGACCGGGTCGTCGACGAGCTCGCGCGGCGTGCCGAGGCCATCCGCATCGGCGACCCGCGGCTGCCCGAGACGCAGATGGGGACGGTCGCTTCAGAGGCGCAGTACGACAAGGTGCTGCACTACATCGGGATCGCGCGCGACGAGGGGGCTCGCGTGGTCGCTGGCGGCGGTGCCGCCACCGTCGACTCGCTCCCCGACGGGCTGTTCATCCGCCCCACCGTGCTCGCCGATGTCGACAACGCGATGACCATCGCGCGCGAGGAGGTCTTCGGCCCGGTCGCGGCGATGATCACGTTCCGCGACGAGGATGACGCGGTGCGCATCGCGAACGACACCGACTTCGGTCTCGCGGCCGGCATCTGGACGAAGGATGTCGCGCGGGCGCACCGCGTCGCGTCGCGGGTCAGAGCCGGCACCGTCTGGATCAACAACTACCGGAAGTCGGGATACTCGACGCCGTTCGGCGGGTTCGGCATGAGCGGGCTCGGCCGCGAGAACGGGCCCGACTCCCTCGACGCCTACACCGAGGTCAAGAGCGTCTGGGTCGATCTCGGCCAGGGCGTGAAAGACCCCTTCGATCCGCGAGCCTGAGCCATGACTATCGCTGCCGCCGTCATCCGTGAGACCGGCCGCCCGCACCCGTTCACCGAGAGCCGCCCGCTCGAGGTCGAGCAGCTCACCCTCGAAGGCCCCGGACGTGGCCAAGTGCGCGTGCGCATGGCCTCGGCCGGGCTCTGCCACAGCGACCTGTCCGCGATCGCCGGCATCAGGAAGAAGCCGGTCCCGGCGGTCGCCGGCCACGAAGGCGCGGGCGTCGTCGTCGACGTCGGCGAGGACATCGAGGACCTGCACGTCGGCGATCACGTGGTCATGGTGTTCGTCAGCGCCTGCGGCACGTGCGAGCCCTGCGTCGCCGGTCGGCCCGCGCTCTGCCGCACGTCCTGGGCGTCCCGGGCCGATGGCACCCTCTCCGACGGCACCCGCCGATTCATCGACGCGAGCGGCGAGCGCCTCGCGCACTGGAGCGGCATCTCGGCGTTCGCCGAGGAGGTCGTCGTGGCTCGCGCCTCGGTCGTGCCGATCGACCCCGCTGTGCCGCTGCTGGACGCGGCCGTCTTCGGCTGTGCCGTGACGACCGGCGTCGGCGCCGTGCTCAACACGGCCAAGGTGCAGCCCGGCGACCACGTCGCCGTCACCGGGCTCGGGGGTGTCGGGCTGAGCGCCGTGATGGGCGCGGTGCTGGCGGGCGCGAGCCGGATCATCGCGCTCGACCTGGAGCCCGCCAAACGCGAGCTCGCGTTGAGCCTCGGTGCGACGGACGCGGTGGATCCCCGCGACCCCGACCAGCTCGCGAACCTCATCGACTCGACCGACGGCGGTGTCGACGTCTCCTTCGAGATGGCGGGCGCCGCGGCCGCGACCCGAACCGCGTACGGGCTCGTCCGGCGCGGCGGCGCACTCGTGCTCGGCTCGCTGCCGGCGCCCGGCGTCGCCCTCGAACTCCCGCAGGCGGCCTTCGTGAGCGACGAGAAGCGTGTCCTCGGCAGCTACATGGGCAGCTCGGTGCCGGCCCGGGACATCCCCCGGTACGTCGAGCTCTTCCAGCGGGGCCGGCTCCCAGTCGACCGGCTCAGGTCCGCAACCCTGCCGCTGTCCGAGATCAACGCCGGGTTCGACCGGCTGAGCCGAGGCGAAGCGGTGCGCGAGGTCATCGACTTCGGGATCGATGGCTGAGCCACGCACCGTCGACACGGTGCTGATGCGCGGCGGGACGAGCAAGGCCGCCGTCTTCCTCGTGGGCGACCTGCCAGCCGACCCCGCCGAACGCGACCGCCTGCTCCTCTCCTGGTACGGCAGCCCTGATCCCTACAGTCGCCAACTCGACGGCATCGGGGGCGGCACCTCGTCGACGAGCAAGGCCGCCGTCATCGGGCCGAGCGACGATCCACGCGCCGACGTCGACTACCTCTTCCTCCAGGTCGGCATCGATCGCGCCGAGGTGGACACGCGCGGCAACTGCGGCAACATCTCCGCTGCGGTCGGCCCCTTCGCGGTCGACGCCGGCCTCGTCCCGGCCACGGGCCGTGACACGAGGGTGCGCATCCGCAACCTCAACACCGACTCGATCATCGTCGCCCACGTGCCGACCCGCGACGGCCGATTCGACCCGGTCGGCGACCTCGCCATCCCCGGCGTGCCGGGCACGGGCTCGGCCATCCGGCTCGACTTCGAGGATCCGGCGGGCGCCGTGACCGGCGCCCTCCTGCCGAGCGGCGAGGTGACCGATGTGCTCGATGTCGATGGCCGCCGCATCCGGGTCTCGATCGTGGACGCCGCGAACCCGGTCGTCTTCGTGGCCGCGACCGACCTCGGGCTCAGCGGCGGCGACGCGGCCGAGGAGCTCGAACGCGTCGCTCCCCTGGTTGCGGCGATCCGCGCCGCCGGCGCAGTGCGCGCGGGCATGATCGCCGACGTCGAAGCCGCGACGACGACGCCCGCCGTGCCGCGGGTCGCGATCGTCGCCGCACCCTCCGACTACCGGACCCGCGCGGGCGAAACGATCGGAGCCGACCGCGTCGACGTCGTCGCGTCGATGTTCTCGATGGGCCGCCCGCATGCGGCCTACCCGTTCACGGGCGCGATCGCGACGGCCGTGGCCGCACGGCTCGAGGGCTCGGTCGTGCACGAAGTGGCCACGTCCGGCACGCCGTTCCGCATCGGCCATCCCGCCGGCGTCCAGACCATGGACGCGCACGTCACGTACGACGAGGACGGGTGGCGCGTCCACCGCGTCACGAGCTACCGCACCGCCCGGCGCCTCATGACCGGCCGGCTCGAGATCCCCGAACCACCATCACACGAAGGAGAGCTATGAACACCACTCCCCAGACCGACACCGGACACGACGTCGTCGTGGTCGGTGCCGGGAACGCCGGTCTCGTGGCCGCCCTGGCCGCGCACGACGAGGGCGCACGCGTCCTGCTCCTCGAGGCGGCACCCGAAGCCGAGCGCGGCGGGAACAGCCGGTTCTCCGGCGCGATCTTCCGGATCGCGCACGACGGCCTCGAGTCCCTGCTCCCGCTCGTCACCGAGGAGTCACGCGAGTGGGCCGACCGGGTCACGGTCGACCCCTACCCGGTCGAGACGTACCGCTCGGACTACGACACCACGAGCGATCGACGGAACGACCCCGTCCTCACCGAGCGCACCATCGCCGAGTCCTACGAGACGGTGCGGTGGATGAAGGACCACGGCGTGCGCTGGGAGCTC
>Ga0180223_1001135_pt1 | contig 22333 bp, 17 predicted proteins | sample eDN5th30CKraftOP_FD_151337 | JGI IMG/M metagenome (GOLD analysis project Ga0180223, IMG submission 151337) | Enriched Organic Plus compost microbial communities from Emeryville, California, USA - eDNA 5th pass 30_C Kraft OP (version 2) (version 2) ... | reverse complement strand
GCAACTGCCGCATGAGCGGTGAGCCACGCGCCGACCTTGCCGTCACCCGGCGCTAGATGCAGCGCCGTCGCCGGCACGCCGGCCTGATGCAGCAGCTTCACCGCCTCATAAGCGATCAGCGGCGTCTGCTCGGCCGGCTTGGCGATCACGCTGTTGCCGGCGACGAGCGCGGCGGCAACCTGGCCGGTGAAGATGGCGAGCGGAAAATTCCATGGACTGATGCACACGAAAACGCCGCGGCCACGATGGCGCAGTTGATTGCTCTCGCCGGTCGGCCCCGGCAGCGTCTTCGGCGCGAAATGGCTCAACGCCTGCGCCGCATAATAGCGGCAGAAGTCGGCAGCTTCACGCACTTCCGACACGCAGTCGTCAATAGTCTTGCCGCCTTCGTTTTGCAGCAGCGCGATCAGCCGGCCACGATGTTTTTCGATCAAGTCCGCCGCGCGTTCCAGCACCGCGGCCCGCCTTTCAACGCTGGTCGCGCTCCATGACGGAAAGCCGGTTTGCGCGGCCGCCATCATGGCCGCAACAATCGCTTCGTCGCATTCCGTGACCTGTCCGATGACGACGCCGTCGATTGGCGACGTCACATCGCGACTCTTGCCCTTGACGGCGACGCCATCGATCAGCGGCGCGGCCTCGACCACGGCCGGCGCCTTGGCAATCTCGGCGCGCAGCACGGCGAGCGAAGCGGCGTGACCGAATTCGACGCCGGATGAATTCTTCCGCTCGGGCGCGAACAGATCGCCTGGGCGCGGAATGTGCGAATGCCGGGCGCGTATCGGATCGGCGATCCAGGCCTGCGGACGCTTGAGAATATCGGCAACCGGCACATCCGGATCGGCCGCCACCGACACGAAAGAAGAATTGGCGCCGTTTTCCAGCAGGCGCCGCACCAGATAGGCGAGCAGATCGGCGTAGCCGCCAACCGGCGCATAGGTGCGGCAGGCAAGCTGCGGCTTCTCCGCGAGCAGCGCGCCATACAGCGCGTCGCCCATGCCGTGCAGGCGCTGGAATTCAAAGCCGCCAGTGTCGCCGGCATCTTCGAGCACGCTGGCGATGGTCAGCGCATTGTGGGTGGCGAACTGCGGATAGAGGCGCGGCCTGAGCGCCAAGAGTTTGCGCGCGCATTCGCCGTAGCTCAGATCCGTCATCGCCTTGCGCGTAAATACCGGGTAGTCGGCAAGGCCGCGCTCCTGCGCGCGCTTGATCTCGGTGTCCCAGTAAGCGCCCTTGACCAGCCGCACCATCAAGCGGCGATCGAGCGTTTGCGCCAGTTCGGCGATCCAGTCGATCACTTCCGGCGCACGCTTCTGATAGGCTTGGATGGCCAAACCGAAGCCATCCCAGCCGGCAAGCGAGGGATCGCGCAAGGTCGCTTCGATCACGTCGAGCGACAGTTCGAGTCGGTCCGCTTCCTCGGCGTCGACGGTGAAGTTGAGATCGTAGGCCTTGGCCTGACCCGCGAGATCGAGCAGACGCGGCGGCAACTCCGCCATCACCCGCTCGCGCGACAATGCCTCGTAGCGCGGATGCAGCGCCGACAGTTTCACCGAAATGCCCGGCCGCCGCGGCAGCGCGGCGTTGCCGGCCGACTTGCCGATAGCGTCGATGGCTTTGGCGTATGAACCGAAATAACGCGCCGCATCCTCGGCGGTGCGCGCGCCCTCGCCCAGCATGTCGAAGGAGTAGAGATACTGCCGGGCATCCCCCGCGCGATCGAGGGCGTCCTCGATGGTCTGGCCGAGCACGAAATGCGAGCCGAGCAGTTTCATCGCCTGGCGCGTGGCGGTGCGCACCGCGGGCAGACCGAGGCGCTTGACCAAAGTGTCGACAATGCCTTCCGGCGTTTCGCCCGGCGCGATCACCCGCGCCGTTGTCGCCAGCGCCCAGGCGGACGCCGATACGAGCAGCGTCCCCGCGTGGCGATCGCCGTGATTCCAGTCGCCCCCTTTGAGCTTGTCCTCGATCAGGCGGTCGGCGGTGGCTCCGTCCGGAATGCGCAACAGGGCCTCGGCCAGCACCATCAGGGCGAGGCCTTCCTTGGTCGACAGCGCATAAGCGTGGAGGAAGTCCTCTACGCCGCCGAGACCGCCGACGCGGGCGCGGATCGCCTCGATTAGGCGGGTTGCCTGTGAGTCGATCCGCGCTTCGGCCGCGACATCTCTGCCTGCCGCGGTCAGCAGACGAGCCGCGATGGCTTCATCCGGCGGGGCAAAGTTGGCGCGAAATGACGGCAAGGCGGGCGATGGCTGGGCGGACATGGCGCTGGACCTATTTTTTCGATCCGTATGCTACCTTGGCTGGTGATACTATCTGCTTTTTGAGATAAGAATTAGTGCTATTCACCAAAATGGTGACAAAAACAGTGATTTCAGAGATCGACAAGATCGACCGCCGCCTGCTCGCCGAGCTTCAACGCGACGGCCGCATCGCGATCGTCGCGCTGGCGGAGAAACTCGGGCTGTCACCAACGGCAACGACCGAGCGGCTGCGACGGCTGACCCGCGACGGCTTCATCCTTGGCTACGCGGCACGGCTCAATCCCGAAAAGCTCGACCGCGGCCTGCTGGTCTTCATCGAGGTCAAACTCGACCGCACCACCCCGGACATATTCGACCGCTTCGCGCAAGCGGTCGCCCGCGCGCCCGAAGTCCTCGAATGCCACATGGTAGCCGGCGGCTTCGACTACCTCGTCAAGACCCGGGTGGCCGACATGAACGCATACCGCCGTTTCCTCGGCGACGTGCTGCTGGCGTTACCGGGCGTGCGCGAGACCCACACCTACGCCGTCATGGAAGAGATCAAGAGCTCGGCCGCCCTGCCGATCTGACTGCAAGCCGGGTGTAACTTCGTCGCAGGCGACAAAACGCCCGGACGGTGCCTTGCTCTTTGCCACGGCATGCTCTTTGCTAGTCAGTGCCTAGAAAACTGGCCGAGAACGCATCGCCGGGTGCGCGGGCCGTCACCAAAGAGGATGCTTCTCCATGCGCGCTTTCGCTGCCGGCCGGCCGGCAAAAACCCTCAAGCTGGCAAATCTGGCGGGCCTGATGCTCGCCGCCGCGGTCACGGCAGGCGCCGGATCGATCCCGGCCGCCGCGCAGGAAACCATCATCAAGTTCAGCCTGGACTTCAAATTCGAAGGACCTTCGGCGCCGTTCCTGGTGCCGCTCGACAAGGGCTACTACAAGGCCGAAGGCCTTAACGTGACCATTGACAGCGCTGCCGGCTCGCTGGAGCCGATCAACCGCGTCGCGTCCGGTACCTACGATATGGGCTTCGGCGACATCAACTCGCTGATCAAGTTCCGCGACGCCAATCCGGGCACGCCGATCAAGGCCGTGTTCATGGTCTACAACAAGCCGCCTTTCGCGGTCGTCGGCCGCAAGAGCCGCGGCGTTTCGAAGCCGAAGGATCTCGAAGGCAAGAAGTTGGGCGCTCCTGCGCCGGATGGCGCCTATGCGCAGTGGCCGATCTTCGTCGAAGCCAACGGTATCGACGCCTCCAAGGTGACCATCGAGAATGTCGGCTTCCCGGTGCGCGAGCCGATGCTGGCCGCGGGTCAGGTCGACGCCATTACTGGCTTCTCGTTCTCGTCCTTCATCAACCTCAAGGACCGCGGCGTTGCCGTCGACGATATCACGGTGCTGCTGATGGCCGATTACGGCGTCAACCTTTACGGCAACGCCATCATCGTCAATCCGAAGTTCGCCGCCGAACATCCGAACGCGGTGAAGGGCTTCCTCAAGGCTTTCGTGAAGGGCCTGAAGGAAACCGTCAAGGATCCATCGACCGCGGTGGACTCGGTGCTCAAGCGCAACGACGTGGCCAAGAAGCCGACCGAACTCGAGCGTCTCAACATGGCGCTCAAGGACAACATCGTTACCGCCGAGACCAAGGCCAACGGCTATGGCGGCGTCGACGCCGCGCGCTTTGCCAAGGCGATCGATCAGATCGGCTTGACCTACAAGTGGAAGGGCACGAAGCCGACGATGGCCGACATCTTCGACGCCTCGTACCTGCCACCGGAGGCGGACCGCAAGTTCTGACGGGAAAGCGGCCATGTCCGCTTTCGTCTCGCTCCGCGATGTGAACCACGCCTATGGCGCGGGCACGGCACTCGCCGTCGAGAACCTCTCGATCGAGGTTGGCGAAGGCGAGTTCGCCGCGGTGGTCGGCCCTTCGGGGTGTGGCAAGTCCACGCTGATGAAGCTCGCGACCGGTCTCCAGTTTCCGCAGAGCGGAACGGTGACCGTCGCGGGCGACCGCGTCACCAAGCCGGTCAAGATCGCCGGCATGGCGTTCCAGGCACCGACGCTGCTGCCGTGGCGCTCGACGCTGGAAAATCTGCTGCTGCCGCTCGAAATCGTCGAGCCACACCGCAGTGAGATGCGCCGGCGCAAGGTCGAGTTCGCCGCGCGCGCCAAGAACCTCCTGGCGTCGGTCGGCCTGCGCGATCAGGGCGACAAGTTTCCCTGGGAGCTGTCCGGTGGCATGCAGCAGCGCGCCTCACTGTGCCGCGCGCTGATTCACGAGCCGAAACTGCTGATGCTCGACGAGCCGTTCGGTGCACTGGACGCCTTCACGCGAGAAGAACTGTGGTGCGTCATCCGCGACCTCCAGGCCGCGCGGAAGATCACCGTCATTCTGGTGACTCACGACCTGCGCGAAGCGGTGTTTCTCGCCGACCGCGTCTTCGTGATGTCGTCGCGGCCCGGCCGCGTCATCGAGGAGCGCAAGATCGACCTGCCGCGGCCGCGCGATCTGGAAGTGACCTTCACGCCGGAATTCCAGGACATTGTCCACGAATTGCGGGCGCACATCGTCAAGGCGCGGCAATGACGATCAACCGCACCAACCTGCTCATCAAGGCCTCGCCCTGGCTGTTCACCATCGCGCTGTTCGTCGTCTGGGAAGCGGCGGTGCGGATCTTCAAGATCCCCACCTTCTTCCTGCCGCCGCCGAGCCTGATCGCGATGGCCTTCGTCGAATTCGCGGGGCCGATCGCGCGCAACTCCTGGATCACGCTGCAGACCACCATGATCGGCTTCGGCATGGCGGTCGGTTTCGGCCTGCTGCTCGGCCTGCTGGTCGGCTGGTCGCGGGCCATCTATGCCGGGCTTTATCCGCTGATGATCGGCTTCAATGCCATCCCCAAAGTGGCGCTGGTGCCAATCCTGGTGCTGTGGTTCGGCATCGGCTTCATCCCGGCCGTGCTCACCGCGTTCCTGATCTCGTTCTTCCCGATCGTGGTCAATGTCGCAACAGGGCTCGCCACCATAGAGCCCGAACTCGAGGACGTGCTGAAAGCGCTTGGCGCGTCCAAGCTCGACATCATGCGCAAGGTGGGCATCCCGCGCACGCTGCCTTACTTCTTCGGCTCGCTGAAGGTGGCGATCACGCTCGCCTTCGTCGGCTCGGTGATCTCGGAAAGCGTCGCCTCGAACTACGGCATCGGCAATCTGATGCTGCAGGCGCAGGCGCAATTCCAGGTGCCGCTGATCTTTGCCGGCCTCGTGGTGCTGGCGATCGAGGGCATCGCCATGTACGCGGTGATGGCGCTGCTGGAGAAACGCATGACCGGCTGGGCGCAGCGCTCGGGCTTCGGCCAGAACTGAACCGCACGACAGGCAAGAAGAAAACGGATCGGCGATCCGCCGCGCATTTCAATGCGGCCGCCGAGAACTTGCGTTCAGGCGGCGGTGTCCTTGCCATTGAAGAGCCCGGCCACACCCAAAGGCGTGGCCGGCATGCGTTTGCTCATGGTGGCGGCAATATCATCGGCCAGTTGCTCATAAATCTCGCGCGGCCCGCCCTCGCGCACATAGATACCGCCATAGGCATGATTGAGCGCCGGCAATGGCAGGTCGTCGCCGATGATCATACCGCCCTCGATGGCGCGGCGGCGGGTAATCGGCATGACGCCGAGCCCGGCGGCCACGGCGCCCGACAGGCTCGCCATGATCGGCCCCGTGAACACCTCTTCCCATTCGAGCCCTGCGCCTCGCAAAGCGCTGACCGCGGCGCGGTGATAGACGCTGGGCTCACCGTAGGACACCAGCGGCACCGTCTCGCCCGGCTCCAGCCGCATGTCGGCACCGCGCACCCAGACCAGCGGCGCCTGCCAGACCTCATGGGCGTCGCGCGGCTCGCCGTTCGACAAGCCGACGAACAGGTCGATCTCGCCATCGCGAAGCTGCCGCATCAGCGGTTCGCTGTACCCGGCGCTGACATTGAAACGCACGGCCGGGTAACGGGCGCGGAATCTCGCCAGGATGCCTGGCAACAGCGTCACGGTGTAGTCGCTCGACGTGCCGATACGGATGACAAGTTCCGGCCGACGGCTGCCGCCGAGATGAACAATCTGGTCGTTGATCGACAATAACCGCCGCGCATAGCTGACGACGACCTCGCCGTGCGGCGTCAGGCTGACGCCCTGCACCGTCCGATCGAAAATCTCGTCGCCGAGCATCGACTGCAGACGTTTGATCTGCGCACTGACGGCCGGCTGGGTCACACCCAACGAATTGGCCGCCTTGGTGAAACTCCGATTATCGACCACCGCGACGAACGTGCGCAGCAGGTCAGTCGGAATGTTCGTCATGGTGCCGTCCCCCCTTAGCGACCGCGTCACAATCGAACCGCCCTGGTCCTGAACAACCTAACATGTCCGATAGATGGATCAATTTCTCACTCATAATGGGTTGTGACGCCGCGCAGGTTGCATCGGTACAGTGGCACACAATGGTAGCAATGCACCGGATGCAGGATACGGCTTCACGCGCTTGGAACCGCCTAAGTTTAACGACGGGATGAGCGCTATTTGATGCGCTCAAGAATGCTCACGTAATTGGCGACGGCAGCACCGCCCATATTGAAGATGCCGCCAATCTCCGCGTCCCGGACCTGAATGTCGCCCGCAGTGCCCGTGAGCTGCATGGCGGTAAGCGCGTGCATCGAAACACCGGTGGCGCCGATCGGATGTCCCTTGGCCTTCAGTCCGCCTGACGGATTGACCGGCAATCTGCCGTCCTTCTGCGTCCAGCCTTCCTTGACGGCCCGCGCGCCTTCGCCTTCCGGCGTAAGACCCATCGCTTCGTATTCGATGAGTTCCGCGATCGTGAAGCAATCATGGGTCTCGACGAAAGACAGATCGTCGAGGGTCAGCCCTGACTTGGCCAGCGCGCGCTGCCAGCCGAGCGCGCAACCCTCGAATTTGAGGATGTCGCGCTTGGCGAGCGGCAGGAAGTCCTGCACATGTTCGGCGGCGCGGAAGGCCACCGCCTTCTTCATCCTGAGCGCCGTCTCGATATCCGTCAGCACCACAGCGGCGGCGCCGTCCGATACCAGCGAGCAATCGGTCCGCTTCAGAGGGCCGGCAACAAAAGGATTCTTCTCGCTTTCATTGCGGCAGAAGTCGTAGCCCAGATCCTTGCGCATCTGCGCATAGGGATTGCCCACACCGTTCTTGTGGTTCTTGGCCGCGATCATGGCGAGCGCATCCGACTGATCGCCATACTTCTGGAAATAAAGCCCGGCGATCTTGCCGAACACGCCGGCAAAGCCGCCTTCGATGTCGGCTTCGTCACGCACATAAGACGCCTTGAGCAGGTTCTTGCCGATCTCGGCTGCGGGTGTTGTCGTCATCTGTTCGACGCCGACCGCGAGCACGACGCGCGCCGCCTTGGCGTCGATCGCCTTGATGCCCTGATGCACCGCCGCCGATCCGGTGGCGCAGGCATTCTCGACGCGAAGCGCACGCTTGAAGCGCAGATCGGGGGAGGCCTGCAGCACCAGCGAGGCGGTAAAGTCCTGGGCGGAGAAGCCCGCATTGAAATGCCCCAGCACGATCTCGTCGACGTCGCGGGCCTCTATCCCGGCATCGGCCAGGGCCTCGGTCGCGACCTTGACGATCAGGCTCTCGACGGACTCGCCCGACAGTTTACCGAAGGGACTATGGGCCCAGCCGACAATTGCCGCAGTCATTGCAATCTCCCGGAATACACTACCCGGCGGCTTGCTAGCCTCGGGTCGCCCGAATAGGGCCGCTGCCGAACTTTGGTCGCATTAACCGGCGAAGGAAAGCCGTTTCGTGATTGACCATAAGTTCAAGAGCAGGCCCGGCCGACTTTGCCTCGCGCCGCCGGCTTAGATAGCCTAGAAACACAGTTCGCGGAACCTGCGATTCTATCGGGTTCCATATTCGGCCAACACTGCCCGACCGGATTGCAACCTTGCCGTTTTCAAGCCTCCGCCACCTCATTCTCCCGGTGCTCGCCGCGACCGTGCTCGCTACGGCGGCGCCGGGCCGCGTGCAGGCCGAGGCGCTCCTGCTGATCGAGGCTTCGACCGGCAAGGTGCTGCACGCCGAGAACGCGACCTATCCATGGTACCCGGCCTCCGTCACCAAGCTGATGACGCTGTACACGACGCTGAAGGCGATCAAGGACAGGAAGCTCGGCTACGACACGCTGCTGACGGTCTCGAAGAACGCGGTGGCGCAGCAGCCGACCAAGATGGGCTTCAAGGTCGGCACGACCGTGACGGTCGACAACGCGCTCAAGATGCTGATGGTGAAATCGGCCAACGATGTCGCCGTCACCATCGCCGAAGGCGTCGGCGGCTCGCTCGAGGGCTTCGCCGACATGATGAACGCCAATGCGCGCCGGCTCGGCATGACACAGTCGCATTTCATCAATCCGAACGGCTTGCCGGCCGAGAACCATGTGTCGTCGGCGCGCGATCTCGCCATTCTCGCCCGCGCGCTCATCATGGAATTTCCGCAGGACGATGCCTACCTGCATGTGCATGCCATCCGCTATGGCAATCGCGTCATGCGCAACTACAACAACCTGCTCGATCGCTACCCCGGCGCCGACGGCATGAAGACCGGCTTCATCTGCGCTTCCGGTTACAACCTCGTCGCCTCGGCCACGCGCAACGGCCGCCGCCTGATCGCGGTCGTGCTCGGCTCCTATTCCGGTGCGACGCGCGCGCAGAAGGCCGCGCAGCTTCTCGAACGTGGTTTCGACAGTGGCGGCCTGTCGTGGCTGACCCCGCAACTCGGCACGGTCGACAGGCTGGCGCCGGTTGACGCCGCGCCGCCCAACCTGCGCGAAGAGATGTGCGGCGGCCACCGGCGCAAGCCGCCGTCGGAAGACAATCAGGAAGAAGAAGTCGTCAACGCCGACGCCGCGGCCGTTCCCGGCGGCGGCCCGGCCTTCATGCTGTCGAATCTGAAGCCGGCCGCCGGCAAATACGTGCTCGGCCCGCCGGTGGAAACGGTGCCGCCGGTCGTCGTCTTCACCGGTCCGGCCAATCACCCCGATCCGGTGGTGGCGACGGGCTCGCCGGCGAAAAAGAAAAAGAAGGTCGCCGCCAAACCAAACGGCGCAGGCACATCGGGCGACAAGCCCAAGAATACCGGCAACGGCACAGCGAAGAAGCAGGCCAAGCCGAAAGTGTCATCGGCCACGCAATGAGCGATACCGACCATGCCCCGACAGCGGCGAGCGCGCGACGCACGCCGCCCGAGCCGATCCCGCTGTCGCTGCTGACCGGCTTTCTCGGCGCCGGCAAGACCACCTTGCTCAACCGACTCCTGAAGGATCCGGCGCTCGCGGGCACCGCGGTCATTATCAATGAGTTCGGCGAGGTCGGTCTCGATCACCTGCTGGTCGATTACATCGACGACAACACCGTGCTGCTGCAATCGGGCTGCCTGTGCTGCACCATGCGCGGCGACCTGGTCGATGCGCTGGAGAAGCTGCTGCGCGATCTCGACAACGGCCGCGCCAAATTCTCGCGCGTGCTGCTCGAGACCACGGGGCTCGCCGACCCGGCGCCGGTGCTGCACACCGCGATGGTGCATCCCTATCTGGTCAAGCGCTTCCGACTCGACGGTGTCATCACCGTGGTCGACGCCGTCAACGGCGACCGGACGCTCAACGAGCATGCCGAGGCCGTGAAGCAGGCGGCTGTCGCCGACCGCATCGTCCTGTCGAAAACCGATATCGCAAGGCCGACCGAGACGCAGGCGCTCATCGATCGCCTGAAGGCGCTCAATCCGGCAGCCGCGATCCTCGATGCCGCCCAGGGCGAGGCCACGGCGGACAAGCTCCTCAATTGCGGTCTCTACGATCCGTCAGGGAAAATCCCCGATGTCGGCAAGTGGCTGGCGGCCGAGGCCTACGAGGCCGGCCACGACCAACATCACGATCATGGGCATGATCATCACGGCCACCACCATCATCACGACATCAACCGGCACGACGAGCACATCGGCTCCTTCGTGCTGCGCACCGACCGGTCGATCCCTGCGGGAACGCTGGACATGTTCTTCGAGCTTTTGCTCGCGACCCATGGCGCGCAGCTTCTGCGTCTCAAGGGCATCGTCAAGGTGACCGAGCATCCGGACGCGCCGCTGGTCATCCACGGGGTGCAGCACGTGCTGCATCCGCCGGCGCGGCTGCCGCGCTGGCCGGATGACGACCATACGACACGGCTCGTCTTTATCACCCGCGATTTGCCGCAGCGCACAGTAAGCGACCTGTTCGATGCCTTCATCGGCGTGCCGAAAGCCGATCAGCCTGACCGCGCCGCCCTGACCGACAATCCGCTGGTGCCATTCGGAGGTCGCTGACGGCTCGGGAACTTGTGCGCTGTTGCGCCCTCTTGCGCCTCAACTCGACTCGATTGATGCTGCGGCAAGCCGCCTGCCATAGGCGGCAGCCGAGGGGGCGCATCATGGAACGGATTTGGCTGCGCAACTATCCGCCAGGGGTGCCAGCCGAGATCGACCCCAGCCAGTATCCATCGCTCGTCGCCATGTTCGAGGAAAGCTTCAAGGCTTATCCTGACGACACGGCGTTCGTGTGCATGGACAAGGGCCTGAGCTATCGCGAGCTCGAGGAAACGTCGCGGGCCTTCGCCGCCTTCCTGCAAAGCCTCGGGCTCAAGCGCGGCAGCCGCATCGCCATCATGATGCCGAACATCCTTCAATGCCCGGTCGCGGTGACGGGCGCCTTGCGCGCCGGCATGACCGTGGTCAACGTCAATCCGCTGTACAAGGCGCGCGAACTCGAATTCCAGCTGCGCGACTCCGACGCCGAGGTCATCGTCGTCCTGGAGAACTTCGCCTCGGTGCTGCAGCACGCCATGCCGCACACCAACGTCAAGCATGTGATCATCGCCAGCATGGGCGACATGCTCGGCCTGATCAAAGGCACCATCGTCAACCTCGTGGTGCGTCACTTCAAGAAAATGGTGCCGCCGCACGATCTGCCGGACGCCCACACCTTCAAGGAAGCGATGACCAAGGGCCGCCGGCTGCCGTTCACGCGGCCCGACCTCGGCCCCGATGACATCGCCTTCCTGCAATATACCGGCGGCACGACGGGCGTTGCCAAGGGCGCGATCCTGCTGCATCGCAATCTTATCGCCAATATGCTGCAGGTCGACGCCTGGTATCAGCCGATGGTGGCGATGCCGCCGCCGATCGACAAGCTGACGATCGTCACCGCGCTGCCGCTCTATCACATCTTCGCGCTGACGGCCTGTTTCCTGTTCGGTATCCGCAAGGGCGCAATGTGCCTGCTCATTCCCAATCCACGGGACATTCCGGGACTGATCAAGGAACTGAAGAAATACAAGGTGAACTCGCTGCCGGCGGTCAACACCCTGTTCAACGCGCTCATGCATCATCCCGACTTCAAGTCGGTCGACTGGAGCATGCTCAAGTGCGCCATCGGCGGCGGCATGGCGGTGCAACGCCACGTCGCCGAGCAGTGGGTGAAAGCGACCGGCCGTCCGATCATCGAAGGCTACGGCCTGTCGGAGACGGCCCCTGTCCTGACCTGCAACCGCGGCGACATTACCGAATTCACCGGCACCATCGGCTATCCGGTGCCGTCGACCGAGATCTCGATCCGCGACGACGCCGGCAACGAACTGCCGCTCGGCGAGGCCGGTGAAATCTGCGCGCGCGGGCCGCAGGTGATGCCCGGCTACTGGAACCGGCCGGACGAGACCAAGCTGGTGACGACCAGCGACGGCTTCTTCCGCACCGGCGACATTGGCACCATGGACGCCGAAGGCCGGGTCAAGATCGTCGACCGCAAGAAGGACATGATATCGGTCTCGGGCTTCAAGGTATTCCCGAACGAGGTCGAGGACCTGGCGATGACGCAAGGCGGATTGGTGGAATGCGCCGCGGTCGGGGTGCCGGATGAAAACTCCGGCGAGGCGGTCAAGCTGTTCGCCGTGAAAAAGACTGATGACCTGACCGAGCAGGATCTGCGCCGCTTTCTCGCGGAAAAGCTTGCGGCCTACAAGGTGCCGCGCCATATCGAATTCCGCGCCGAGTTGCCGAAGACCAATGTCGGCAAAATCCTCCGCCGCGCCTTGCGCGATGGCGAATAACGCCCTGCGATACTTTTCAAGGACATCATGGCCGCGTCACAACTCGCCACCGCTTCCGACGTCGTTACCTTCTGGCGCGAGGCCGGGCCGGAAGCCTGGTTCAAGAAAGACGAGGCCTTCGACGCCCGCATTCGCGAGCGCTTCCTGCCGACCTATGAAGCGGCTGCCGACGGCAAGCTGTCGTCATGGGAAGCTCACGCCGAAGGCGCGCTGGCGCTTTTGATCCTGCTCGACCAGTTTCCGCGCAACATGTTCCGCGGCCAGGCTCGCATGTTCGAGACCGATCCGATGGCGCGGGCGATCGCCGCCGGCGCGCTGGTGCGCGGCTTCGATGCTGAAGCGCCGCAGGACATGCGTAGCTTCTTCTATCTGCCGTTCGAGCATTCGGAGAGCCTGAAGGATCAGGAGCGGTCCGTGGCCCTGTTCAAGGCGACCGGCGATGCCGAACTGCTCAAATGGGCGGAGATTCACGCCGATATCATCCGCCGTTTCGGTCGCTTCCCGCATCGCAACGCCGTGCTCGGCCGCGCGACGACGTCGGACGAGCGGGCGTTCCTGGACGACGAGGCGAGTTTCAAGGGATAATTCTTCAAGGGCGTGACATGAGCAAATTCCACGGCGTCTTTCCGTATCTGGTCTCGCCGATCGATGCCGAAGGCAATATCAAGACCGATGTGCTCGCGAAACTGTGCGACGATCTTATCGCGGCCGGCATTCATGGCCTGACGCCGCTCGGCTCGACCGGTGAGTTTGCCTACTTGTCGCGCGACCAGCGCGAGACGGTGGTGAAAACGACCATCGAAGCTGCCGACAAGCGCGTGCCGGTGATCGCCGGTGTCGCCTCGACCGCGACGGCCGACGCGGTCGATCAGGCGCGGCGCTATCAGGCGCTCGGCGCCGACGGCATTCTCGCGATCTGCGAGGCCTATTTTCCGCTCAAGGATGCACAGATCGAAAGCTACTTCCGCGCCATTGCCAACGCCGTCGATATCCCGGTGGTGATCTACACCAACCCGAATTTTCAGCGCAGCGATCTCACCCTCGACGTCATCGCCCGGCTGGCGACGCATCCGCGCATCGTCGCCATCAAGGATGCCTCGACCAATACCGGGCGGCTGCTGTCGATCATGAACCGCGCGCCGAACATCGATGTGTTCTCGGCCTCGGCGCATATCCCCGCGGCGGTGATGATGATCGGCGGCCTGGGCTGGATGGCCGGCCCGGCCTGCGTCGTGCCGAAACAGAGCGTCAGGCTCTACGAGCTGTGCAAGGCGAAGAAGTGGGACGAGGCCATGGCGCTGCAGCGCGAGCTCTGGCGCATCAACGAGGCCTTCGCCCGCTTCAATTTGGCCGCCTGCATCAAGGCCGGGCTGCAGATCCAGGGCTATGACGTCGGCGATCCCGTTCCGCCGCAGACGCCGCTATCGGCCGAGGACCGCAAGGTGGTGGAAGGTATTCTGGCGACATTGCCCTAAAGCGGCCACGGCAGGTCCCGCATCTTCCAACCGATTCTTAACGATCCCTTGCTATGGCAGAACCATGGCCCCGCCGCCCTCCTCCGGTTCCGACGCCGCCGCGCTGCCGCCGCCGAACGGCACGATCGCCCGCGTGCGCGCCATGCTCGCCGACAAGAGCGACTCCCGGCTGGCGCAGCTCATGGCCGGCAAGGTGTTCTTGGTCCGCGTCGCCAATGCGCTCTTGATGCTGCTCAGCCAGGTGCTGCTGGCGCGCTGGATGGGCACGCACGAATTCGGCGTCTTTATCTATGTCTGGACCTGGGTGCTGATGATCGGCGCGCTGTCCGACATGGGCCTGTCGTCGGCGGCCAAGCGCTTCATCCCCGAATACACCGAATACAAGGCCTTCGATAAACTGCGCGGCTTCATCACCGGAAGCTGCTGGCTGTCCTTCGCCATCGCCACCGTCATCGCCGCGCTGGGCGCGCTCGGCGTCTGGCTGCTCGGGCCGTGGCTCGATCACTATCTGATCATCCCGCTGTATCTGGCCTGCGTCATGATCCCGGTCTATGGCGTGGTGCAGGTCGCCTCCGGCATCGCACAGGCCTACGACTGGCCGGACCTCGCCTACTGGCCTTTCTACATCATCCGCACCTCGCTGGTGATCGTGCTGATGGGCATCGCCTGGCTCATCGGCCTGCCAACGGACGCGAACACCGCGCTCTATATCTCCATCATCTCCATCTACGGCATCACCATCGGCCAGCTCGTGGTGCTCAACCGCCGGCTCAAGACCAAGGTCGCGCCCGGCGCGAAGCAGTACGAGGTCAAGACCTGGCTCGGCACCGCGCTGCCGATCTTCGTCGTCGAAGGCTTCTACCTGCTGCTCACCTACGTCGACATCCTGGCGCTGCAGCACTTCGGCACGCCGGACGACGTCGCCACATATTATGCCGGCGCGCGCCTGCTCTCGATCGTCGCCTTCGTCTACTTCGCCATTTCCGGCGCGGTGACGCACCGCTTCACCGAGTATCACGTGGCCGGTGACAAGGAGCGGCTGGCGTCGTTCTTTGCCGAGACGATTCGCTGGACCTTCTGGCCGTCGCTGGCGATATGCGTCGGCATTCTCGCCTTCGGCAAGCCGCTGCTGTTTCTGTTCGGCCGCGAATACGAAGCCGCCTATCCGGTGATGTTCATTCTCGCCATCGGCCTGATGGCCCGCGCCACGGTGGGCCCTGCCGAACGCCTGCTCAGCATGCTCGGCGAGCGCAAGCCCTGCGCGCTGATCTACGCGGCGGCCTTCGTCGTCAATCTGACGCTGTGTATCGTGCTGATCCCGCGCTTCGGCATCGAAGGCGCCGGCGCTGCAACCTCGGCGGCGCTGGTGTTCGAATCGATCATGCTGTTCATCGTGGCGCGGCGCCGCCTCGGCCTGCACGTCCTGATGTGGGGCGGCAAGTAGTCAGCCGCGTTCCCGCAGCATCCGCCGGATCACCTTGCCGGTCGTGGTCATCGGCATGTCGTCGATGAACGCCACCTCGCGCGGATATTCATGGCCTGACAGCCGCGTCTTCACATAGGTCTGGATCTCGGCTGCTAGCGCGTCCGACGGCGCATGGCCCGGCTTGAGCACGATGAAAGCCTTGACGATCTCGGTACGGATCGGATCGGGCTTGCCGATCGCCGCCGCCAGCGCCACCGCCGGATGCGAAATGAGGCAGTCCTCGATCTCGCCGGGGCCGATGCGGAAACCCGACGAAGTGATGACGTCGTCATCGCGGCCGACGAAGGTAACGTAGCCGTCCTCGTCCATGACACCCTGATCGCCAGTGGTCATCCAGTCGCCGATGAACTTGTCGCGCGTCGCTTCCGGCCGGCCCCAGTATTCAAGAAACATCACCGGGTCTGGCCGCTTGACCGCTATCTGTCCGACCTCGCCGGCTTTCAACACCGCGCCCTCCGGTCCGACCACCGCCACGGTATGGCCCGGCACCGCCTTGCCGATGGCGCCGACCTTCAATGCGCCGAGCTGCGCGCAGGAACCGAGCACCAGATTGCATTCGGTCTGGCCGTAGAACTCGTTGATGGTGAGATTGAAGGCCGAGCGGCCCCATTCCAGCGCTTCGAGCCCGAGCGATTCACCGCCCGAGCCCATGGCACGGAGCTTGAGATCGTAACGCCCGGCCGGGCTCGGCACGGCGCGCATCATACGCAGCGCCGTCGGCGGAATGAAAGCCAGCCGCACGCCGGTCCTCGCCATCAGCGCAAAGGCTTCGTCAGGATCGAACTTGTCGAGCTTGCGCGCCACCACCGGTACGCCGTGATGCAGGCTCGGCAGCAGCACATCGAGCAGGCCGCCGGCCCAGGCCCAGTCGGCCGGCGTCCAGAACAGGTCGCCCTTTTGCCCGAACGGATAGTAGGGCAATTCGGCGCCGGGTAGATGACCGAGCACGACGCGATGACCGTGCAGCGCGCCTTTCGGCTGGCCAGTGGTGCCCGAGGTGTACATGATCAGCGCCGGATCATCCGCCACAGTCACCTCCGGCGTGAACGATGACGAGGCCTGCGACAGCTGCGCAGGGAAATCGCCGGCGCCATCGCGCGCGCCGTCAATCGACAGCACGCAGGCCAGATCGGGCGTCTCGTGACGTATCTCGGAAAGACGCGCAACGCCGGCAGCATTGGTGATGAGCGCCTTCGAACCGGAATTCTGCAGGCGATAGGACAACGCTTCCGGCCCGAACAGCACCGCGATCGGCAGCGCCACGGCCCCTAATTTGTAGATGGCGATGTGACAGGCCGCGACTTCCGGCGCCTGCGGCAGATACACCGCGACACGGTCGCCGCGCGCAACGCCGTTGGCGCGCAGCACATTCGCGAGACGATTGGAGGTCTCGCGCAGCCAGCCGAACGAGATGCGGTCTTCGCGGCCATCGGCATGGACATGCAGAATGGCCAGCCGGCCGGGATCCTGCTCGGCCCAGCGGTCACAGCACCCGACCCCGATGTTGTAGTGCGGCGGAATCTGCCAGCGGAAACGGCGGGTCAGTTCGTCGAAATTGGAAGCGTCCGGCAACATGCGGGCGAGAGGCTAGTCGCGAGACGGCGCGAGGTCCACCACCTCTACAAGCACTTGGTACAAACGAATTTCAGAACAGGAGAGAGCTTAGTAGCCTTGACCAATACCGCTAGTTGTTGTAATAAAAACATACACTTTAAATTGCACAACATGTCGGGACCCACCTCGGATTACTCGTTGGTGATAGCAGCGATTGGCTGCATCTCCTTCATTATGGCGGCGGCAATCTATCTTTGGCGCTATAAACATCGCTTTAGGCAGATTCGATTGGCGCGGGCGAACTCGACTCGGACGACATATGAACTAACAAAGCTCCGACAATTTTTCGTAGATCAACAATATAGAACGGCAACCATCTTACTCTCAGCGATACTGCTAAACGCAGCTGTCCTGTTTATTTTGGCCATTGTCTTTTCAAATCATTCGGCCCGCACGTCCCAAGCAATCTTAGATTTAAAAAATTCAGATCCACGCCCTGCCATCGACACAACAGGCGCACGCGCTTCAATTGAGACTTCGCCGTATATCGACGTCTTTCTGACAATCATAACCCTCGCAATCGTCGCTATATTCGCGCTACTACTGCTACGCAAAAGCCAAGTTATCAATAAGAGTCAGTTCATCGGTGGAACAGTAGGCACCCTTGCTCTATCACTCGGCGGATTTGCCGTTTTCAAGGATACCAAGATCTCACTTTTCCAAGTCAACGTTATAATGGATCGTTATATCGACGCGCATAACGAGCCACCGACTAGGATTGAAATTACATACCACCACCTCCCGGGCCCGAGGGGAGACAAAGGCGATCCGGGCCCGAAGGGAGATAAAGGCGACCCCGGCGCGAAGGGAGACAAGGGTGACCCAGGCCCCAAGGGAGACCCCGGCCCCAAAGGCAACGCCCCCGGCGAAAGCAATCAAGATTTCATTCGCGCGATAGACTGTGGCGAAGGGCAGTCACAAAGGATTGGTACATTTATTTCCGGCAGCGCCGAAAATTTTGAAGCTGTGGCGCCGCCTAATCTAACGCCAGAGGAAAAGATTTCAGAAATAAACGGCAAGCTCCTAACAAAGAGAGAGCAAGGCGACCGACTAATCGCAATCATGTTAGTTGGTTCTACAGATAAGATGCCGATAAGCGAGGCCTTGATAAAAAAGTTTGGCTCTAACTCTGGGCTCGCGCAAGCACGCTCGAACTGGGTTCGAGAAAAGATTGCAACCGATTTATTTGCCGATCGTCGACCGGCCATAATTTCAATTATTGCCGGCCCCTCGAATGTTGGCTGGGCAAATACAACGGAACAGCTGGCCGTGGATCGCTCCGTGCTGATCTGTACCATGTGGGAAGAGAAACATTAGGATTAGGCGGGGCATTAATCCGCTAATGTACCGTCAAGGGCTGTCCGGCCGCGCGATGATCATCGCCCAATAGACCTTGTACTTTGACTTCGGCGTATAGACGGCCGCGATACCCATGCGGGTCGCGTCCTTGAGCAGCATGTTGGCGCGGTGCGATGGCGAATCGCGCCAGCCGGAGAAAGCCTCCGCCAGCGTATGATAGCCGGCGCCGATGTTCTCGGCCGCGGTCTTGGCGTCGTAACCCGCCGCTTTCAAGCGCGCGTTGAACGGCTTGCCCACGGCGTGATCGAGCTTGTCGCGCTGCGCCATGACCTCGGCCTGACTCTGTGCCAGACGCGTCAATTCCGGATCGAGCGTCACCGCCGGAAGGCCGTTATTGGCGCGATAGCCGGAAATCATCGACGCCGCCGCCGCATCGTCGAGCTTGGCGCCCGGCCGAGCCAGACTTTGGTAGAAACTCGGTTCCTGCTTGGGAACATAATTGTCGCCGGCACAGCCGGTCAGCGCCAACAGAGCGAGAAACGGCGCGCACAGGCGGGCAGCGAACATTGAATTCTCCGAACGGATCGAGATGCGGGGGAAGCTGGCCGCCGACCATGGCCGAACGGTGGTGAAGAATGGGTGTCTCACAAATCTGCCGAACGGAACTGCGGCGGGCGGCAAGGCCGCCTGCCATTAACCATCGGTTAACCACCTAACTCATCACATTAACAACAAAAAAACCGCCCTGCCCTTATCGTCACGGGACAACCGCCGGGAACGACAGAATGGCCTCTGCCGCAACTGCGTCGACATTCAAGCGACCCGCCATTGTCGTTGGCATCTCGGCTGCTGCTGCTTTCGCCAACGGCTATCTTGTGCTTGATCATTTTCTCGCCGCCAATGGTTCAGCACTCATTTTGGCAGCAACCGGCGCCGTGGTTGCCACCGCCATCGCACTGTTCGGCCTCTCGGCCTACGCCCGCGCGCAAAACCGGAAGATGGCACTCGCGTTGCGTGGCATGTCGCTTGGGCTCTGCGTCTTCGACGGCCGCGAGCGCCTCGTCTACTGCAACAAGCGCTATGCCGACCTTTATCGCTTGCCGAACAAATTGACACGTCCTGGCGCGACGCTGACTGACATTCTCGCGTACCGCGCCGCCAATGGATCGTTCCTGCTCGATCCGTCCAAGTTCCGCCGCCAACTGATCGAGGACATGCGGCAGCTCAAGACAACGAACGCCGAAGTGAAAACTCCGGACGGGCGGCTCCTGCAAATCAGCAATCAGGGTCTTCCGGGTGGCGGCTGGGTCGGCAGCCACGAGGATATCACGGAACGCCGCGAGGCCGCGCTCGAGCGCGAAAGCCTGCAGGCGCAGGCGCGGCGGCGCGCCGCCATCGAATCCGCGATCGCCGCGTTCCGCTCGCGCATCGATGAACAATTGCGCGCCGCGAGCGAAGGCGCGGCCACCATGCGCGCCACGGCGACCACCTTGTTCGCCAATTCAGGCCGCACGTCGGCGGGCGCTAACACGGCGGTGTCGGCCTCTCAGGAGGCCGCGGCCAATGTCCAGACGGCAGCCATCGCATCCGACGAACTGGCGTCCTCGATCGTCGAGATCGCACGGCAACTCACCGTGACGACCGACATCGTCCGCGGCGCGGTGGACGAGACCCGCGGCGCCTCCTCGCAGATCGGCGGGCTCGCCGAGGCCGCGCAGAAGATCGGCGATGTGGTCAAGCTGATCCGCGCCATCGCCGAGCAGACCAATTTGCTGGCGCTCAACGCGACGATCGAGGCGGCGCGCGCCGGCGAAGCCGGCAAGGGCTTCGCCGTGGTGGCCTCGGAGGTCAAATCGCTGGCGGTACAGACCGCTCAGGCAACCGAAGACATCTCGACATTGATCGGATCGGTGCAGAAGGCGACTGCCGGCGCCGTTGGCGCGATCGGCCGCATCGCGGGCCGCATGCAGGAAATCGACAGTTGCGCGACGATCGTGGCCGCGGCGATCGAAGAGCAGAGCGCGGCGACCTCGGAAATATCCCAGAACGTCGCCGGCGCGGCGAGCGGGGCAAGGTCGGTTGGCACGACTCTCGACGACGTCGTCGGCGCCGCGACCAAAACGTCGGTGGCTGCCGAAAGCGTGCTGACCGCCGCGCAGGCCGTCGAAACGGCGGCCAGCGAATTGCGCGACGAAGTCGCCGGCTTCCTGCGCCGCGTCGCCGCCTGACACCGCACCAGACCCAAACAAGAAAGGCCGGGCGTTTGCCCGGCCTTTCTTGTTCGCGATGCGCGACGCTCAGCGCGCCGGCGCCGGGCGTGACATTACCGGAGGATTGATCGGAGCCGGCGTGGCGGCGTTGGCCGCGGGCACTGCGGTGGATCCGGTTGAAACCGGCGTCGGCGTCGCTGCATTCGCGACGGTGGCCGGCGGATTGCCGGGCCAGACGACGACGCGGGTCCCGACCTGAACGCGGCTGTAGAGATCCTCGATGTCTTCATTGAGCATGCCGACGCAGCCCGACGACACGGTCTGGCCGATCGTGGAGGGCTGGTTGGTGCCGTGGATGCGGTACAGCGTGTTGCCGAGATAGAGCGCGCGCGCCCCCAACGGATTGCCGTTGCCGCCCGCCATGAAGCGCGGGAGATAAGGCTGGCGCTCGATCATCTCGGCCGGCGGATGCCAATCCGGCCATTCCTTCATGCGGCTGACGCGTTCGGTGCCCGCCCAGGTAAAACCTTCGCGGCCGACGCGCACGCCATAACGCAGCGCCTTGCCGCCACCGAGCACCAGATAGAGGTAGGTGTTCGGGGTATCGACAATGATGGTGCCGGGCTGTTCCTTGGTCTGGAAGTCGACGAGCTGGCGCTTCAGGTGCGCCGGCAGTTCCTTCGGCTGACCCTGCTCCGGCTGGTCTTCCGTCGGCAGCGCCATGACGGAGTTAGGAGCAAGGGCGGGCGGCGCCGCCGCCGAGGCTCCGCCGACAGCGCCCGGCGGACGTTCAATGGCCGGCATCACCGCCGTCTGATTCGGCGGCGGCTCGTTGCCGAACTGATGGCCAATCGGTCCCTGGGGCAGGGCCATCGGCTGGCCAGAACTCGGCTGGCCGTAGCCGGCCTGACCGGGATTGGGGGCCGCGTAATTCGGCTGGATGCTGTTCGCCGGCCCGATGGGTGACGGCCCCGCACCCTGCGGCTGCGCCAGTCCGGGCGGCGGCAGGCTTTCAGACTCGATGCGACCCTGGGCCACCTGAGACTGCCGCACCTGCGCCTGCTGGAAATCGTCATCCCGCTCCTGGTCGCCACCGAACAGGCCGAGCAAGCCAGGGAACCGGCCGCCCTGGGAACCGGACGACTGGGCCTGCGCCACCGGAGCGGCCAAAATCAGGGCCACCGGCAACGACAGCAGCAAAGAGCCGAGAGGACGCTTCATCGATCACCTTCGGAAAGTCGCTTGAAAGGTTTCGTCAAACAGAAGCGGCCGCTTCCGGCCGCCGATACCGTCCTTGCTTTGCCCCGTGATCAAGGCACATTCAAGACCGGATTTGGCAGGTCGCGCTATCGTGATTCCGGCGAGAAATCCGTTACTTGATCGCCATCCTGTCATGCGGCGAGGCCGATTGACAGGCCCGGCCGCATTTCGTCCATTGCCGCCGAGCGGACACCCGGCCGGCGTCCGCTCGGCGATCGAATAAGGAATCAGGGATGAACGTAGCCATCGTCGGAGGCGGCATTTGCGGATTGTCGCTTGCGCTGCACCTCCACAAGCAGGGCATCCAGTCCCGGGTCTATGAGCGGGTGCCGGAGATCAAGCCGCTCGGCGTCGGCATCACCCTGCTGCCGCACGCCATGCGCGAATTCTCGGCGCTCGGCATTGGCGACGAACTGCTTAAAGCCGGCATCGAGAACCGCGAGAGCCGCTTCTACAACCGCTTCGGCCAGCTCATCTATCGCGAGGACCGCGGCAAGTTCGCCGGCTACCAGTACCCGGAAGTCGGCATCCACCGCGGCACCCTGCACCTGATCCTGCACGGCGCGGTC
>Ga0180223_1001134_pt1 | contig 22352 bp, 14 predicted proteins | sample eDN5th30CKraftOP_FD_151337 | JGI IMG/M metagenome (GOLD analysis project Ga0180223, IMG submission 151337) | Enriched Organic Plus compost microbial communities from Emeryville, California, USA - eDNA 5th pass 30_C Kraft OP (version 2) (version 2) ... | reverse complement strand
GGGGTTGCGGCGGCTGGGCGTGGCCGATCCTTCCGCCACCATTCTTGAGCTGGACGAGATGTTGCCGGCGGTCGGTCAGGGAGCCATCGCCATCACCGCGCGCACCGGCGATGCGCCGGTGCTTGCGGCGCTGGACCGCATCATCTGCCCCGACACCGGCCATGCGCTGGCCGCAGAGCGCGCCTTCCTGACGGTGCTCGACGGTTCGTGCCGCACGCCGATCGCCGGCCTCGCCCAGGTGCGGGAGGGCCGGCTGCTGCTGCGCGGCCTGCTGCTGGCGCTCGATGGCTCCGAGTGGGTGGAGACGGTGCGCGAGGGACCGGTCAGCGACGCCCGGGCGCTTGGCGACGACGCCGGCCGCGATATCCAGGCCCGCGCCAACCCGGCGTTGTTGAAGCATCAGGGCGACCGGAACTGAGGCGGTAACTGGCCGGTTGAATTCACGGGTCGCAGTCGCCTTTTGCCGGGAACCGGTTCACAATGCCGCCCGGGAAGGCGGCCGGCGCCGGTTGTACGCGAATGCGGGACCTCTGGCGAAGGTCGCGGCGGATCGGGAGAGGCCCATGCGGATACTCGTCACGCGTCCAGGTTCACGCGCCGGCCAGACCGAGCAACGCCTGCGCGCGATGGGGCATGACGTGGTCCGCGCCCCGGTGCTGACGATCGTTCCCAGCGGCGAGCCAATGCCGCACGGCGTGTTCGACGCCATCATTCTCACCAGTCCCGGCGCCCTGCTGGCGTTTCCCGAGCCGCCCGTGCATCTGCCGGTGCTGGCGGTGGGCGACCGCACGGCGGAAGACGCCCGCCGCGCCGGCTTCCTGCATGTGATGTCCGCCGCCGGCGACCGGCTCGATCTGGCGGACATGGCGCGCGAAACCCTGGCGCCGGAGCGCCGCCTGCTGATGGCCGTGGGGCGCGAGCGCAAGGAAGACCTGGCCGATCTGCTGCGCCACGCCGGCCACGACCCGGTGATCTGGGTTTGCTATCATGCTGACGCCGTCGACGCGCTGCCGCCTGGCGCGGCGCGCGCCCTTGCCGACGGACGGATTGATTGCGCGCTGCATTATTCGCCGCGCAGCGCCGGGGTTTTCATGGCGCTTGCCGAACAGGCCGGCGTGCGCGAGGCGGTGGGCGCCATCGCCCATGTCGCCATCTCCGATGACGCCGCGGCGGTGCTGCGGGACGCCGGCGTTGGCCGCATCGTGACGGCGGGCCATCCGGACGAAGATGGCGTGATGGCGGCGCTGGAGGAGCTGGAGGCGGTCAGGTAACGCCGGCGGACAACTTTCCAGGCAGGTTTGAGAAATTTTCTTCACGGAGAACGACGGACGATGACGGACAGCTCTTCGACTGGAAAAGGCTCCCCTGGCGCCGGCGGCGCCGCTGGCGGCTCAACAGGAAACGAGGGCAGGTCCACGGCCGGCAAATCATTGCGCCAGCCCACCACCATCGACCTGAAGGCGACGGCGTCCTCGATTGTCGAGCCAGGGGGCGCCGCATCGCCCGCGGCCCCGTCGACGCCGGCCTCCGGTCGGCCGCCGGCGGCGGACATGGCGGCCGCATCCGGGCCAGCGTCGGCGACGGGTCCGAAAACCGCCTCCACCACGTCCGCCCCATCCGCGACCGCTGCCCCTGCGCCGTCCGGCGCGGCGAACTCCCCCGGGACCACGACGCGGGCTGACGCGGGTCTGGCTTCGGCCGGACGGGCGGAAGCGGGCGCAACTGGCGGATCAGGAAAGCCGGGCGATGCGGCGGGTCGCGGCGCCGACCAGGCGGCGCGGCGCCCGCCCGCCGGGGCGTCGGCGGCGCCGTCCGCTTCCTCGCCATCCGCCTCGCCGGCAGCTTCGCCCAGGGGCGGGCTTGGCTTTGCTGGCGGAGTGCTGGCGGCGGTGATTGGCGCCGCCGCCGGCGTCGCCGGGGCTTGGGTCGTCTCGGTGATCCATCCCGGCTCCATTGCGACGATCCAGCAGGATGGCTCCATCGAGCAGCGGATTTCGGCTGTGGAGCAGGAATTGTCGGTCCGCATGGCGGCGATGGCGCCGAAAACCGACGTGGCGGCCCTGGCCGACAGGCTAACCGCCCTCAACCAGCGGCTTGCGGCCCTGAGCGAGCGGACCGGCGCTGACATTCGCGCCCTGGCGGCCCGGCCGGCAGGCCCTGGCGACGCCCAGGCGGCGAACGACGCCACGGATAATACGGCGCTGACAGCGCAGATCGCGGCGCTGGAAAAGCGCCTCGGCGGCGCCGAGCAGGCGGCGCGGGCGGCAAATGCGAAGGTCGACGACGTGAGCGGCCAGGTCCGGGCGCTGGACGAGGCCGTGCAAAAGCGCGATCCGGCGGCCGCGCAGACAGCGGCGCAGAACGCCACGCGTCTGGCCGAGCAGGCGGATGGGCGCGTTAGCGGTCTTGACGCGCGGTTGAACGATCTGGCGCGGCAGGTCGCGGATGGGGGCGAGGATCCACGCGTGAAGGCGCTGGTCCAGGCCGTGGCGGCGGCGGACGCGCTGGCGGCGATTCGTAACGGCCGACCACTGCCGCGCGATGTGGCGAACCTGGCGGCCGCCGGCGGCCAGGGCGCCGCCACGCCGCTGATGGGCGTGGCGGCGGGCGGCGTCGCCACCACGGCCAGGCTGCAACATGATTTCGCCGCCGTGCGGGACCGGCTCGCGGCCCTGCAGCACCAGAACGAAGGCGTGCTGGACCGGCTCACCGCCAGCGCATCGCGCCTGGTGCGGGTGCGGCCGATTGATCAGGAGGGGCGGCCCATCGCCGCCGCCGAAGGATCGGTGGACCGGGTCTCCGACCTGCTTGCCGCCGGTGACCTCGCCGGAGCCGAAGCCGCCTGGCGGGCATTGCCGCAGGCCCTGCGCGATGCGGCGCCGGACTTTGGCGCGGCGCTCACCGCGCGGGTCGCAGCCGAGCGGGCGGCGCGCGGCGCCCTCGACGCGGCGATTGCGGCGCTCGGCCGGCCAGGGGCGGACAAACACGAGGGCGCCCCCAGGGCCGGGCAGGGGGCGCGGCCATGATTCGCATCCTCTGGTACATCGTCATCATCGCCGTGCTCGCCACCGGCGCCGCCTGGCTGGCGGACCGGCCTGGCGACGTGGCCGTGGTCTGGCAGGGCTATCACATCGAAACGTCGGTGGCGGTGGCGGCGCTGCTGGTGCTGGCGGTCGTCGTGGCGGCGCTGCTGGCCTGGTCCGTGTTGCGGATGATTTTGCGCACGCCGGACCTGGTGGGGGCCGCGACCAGCGGGCGGCGGCGGGCGCGCGGCTTCACCGCCCTGTCGCGCGGCATGATCGCCGTTGGCTCTGGCGACGCCGCCATGGCGCGCCGCTACGCGCTGGAAGCGGGAAAGCTGCTCGGGCGGGAGCCGATGACGCTGCTGCTGCGCGCGCAGGCCGCGCAGCTTGCCGGTGACCGCAAGACGGCGGAGGCCGCCTTCAACGCCATGCTGGAGCAGCCAGAGACCCGGGTGCTTGGACTGCGCGGCCTGTATGTGGAGGCGCGACGCAAGGGCGACCTGGCCAACGCCTTCGCCTTCGCCGGCAAGGCGGCGCAACTCGATCCGGCGGTGGGTTGGGCCAATGAGGCCATGCTGGAGCATCTGGGCGCGCAGCGGCGCTGGCGCGACGCGCTGGGCATGCTTGAGCGCCGCCTCGCCACCGGCCGCATGGACACGGACCTCGCCCGACGCCAGCGGGCGGTGCTGCTGACGGCTGACGCGCTGGACAGCGCTGACGCCGACCCCGATGGCGCGCTGGAGGCGGCGCGCCAGGCGACGAAGCTGGCCCCGGATCTGGTTCCGGCGGTGGCGCTGTACGGGCGGTTGCTGTCGCGCCAGGGGGCCCTGCGCAAGGCGTCGCGGGTGCTGGAGGCTGGCTGGAAGCAGACGCAGCATCCCGAGATCGCCGCCGCCTACATCGACATGCGGCCAGGCGATTCGGCGCTGGACCGGCTCGACCGGGCCCGTAACCTGCAACGGCTGACGCCTGGTCACGAGGAAGCGCGCATCATCGTGGCGCGGACCGCCATCGACGCCCGCGAATACGACCGGGCGCGGGCGATGCTGGAGCCGTTGCTGAGGGACCGGCCGCCGGCGCGGGTCTGCCTGATGATGGCGGAAATCGCGGAACACGGCCCGGCAGGCGCTGGCGCGGTGCGCGAATGGCTGGCGCGGGCGTCGCGGGCGCCGCGTGATCCGGCGTGGATCGCCGATGGCGTCGTGTCTGATCATTGGGAGCCGATCTCGCCGGTTAGCGGCCGGCTTGACGCCTTCGTGTGGGCGGCGCCGACCGAATTGCTGGGCGCCCACCCCACCGCCTGGACATCGGAGGACGTGATCGCCGATGGCGACGAGACGATGGCGGCCGGCGATCTGCCCGGGCTGGGGGATGCGGCCGGTGCGCCCGCTCCGTCCGCAGGTCGGCTGATCGAGGCCTCGGTCGCGGCGACAGCCGGCAAGCCGTCGCCCGCCGCCATGGCGTCCGCAGCGCCGCCGCCCGAGCGCGCAACGGAAGCGCGCGGGCCATCAGGCGCCGCGCCGCAGCCGCCGGCAGGCGCGGGAACCACGCAACAGGCCGCCGCTGTTCCGGCGGCTGCCGGCCCGGCGGGTGATGTGACGACAGGCGGGGCGGCGGAAGCGTCCCCAAGGCCGCGCGTGGTCGCATCGCGGCCGCCGTCGGAGGTGATCTTCCCGATGGCGCATGCGCCGGATGATCCGGGCCCGGTCGCTGACGACGATGAAGGGTCGCCGGCGGTTTCCCGGCGCATCAACCTCTGACCAGCCCGGGGCCGGCGGGGCGCACGCGTCCCGCCCGCCGCCGCTCCCAGCTCCGGGCGTCCAGCTTCGGGCTCCCAACTCCGGGCGTCAGGCCGCCCTGGCGCGGATATCGGTGCGCGGGGCGTCGGCGGGGGCGAAGCTGTCGGCGCGGGCGATGCGCCAGGCGTCGGCGTAAAAGGGATGCTCGCCGTGACCTTCGAGGAGTTCGCCAGGCTCCAGGAACGGGAAGAGGTGCGAGAACAGCCGGATTTCCGTTGAATTGACCCGACGCGCGATATGGTGCGGCGCGATTTCCGATGGGTGACGGAGGCCGGCGGCCGCCAGCAGCTCCGCCAGGGCGTGCAGGGTGCTGCGATGGAAATTGGCCACGCGTTCGGCCTTGTCGGTCACCACGACGGCGCGCTGGCGCAAGGGGTCCTGGGTGGCGACGCCGGTCGGGCAGTGATTGGTGTGGCAACTGCGCGACTGGATGCAGCCGACGGCGAACATGAAGCCGCGGGCGCTGTTGACCCAGTCGGCGCCCAGCGCCATGGCGCAGGCCATGTCGAACGCCGAGATGATCTTGCCGGCGGCGCCGACGCGGATCTGGTCGCGCAGGCCGGCGCCGACCAGGGTGTTGTGGACAAACAGCAGCGCCTCGCGCAGCGGCACGCCCATGTTGTCGGTGAACTCGACCGGCGCCGAGCCGGTGCCGCCCTCGGAGCCGTCAACCACGACGAAATCCGGAACGATCCCCGTCTCCAGCATCGCCTTGACGATGGCCATGAACTCCCAGGGCTGGCCGATCGCCAGCTTGAAGCCTACCGGCTTGCCGCCGGACAGCTCGCGCAACTCCTTGACGAAAGCCATCATCTCCAGCGGCGTGTGGAAGCGGCTGTGGGAGGGCGGCGAGACGCAGTCGTGGCCCAGGGGAATGCCGCGGGTCTCGGCGATCTCGGGCGTGATCTTGCTGGCTGGCAGAATGCCGCCGTGGCCAGGCTTGGCGCCCTGGCTGACCTTGATCTCGATCATGCGGATGCGCGGATCGGCGGCGCGGGCGGCGAATTTTTCCGGCGAGAAGGAGCCGTCCGGGTTGCGGCAGCCGAAATAGCCGCTGGCGATCTGCCAGACGAGATCGCCGCCGTGGCGCAGGTGATAGGGGCTGACGCTGCCCTCGCCGGTATCCTGGCAGAACTGGCCAAGTTTCGCGCCACGGTTCAGCGCCATGATGGCGTTGGCGCTGAGGGCGCCGAAGCTCATGGCCGAAATGTTGAGCACCGAACCCGAATAGGGCTGGCCGCACTGGCTGTTGCCGATGGTGATGCGAAAGGTTTTCGGGTCCGCCAGCGGAGCCGTGCGGATGGAGTGGCCCATGAACTCATAACGGTCCGCATAGGTGTCGAGCGTGGTGCCGAAGGGGCGCTGGTCCGGCTCCGCCTTGGCGCGCTGGTAGACCAGCGAGCGCTGCGCCCGCGAGAATGGCAGGCTTTCCGCGTCGGTTTCAAAGAAGTACTGGCGCATCTCGGGGCGCACGGCCTCGAACATGAAGCGCATGTGGCCTATCACCGGATAATTGCGGGTGATGGCGTGCCGGGTTTGCAACAGGTCATAAATCCCGACCAGCGTCAGCGCCGCGAACAGCCAGGCCCAAAGCCGGCCGAGCAACAGGTGGTCGGCGAACAGGCCGCACAGAATCATCAGAACAATGCAACAGACGAAAACGGCGTAGCGGCCGAGACGTTGCAGCCTGAGCAAGCCCTGCATGGATTGGCCTTCCTGCTGTTCCAGCACTCTTGATTGTACATTGCCGCAAAACCGGCGGCGTCATTTCGCGGCCATGTGGCGGCGGCCACGATCAGGCAACATATGGGCGCTTTCGGCAAGGGCGCGCGCGAAGAGGCATGGCGCCGCCTGATTTTTCCCGTCGCAGAACCGCGTCCGGCCCGCCGCCATGTGGCGCGGGCCACGACGCGTGCGGGCGCGATTCCGCGCCAACGCACGGGCAACCGGGGCCGTGTCGCGGGCGCGCCCGCGACGTCGCGATCCGGCGGCCTGGGGCCGCGCGGGCTTATGGAGCGAGTGTGAAGCGCATGGGTTGTGGTTTGCGGCGGCATGAGGCTTGCAAACGGGCGTCATTTGGGGCAAGGAAGCGCCCGGAAGCCGCAGTAGCTCAGTCGGTAGAGCGGCGCATTCGTAATGCGTAGGTCGGGGGTTCGAATCCCTTCTGCGGCACCACTTCCTCCAAAGCCCATTTCGTTAGTCCATATGGCCCGCCGCTGGCGCGGCCGGACAGCTGCGTCAGGAGTTGGTTCCCTGGGGCGCTGCTTCCGCGTATGCGCCATGCTTTCCCTGTCCCCCCATCGCCTTCCGGGCGCGCGACGCACAGCGAAGAATCACCTGCAACTCCACCTGCAGGCCCGCCTGTCCAATTTGCAGCAACAGGGCGGGTCACGACATGCGCGCGCGCACATAAGCGGCGTCGCGGGGAGGCGCACGATGGCTCTGTAACAAAAAGCAGAGGGGCAAAAACAGGCGTCATGGGAACAGCGATACTGGCCGAAACAATTCTGATCGCGCTGATTTTCACAGGGCTGGCGGCGTTGCTGATCCGGCAGCGCCGGCGATGACAGGTTTTGTCAGCCGGCGCGCCGTATCGTTCTTTCTTCAGTCCTCCGCCGTTGGCTGGGTGGTGAAGCCGGTGAGCGGGCCAAGGTCGATGGCGTCGCGGCCGATCTCGATGTCGCTGCTGACGTAGGCGGCGGTCAGTTCGGCGACAGAACGCAACGCGTCGAGGTGGATGCGCTCGTAGCCGTGGCTGGCGTCGACGCCGAAGGTGATCAACGCCGTGCGCACGTCATGACCGGCGACGATCGCCGAGGCGCTGTCTGAGCGATAGTAACGGAAGATGTCGCGCTGGAAGGCGATGGCGTTGTCCTGGCACAGCCGGATCAGCTTGCGCGTCAGGTGGTAGTCGAACGGCCCGCCCATATCCGCCATGGCGATGGTGACGCCGGTTTCGCGGCTGTTCTGGCCGGGCGCCGTCGTGCCGTTGTCGACGGTGACCATGGAGGCGATGTCGCCGGTGAGCACGGCGGCGGCGCCGACGCCAACCTCCTCGGTGATGGAGAAAATGAACCAGGTGTCGACTGGCGGGCGCTGGCCGGTTTCCTTGCTGGCGTCGGCCAGCGCCTTGATCGCCGCCAGCATCGCCGCGACGCCGGCCTTGTCGTCGAGGTGGCGCGAAACGATGAAACCGTTGTCGAGGAACTCCGGCTGGGGATCAATCGCCACCACATCGCCAATGGCGACGCCAATGTGCTCCAGATCGGCGCGGGTGGCGGCGTGTTCGTCGATGCGCAGCTCGATGTGGTCCCAGCCGGTGGGCTGCGTGTCGACCTCATCGCCATAGGTATGGCCGGAAGCTTTCAGAGGCAGGATGGTGCCGCGGCAGGATCCGTTTTCCATGAACACGGTGCAGCGCGCGCCCTCGGCGAACCTGGCCGACCACGTGCCGATCGAAACCAGCTCAAGCCGGCCGTTGTCCTTCAGCGCCCGCACCTGGGCGCCCAGGGTGTCGAGGTGGCCAATGACGGCGCGCGCCGGGCGACGCTCCTCGCCGTACAGGCAGGCGCGGATGGCGCCGCGCCGGGTGATCTCATAGTTGACGCCGAGCGCCGCCAGCTCCTCGCAGCAGGCGCGGACCACATTGTCGGTGAAACCCGAGGGACTTGGAATGTCGAGCAGACGGCGCAGGACATTGCAGAGGTAGACGGTGTCGACGCCGGACGGCTGGAAGGTTTCCGGCTGCGCCTGGGTTGGTTCGGTGGGCGTGCGGGTCATGGGAAGGTCTGGTCTCCCTGATGGGGCAATGTCTGGCGCGGTGAGCGGGACGCGGGCGATGCCGCGCTATCCACGTCCTGAAAGCCCAGGCGCCCTGGGGCGCCAGCGACGGCTGTGCATTGCGCGCGAGGGTTATGCGCGCGGGGGCATGAGCGCGGGAGGGCATGCGCGCGGGTCATGGCCGGGACGCGGCCGGGAGCGAGTGGGGGAACAGAAGGTCAATGAAGCGCTGGGCCGTGGGTTGCGGCTCGTGATTGGCGAGCCCGGGGCGTTCGTTGGCCTCGATGAAAACATAGTCCGCGCCGGCCGGGTCCGGGACGATGAAATCAATGCCGGTGACCGGAATGTTGATGGCGCGGGCGGCCTTCACCGCCGCTTCCGCCAGCGCCGGATTCACCGAACCCGTGACGTCGTGGATCGCGCCGCCGGTGTGCAGGTTGGCGGTCTTGCGCACCTGCAACTCCACGCCTGGCGGCAGCACGTTGCGCATGGCGTAGCCGGCGGCGGCGACGCAGCGGCGGGTTTCATTGTCCAGCGGTATCTGTGACTCGCCGCCGGTGGCGGCGGCGCGGCGGCGGCTCTGCCGTTCGATCAGGTCAACGATGGTGTGCTGGCCGTCGCCGATGATGCTGGCCGGGCTGCGGATCGCCGCCGCCACCACCTGGTAATCGATGACCACGAGGCGCAGGTCCTGCCCCTCCACATATTGCTCGACCAGCACCCGGTCGCTGAAGGCGCGGGCGGCGGCGATGGCCCCGGCGATGTCGTCATCGGCGTCGAGGCCAACGGCGACGCCCTTGCCCTGCTCGCCGCGCGCCGGCTTGATCACCACCTTGCCGTGTTTCGCCACAAACGCATCGACCCGTTCGATGTCGTCGGCTTCGATCTGGTCGGGCACGCGAACCCCGGCCGTCCCGACGAAGCGGCGCGTCACCTGCTTGTCGTCGCAGATTGACATGGCCACCGCCGAGGTCAGTTCGCTGAGGCTTTCGCGACAGTGCACCGAGCGGCCGCCATGGGTGATGCGGAAAAAGCCGCCTTCGCCGTCGGTCACCTCGACCAGCAGGCCGCGCCGGCGCGCTTCCTGGACGATGATGGCGGCGTAGGGGTTGAGCTGTTCCTCGTCGGCGGGCTGGCCAATGAACAGGGGTTCATTGATCGGGTTCTTGTGCTTCATGGAAAAGAACGGCACGCGCACGAAACCCAGCTTCTCGTAAAGCGCGATGGCCTGGGCGTTGTCATGCAGCACCGACAGGTCCATCCAGGGCGCGCCGCGCGCATGGAACAGGCTGGCGAGATGGCGCGTCAGGGCCTCGCCGACGCCAGGGCGCGGGGCCTGCGGATCAACCGCAAGGCACCACAGCGACGCGCCGGCCTCGGACACGCCCTCAATGCGCGCGTGATCGACGCCGGTCACCGTGCCCAGCACGCGCCTGGTGTCCTGATCTATGGCGACGAGGTGGATCAGGGCGCGGGCGTTGCGCGCCTTGGACAGGAAGAACTCCGGCCGCACCGGCGCCATCTTGCGGCGCAGGTAAATGTTGTTGACCGCGTCCGCCTCCGACATCGACGACAGCCGGCGGATGGTGAAGCCACGGCCGCGCCGGTGCTCGGGGCGGTAGGTCGCCAGGTCGAGCCGGTAGGTGTGCGAGGGATCGAGGAACAGCTCCTGCGGCGCGGCGGCGATGGCCACGTGCGGATCGCGGATATAGACGGCGATATCGCGCTGGCCAGGTTTTTCGGCGCGCATCGCCGCGGCCAGCTCCTCGGGCGTGCGGAACGTGTGGCTGAACAGCAGCCGTCCCCAGCCGCATTCCAGCGTGACGTTCTCGCCCGATGGCTCCTGATCGTGCTCCACGGGCGGCTTGAGGCCGTGCTCGCGCAGCCGCTGCATGCGGTGGGCCATCATGCGCGAGCGGGTCTTGCGTTCGCGGGCGCCGCTTTTGGCGTTGCTTCTGGTGTCGTTCATCGCCGCGACCTCCCTCAGACGCCCTGGGTCTGCAGCCACATTTCCAGCAGCGCCGCCTGCCACAGCTCCGAGCCGCGCAGGGGCGTGATGTGGGCGCGCGGGTCGGCGAACAGCGTCTCCAGCCAGTCCTGCTGGAACAGGCCGCGCTGGCGCGCCGCCGTGGAGCCGAGCGCGTCGCGCGCCAGCTCCAGATAGGGCCCGTCGAGATATTTGAGCGCCGGCACCGGGAAATAGCCCTTGGGCCGGTCAATGACCTGCGGCGGAATCACCGTGCGCGCCACATCCTTGAGGATGCCCTTGCCGCCATCCGCCAGCTTGAGGCTGGCGGGCATGCGCGCAGCCAGCTCCACCAGATCATGATCGAGAAACGGCACGCGGGCCTCAAGGCCGGCGGCCATGGTCATGTTGTCGACGCGCTTCACCGGATCATCGACCAGCATGACGGTGGTGTCGAGGCGCAGCGCCTTGTCCACCGGATCATCGGCGCCAGGCCCGGCGAACTGCTCGCGCACGAAGGCCAGCGCCACGTCGTCGCCGGCGTACGCCGGGCCGATCTGCCGGCTCAGCGCGGCGTTGTCGCGATCGAAGAAGGCTTTCGCATACGCGGCCACCGGGTCGGGCGCGTTGGCCATCGGCGGATACCAATGGTAGCCGGCAAATACTTCATCGGCGCCCTGGCCGCTCTGCACCACCCGGACGTGCTTCGCGACCTCGCGCGACAGCATGTAAAAGGCGACATTGTCATAGGACACCATGGGCTCGGACATGGAGGCGACGGCGCCGGGCAGGGCGCCGAGCAGGTCCGCCGAGGGCACGAAGATTTTGGTGTGCGCCGTGGCAAAGTGTTGGGCGATCAGGTCGGAATAGACGAACTCGTCGCCGGATTCCTGGTTGGCCGCCTCGAAGCCGATGGAGAAGGTGCGCAGGTCTTTCTGGCCCAGCTCGTCGAGCAGGCCGACAATCAGGCTGGAATCGACGCCGCCGGAGAGCAGCACGCCAACCGGCACGTCCGCCACCATGCGCCGGCGCACGGCCTGCGTCAGCGACGCCTTCAGCATCTCGCGCCACTCCGCCGCCGGGCGCGCGGCGTCCTCGCGGGAGCGGTCATAAGAGACGCGCCAGTAGACGTGATCCTCTTCGGCACCGGCGGCGTCGATGACGCGGATGGTGGCCGGCGGCAGCTTCTTCACGCCGTTCAGAATGGTGCGTGGCGGCGGCACGACCGCATGAAAGCTCATGTAAAAGCGGAAGGCGACGGCGTCGATCGACGTATCTATGCCGCCGCCGGCAAGCAGCGCCGGCAGGGTGGAGGCGAAGCGCAGGCCGCCGGCCGTGCGGGCAAGATAGAGCGGCTTTACGCCCAGCCGGTCGCGCGCGAGAATCAGGCGGCCGCTGTCGCGCTCGACGATAGCGACGGCGAACATGCCGGTGAGATGGCTGGCGAAATCGAGGCCCCACTGGGCCCAGGCGCGCAGCACCACCTCGGTGTCGCCCTCCGAGAAGAAGCGGTGTCCCAGCGTCTCAAGCTCGGCGCGCAGGGCGCGGTAATTGTAGATGCAACCGTTGAATACGCCGGTGAGGCCGAGATCGGGGGCGGTCATCGGCTGTTCGGAGCGGGCCGACAGGTCGATGATCTGCAGGCGGCGATGGCCGAGCGCCCAGCGCCCCCGGGCCACCACGCCTTCGGCGTCCGGGCCGCGTGGGGCGAGCACCTGGTTCATGGCTGCGATGGCGGATGGTGAGGCTTGCGTACCGTTGAATGTCACTTCTCCGCAAATTCCACACATACCGCAAAGCTCCTGTCAGTCGGCGCTGGCGCGCCCATGGCGGGCGGCTGACGCAAAAAATGTGGTTGGGAAACGCCTGAGAAACAAAATTGTTCCAGATCAGTTTCGGGAAATTTCCAGACAATCGCCAATTGCTGAAATCTTCGATCATTCAGTGCTGCCGAAATATTTTAAAGATTTTTAAAATATTGAAAATTAAACTGGATCGGTGATAAATTATTTATACATAGTTCTTCAGTTTCAGGCGAAGCGGCGGAGAAAATGCAAGGCCGATCTGAAGCATTGGTTGCGCGACGGGCTTCCCCTGCAGGTTGTGACAGGCAGGCGGCGGGCTGGAGCTGGCGCGAATGAGGTCGGCGGAAGTCTGGCGACCGGTCAACCACCACGCGCGGCGGTTCGGGCCCGTGGCCGTTTATCTCGCGCGCCCATGGGCGGGCTGGCGCGCCTGTCGATCAAACCGGATTGGAAATGGACCAGCTTTCTTTGTCTTGAGCGAACTCTGGTCGATCAGCCGGTTCTGGCTGACCGGAAGGCGTTCTGTCCCTGCCAGGCAAAGCCAGACGCGGCCGGCTTCGCTGGAAAAGGTTCGCTGGAAAACGCTTCGCCAATCGCGCGGCTGTCGCCGCGACAGGCCGCGCCTGGTCCGGCGCATCGCCATTGCTGACGCAAGGCGATGCGCCGCCCCGGGTGGGGCGATTAGCTGCGGGCCACGTAGATCGCCTGGGGAACCATGTATTCCAGCAGGCCTTCCATGCCGTTCTCGACGCCGAAGCCGCTCTGCTTGTGACCGCCGAAGGGCGTGTCGGGACGCAGGTTCAGGTTCTGGTTGATCCATACCGTGCCGGTTTCGATGCGGCGGGCGATCTCCACCGCCTTGTCCGTGTCCTTTGACCAGACAGCGCCGGCGAGGCCATAGTCACTGGCGTTGGCGCGCTCGATGACCTCGTCCACGTCGCGGAACTTCAGCATCGGCAGGATCGGGCCGAAGGCTTCCTCCTGCACCACCCGCGAGTCTTCCGGCGGGTTGTCGACAATGGTGACCGGGATGAAGTAGCCGCCATTCGCCGGCACGTCAGCGCCCTGCAGCAAAGTGAGGTTATTCTTCTTCGCGTCGTCCAGCAGGTTCATCACCCGCTCGTACTGGCGGCGGTTCTGGATCGGGCCGAGCACCGTGCCCTGCTCGGCGCCGTCGCCCACCTTGACCGCTTTGGCGATGCCGGCGAGCCGGTCGCGCAGGCCGTCATAGACGTCCTCGTGCACATAAAGCCGCTTGGTGGCGACGCAGATCTGCGCCGTATTGTAGAAGGCGCCGAAGAAGATCTTCTGGGCGACCGCATCCAGGTCCACGTCGGGCATGACGATGGCGGCGTCGTTGCCGCCCAGCTCCAGCGTGACGCGCTTCAGGTCCTTCGCCGCCGAGGCCAGCACGCTCTTGCCGGTGGCGGTGGAGCCGGTGAAGGAAATCTTGGCGAAGCCGGGGTGCGCGGTCATCTGCGGGCCAAGCTGGTCGCCGCCGGAGATGATGTTGATCACGCCAGGCGGGAAGATGTCGCGGAAAATCTCGCCGAGCTTCAGCGTGCACAGGGGCGTGAACGGCGACGGCTTCAGCACCATGGTGTTGCCGGCGACGAGCGCGGGAGCCATTTTCCAGATCGCCATGGAGATGGGAAAATTCCATGGCGCGATGGCGCAGATGACGCCAAGCGGCACATAGCGCGTCTCGATCAGCTGGTCGTCCGAATCTTCCGACACATGCACCGGCGGCGTCATCTGCGACACCGCCTGCATCCACTGGGTGGCGCCGTTGACCTCGATCATGGCGGCGTCGACGGGCCGGCCCTGTTCGCGGGTGAACAGGCGGGCGAGCGCCTCGGCGTGGGCGGCGATGGCCTCGCCAGCCTTGCGCACCAGCGCCTGGCGCTCCTCGATCGGGGTGTTGCGCCAGGTCTTGAAGGCGGCTTTGGCGGCGGCCACCGCCTCATCCAGCTGCCCGGGCGAGCAGTCGGGCGCCTTCGCGAACACCTCGCCAGTGGCGGGGTTGATCACGTCGATGGTCGCGCTGCCGGCGACGCCGCGACCGTTGATCGTCATTTCGTAAACGTCGTTGAAAATCATGGCGCATTTCCCCCAGGGAGCATGGCCGGCGTATGCGGGCCAGTCATCTTCGATCGTTGCGACGGCAGCTTACGCCGTCTCGTCCATCAACAGAACCACCTTGATGCATTCGCCCATGTGCTGGGCGGCGATGGCTTCATTGATCTGTGTGAACGGCCAGGTGCGGATCATGCGGTCGAACGGCAGTTCGCCCTTGCGGTAGTATTCGAGCAGTTCTGGCAGGAAAACGCCAGGGTCGCTGTCGCCCTCGATGATGCCGCGAATGGTGAAGCCAAAGGTCATCACCGTATTGATGTCGCCTGGCAACGGGGTATCAGGAGCGGCGACGCCGACAATGCCAAGCGTGCCCTTGGGGGCCAGCGATGCGAGGGCCGCCGCGTGCAGGGCGGGGATGCCGGTGGTGTCGAAGGCGTAATTGACGCCGTCCGGTATGATGGCCCGCACCGCAGCCGCGAGATCCGGCGTCGCGGCGGGATCAATGACATGGGTTGCGCCGAACTCCAGCGCCAGCGCGCGCCGCGCCGCGTGCGGCTCCACCAGGATGATCGTGGCGCACCGGCGAATCTTCGCCCCCATCACGGCGCTGAGGCCGACGGGGCCGCCGCCGGTGACCAGCAGCGATGAGCCGGGCTCGCAGGCCATGGAGCGCATCACCGCCCCGGCGCCGGTCTGCACGCCGCAGCCAAGCGGACCCATCAGTTCCAGCGGCAGGTCATCGGGGATTTTCACCAGATTGCGCTCATAGGTGAGGGCGTGGGTGGCGAAGGACGACTGGCCGAAAAAATTGCTGCCGACAGCCGCGCCGTCGTCAGCGCGGAAAGCCCGCGTGCCGTCCGGGCGCATGCCGGCGTAGTTGAGCTGGGGCATGGTCAGACAGTAGGCGGCGTCGCCGCAGCCGCAGCGCACGCAGGCGCCGCAGGAGCGGAAGGTGATGGCGACCCGGTCGCCCGGCGCGAACTTGCTGATCTTCGCGCCGACCTTCTCGACGACGCCCGAGCCCTCATGCCCGAACACGGCGGGCGCCGGGATGGCGCCGGCCTCGCGAAATACGAGGTCGGTGTGACAGACGCCGACGCCGGCGATGCGCACCAGCACCTCGTCGTCGCGCGGTTCGTCAAGGTCGAGTGTCTGCAATACGAAGGGTTGTCCGGCGCCAACGGCGACCGCGGCCTGAACTTTCATGATGAGCTTTCAGCATGCGGGAGGCGCCCGCCTGGCGAGGCCGCCAGGGCGGGCTGCTCCATGACAGGGGCGGCGCGGCGAACCGCGCCGGATGCTGCTTGCGGCGTCACGCCGGCATCGCCAGCGGCAAGGGCGTGATGGCGACCGGCGGCGCGGCGTCAGTCGCCGTCCATCCCGTGTCGCGTCAGGTCACGCCAGGCCACGTCACGCTAGGTCACGCCGGGTCACGCCGGGTCGCGGCCGGCCGCGCCGGTTCTGGCGTTACGGCGCGGGCGCCGACGCATCGCGCTCCCACACGATCGGCAGCGTCTTCAGGCCGCAGACGAAGGTGCTTTCGGAAATGCGCTGTTCGCCATTGCGCCGGACGGAGGCCACATAAGGCAGCAGCTCCTCGTAAAGGATGCGCATTTCCATGCGGGCGAGGTGCTGGCCAAGGCAGACGTGGCCGCCGCCGCCGAAGGAGATCTGGCGGTTCGGCGTGCGGTCGAGACGAAACTCGTACGGCTTCTCGAAGACGTCCTCGTCACGGTTGGCCGATTCATAGCAAAGCATCAGCCAGTCGCCTTTGGCGATCTTGCGGCCGCGCAACTCGGTGTCTTCGCTGGCCGAGCGCATGAAGGTCTTCACCGGAGAGGCCCAGCGGATGGCTTCATCAATGAAGGCGCCGATCTTCGACGGGTCGGCCTTCAGCGCGCGCAGCAACTCCGGATTGTCCGCCAGCGCCGCCATGGCGGTGGCGGTGGTGGTGGAGGTGGTGTCGTGGCCGGCGGTGGCGACGATGGTGTAGTAGCCGGCGGCTTCGCGGTCGGAGATCGGCTCGCCATCGACGATGGCGTTGGCGATCACCGTGGCGAGATCGTCTTGCGGCTCCTTGCGACGGGCTTCGCTGATCGCGCCAAAGTAGCTGGCGAAGTCATCCAGCACCATCTTGATCATCATCGCCAGCTGCTGGGGCGTCATTTCGCCCATGATGCGCGTCTGCTCGGGATCGCGCGCGCCAAACAGCTCCTGGGTCAGCTTCAGCATGCGCGGCTCGTCCTGCTCCGGCACGCCGAGGATGCTCATGATGACGTGGAGCGGGTAGCCAAGCGCCACGTCCCTGACGAAGTCGCACGTCCCGTTGGTGTCGAGAAACTTCTGGACGTTCTTGCGGGCGATGCCGCGGATGGCCGCCTCAAGCTTCCTGACGTTCTGCGGCATGAACCAGCCCTGGGTGAGGGCGCGGTATTTGGGATGATCGGGCGCGTCCATCTGCACCAGCGAGCGCACCAGATGGGGCGAGCCGCCGGTGATTTCCCGCGCGCGCTCGTCGGTGGCCCTGTCGGTGAGGGTGGTGGGTTTCTCACCGCTGAGGAACAGCTTGTTGTTGCGGGAGATGGCGGCGAGATCTTCGTGCCTGGTGACGACCCAGAACGGATCGAAGCCCTCGAGCCGGGCGACGCCAAGCGGATTGTTGGCGCGGAGCCAGCGGTGCGCTTCGGCAGTTTCGCCGGTGGCATAGCTGCGCGGCGTCACAAGGGCCCGCGCCAGATTCTCAGGAATATCGAGGTCAAGAGCGGGCGATGTCGCCGCCGTTGTCTGCTGCGTCATGTGCGTCCTCCCGGGCTTGTGAAACCGTCCGGATATTTTTGCCAATCCGGTACGCGCCGCGCAGGGCGGCCAAGGTCGTTCATGCCCTGGACAGCAGGGTATACGGTACACGTGTTCCGTGTCACCCGTTTTTTAATGATTCAGCCCCGATGTTTTTACCGGCCGCCGCGACAGCTTGTTTTGCCAGCGCTCACGGAAAAACGGCGCGGGCCGACCATGCCGGAAGGGAGGGCATGGCCGACGATGCGCACGGACAGCTGACAGGTTTCGCTGGCGACCAGATAGCTGTCGGAACCAACATGCGTGATGCTGGTAATGGGCGTGACGCCGAACGCCGCGATCACGGCCGGATCGTCAAGAATGGCGCGCAGTTCCGCCAGGCGCTGGTAGTTGGGCGCCAGCGCCGCGCGCGCCTCCACGACGCCCGCCAGGCTGGCGGCAAGCAGGAAAGTCCAGGTGAGGGGCGCCCGTCTCATGCCGCAATCTTCCTTCAGATGGTCGGCCGCGCATAACGGGCCGCATGGTGATCCGCGCCTGACCGGCGGCTTTGGGGCCGGATACGCGCCGGTTGCAATGTTGCTTCTGGAGGCGTGCATGCATGCACGTGGCGCCATGGCCGCGCCGCAAATATATTAACCTTATGGAGAGGCGCGCGATGGAAAATTCATCTGTCGCGCTTCGGGATTCCAAAATATTGATCGTTGGCCGACAGGCGCGTCCGCAGGGCCGCAGGCTGGAGGCGAAGCATACCGGAGCTGCGCGCTGCGGCAGGACTGGGACATGGTGATGAAATTCAGTGACGCCGGCGCGCGGCGTGATGAACAGCTTGTCAGGCGCCCTGCGGCGAGCGCGGACAAACTGCCGGTTCTCATCATTCTGCATCAGGAGGGCTCGACGCCGGGGCGCGTCGGCCGCCTGCTGGCGGAGCGTGGCCACCCGCTTGATATCCGGCGCCCACGCCTGGGCGACCGCCTGCCGGAAACCCTGGCGCTGCACGCCGGCGTGGTGATTTTCGGCGGGCCCATGAGCGCCAACGACGGGGACGACTGGCTGCGGGCGGAGACGGATTTCATCGGCGTGGCGTTGAAGGAAGAGAAGCCGTTCCTTGGGCTCTGCCTTGGCGCGCAGATGTTGTGCCGCCATCTCGGCGGCAATGTCTGCGCCCATGCGGACGGCCGGGCCGAGATTGGCTACTACCCCATCCGCCCGACCCGCGCCGGCCTTGATTTCGCCGATGAGCTTGGCGCGCCGTGGCCAACCCACGTCTATCACTGGCACCGCGAGGGGTTCGACACGCCGCGCGGCGCGGTGGCGCTGGCCGAGGGCGACGATTTTCCCGTGCAGGCCATCCGTTACGGCGACGCGGCCTTCGGCTTCCAGTTTCACCCGGAAGTGACGCACGCCATGGTGTATCGCTGGACCACCCTGGCCGCCGCCCGCATGAATGCGCCAGGCGCCCAGGCGGCGCCGCTGCACCATCGCGGCCGCTTCATGTACGATCCGGCGGTGCGGCTGTGGCTGGGGATGTTTCTCGATCGCTGGCTCGACGGCGGGCGCGGCGCCCAGCGCCTGGGCGGGACGCCGGCGCATCCCATGGCCGGGGACCCGGGCGCGCATCCGGCCCCGCCGCACCATGGCGACCGACTGCTGGCGGAAACGGAAGGCGCGGCGCATGTCGTCGAGCCGGACCTGCCGCGCGTCGTTCGCCGCGTTCGCTGATCGCGGTCCGGGCAGCGCGGCGGTCCGGTTCTGGCCCGGGCGGCGGCGGGCGCTGGCGACGTCGCGTCCAGGGAACTGCGGCCTGGCGCCGTTGCGTCATGTGCTGGTCGCCGGAAAGGGCGACTGTCCATGCTCTGGTGAACATTGCCGCCCCTGGGCAAGCCATGTAACGTGCCTCCCCAATCAAGCGATTGTTCGGGAGAAAGCATACCATGGCCGGCAAGAAAGCCGTGAGGATTGGCGGCGCAGGCGGATTTCTGGGCGACTCATCAGTCGCCGCGCCACAACTGATCGCCGGCGGCGACCTCGATTATCTGGTTCTGGACTATCTGGCCGAGGCCACCATGTCGGTGCTGGGCCGCGTGCGCCGCAAGAAGCCGGATGAAGGCTATGCCCGCGACTTCACGGACTGGGTGTGGAAAGACAATCTCGCCGCCATTCGCGAGAAGCGCGTGCGCATCGTCACCAACGCTGGCGGCGTCAATCCGCACGCCTGCCGGGCGCGCATGGAGAAAATCGCCGCTGACGCCGGTTTTTCCTTCAGGATCGCGGTGATTGAGGGCGAGGATCTCATCGGCCGCCTGCCGGAATTCGCCGGCAAGACCGAGATGTTCAAGGGCGACGCCTTCCCGGCCGCAGACGCGGTGCTGAGCGCCAACGCCTATCTGGGCGGCTTCCCGATCGCCCGCGCCCTGGCCGAGGGCGCCGATGTGGTGATCACGGGCCGCGTGGTCGATTCCGCCCTGACGCTCGGCCCGCTGATCCATGAGTTCGGCTGGAAAGACACGGATTACGACCAGCTGGCCGCCGGTTCGCTGGCCGGTCACGTCATCGAATGCGGCGCCCAGGCGACCGGTGGGCTCTTCACTGACTGGGAAGACGTGCCGGACTGGGCGCACATCGGCTATCCGGTGATCGAATGTCATGCGGACGGCAGCTTCGTCGTCACCAAGCCGCCGGGCACGGGCGGGCTGGTGTCGCCGGCCGCGGTGGCCGAGCAGATCCTTTACGAGGTTGGCGACCCGCAGGCCTACGCCCTGCCGGACGTGGTGTGCGATTTCTCGGCTGTCACGGTGAAACTGGTCGGCGAGAACCGGGTGCTGGTGGACAACACGCGCGGTTACGCGCCCTCCGGCTGCTACAAGGTGTCGGTGACGTGGACGGACGGCTGGCGCTGCATCGCCGCCAGCCCGGTGGTCGGTCGTGACGCGGCGCGCAAGGCGCAGCGGCAGGCTGAAGCCGTGCTGACCCGCCTTGATGAAATGCTGCGCCAGCGCAATCTGGGGCCTTTCCGCGCCTCGCGCGTGGAAATCCTTGGCGCCGAAGCGAGCTATGGCGCCCAGGGGCGCGATCTGGGCGTGCGCGAGGTCGTCGCCCGCATCGGCGTCGAGCACGACGACCGCCGCGCCATGGACCTGTTCCTGCGCGAGTTCGACGCGCCGACCACCTCGATGTCGGTGGGCACCACCGGCTGGTTCGGCGGCCGCCCGGCGATCTCGCCGGTGGCGCGCGTGTTCTCCTTCCTGATCCCGCGCGCTGAGGTGACGCCGGTGATCTCGCTTGGCGACCAGCGCATTGTCGTGCAGGAAGGCGCGTCGGCCCAGCCGTTTGATCCGGCCCGTCTGGTGCGGCCGCAGATCAGCGAGGCGCCGCTGCCGGCCAATGACGACGAAGTGGAGGTTCCACTGGTCGACATTGCCTGGGCCCGTTCCGGCGACAAGGGCGACGCCTTCAACGTCGGCGTCATTGCCCGTGACCCGGCGCTGCTGCCGGTGATCCGCCGCGCGCTGACCCAGGACGCGCTGCTGAAGTTCTTCGCCCATGAATTCGAGGGCGCGGCAAATCCGGAAGTGCGGACCTACGAACTGCCGGGCCTCAACGCCATGAACTTCCACCTGATGGACGCGCTGGGCGGCGGCCAGTTCGCCAGCCTGCGCATGGATCCGCTGGCCAAGGGCAAGGCGCAGCAGCTGCTCGACATGCCGGTGAAGGTTCCGGCCAGCCTGCTGCGGCGTTAAGACCCTGTCGGGATACCGGCGGCGGCGTTCTCTCCGGGCGACGCCGCCGCACTTTGCGGTAGAATAAAAAGCACGCGGACGCCCCGGGGCGCGCCAGCGCGCCAAACGAGACGGAGGCGCCTGTTGAGCCGCAAAAGCGCGCCTCAACATCAACGGATCCGGCTCTAACGGGAGAGACCTCATGACCGAGCCGGCCGGCCACGCCGCGCATCAGTCCGCCGCCGGCTGGATGGCGGAAGCAAAACGGCGCGGCCTGTTCCGCGTCGGCCTTCCGGCGCCGTGGGGCGATGGCGGCGGTTATGCTGACATCGCCGCGACAGCACGGGCGCTGACGCTGGAATCGGGCGACCCCTCCGTGGGCATGGCCTATGCGGTGCGCCAGATCGCCAGCCGCGCGTTCATCGGTGAGCATGGCTCGCCGGCGCAGAAGCAGCGCTGGCTGCCGGCCCTGGCCTCGGGCGAGATCATCGCCCTGTCCCTGGCCGTCTCGGAGCCGGACGCCGGCGCCCGTCCGAAGCTGCTGAAAACCCGCGCTGAAAAGGCCCCCGGCGGCTGGCGGCTGAACGGCCGCAAGGCCTGGGTGACCAACGCGCCGGTCGCCGGGCTGATCATCGTGATCGCCATTGTTGAGGAGGTGGAGGGGCGCAAGCGCTTCGGCGCCTTCCTGACGCCGCGCGACGCCGAAGGGCTCGACATCCAGGCCGGCGACGACGCGGGCAAGCATGGCAAGCATTGCCCGGTTGTGCTCGACAACGTCTTCCTGTCAGATGACGCGTTGCTGCCGGTCGACGGCGACGCCTTCACCCGGCTGGCGCTGCCGTTCCGCACGCTGGAGGATTCCGTGGGGCTGAGCGTGCAGGCGGCGGCGTTTGAGACGCTGCTGGCGAAGGCGGCGACCGCGGCTCCCGTGGAAGCCGACGGGGAGATTGGCGCCCTGGCCGGTTTCGCCGCGCTGATCCATATGGGCGCGGAGAAAGCCGCCCACGCCCTGGACGCAGGCCCGGGGCGCGAGCACCACGACATCGCCACGCTGGTGGGCGTCAAGAACCTGAACGCGCTGGCGCTGGAGCGGCTTGCGGCCCTGCCGGGCGGCGGGGCTGACAGCGCGGACGCACAGCGGCTGTTCAAATGGTTCGCGCTGATGGCCACGGTGGCGCGTCATGCCCGGGGCGTTTACCAGGCGCGCCTGGCGGAGCGGGTTCGCGCCGGCGCCGCCTGAACAGAGTGAGACAGCATTTTCACCGGTTATCCTCCTGGACATGCTCCAGCAAAGATATCCCAAAGGTATCCCCGCATCGCGCTGATCCGGGTTAAAGAGGCCAGATCATTTCCATGACCACCGCCATTCATCAGAACGCGCCCGCCGGCGA
>Ga0180223_1001133_pt1 | contig 22378 bp, 16 predicted proteins | sample eDN5th30CKraftOP_FD_151337 | JGI IMG/M metagenome (GOLD analysis project Ga0180223, IMG submission 151337) | Enriched Organic Plus compost microbial communities from Emeryville, California, USA - eDNA 5th pass 30_C Kraft OP (version 2) (version 2) ... | reverse complement strand
CGCCGTTGCGCGTCACCTTGATGTTCTGGCCATCAAGGAACTGCACCGTGTCGCCCGGCTTCACCGCCGTCGCCGTGTCGCCGTTGGCCTGGAGATCCCAGCCACGGTTCGCCGTCTCGCTGATAGCGCCGAGGCTATCGCTGACAGCGCCAAACGCCGAGGCAACCGTCGTGTAGGGGTTGCCCTGGATCGAATAGGTCGGACCCGTCACCACGCCATTGGCGCCAACCGTCGCGCCGCCGCCAAGGTGGTCAGCAATCGACTTCGACGCCGCGTACAGCTGCCCGCCGTTGATCGCGTCAGTGGACGTGCTGCTGACGTCGCCATTAGCCAGGTTGGCCAACTTCTGCGCCGCGCCGGGGTTGGCCGCCGTACCGCCAGCCGCCGTCAGCACCGTGACGTTTGGCGTGTCCGTCCGCTGGACGACGCCGATCGAGCCATTGGCAACGCCGTTATCCAGCTCCTTGATCTTCTCGTTGGTCGCGTAAAGCTGGCCGCCGTTCACCGCGTCCGTCGACGACGCCGACGAGATGTCACCGGCGGCGACGTTCGCCACCTTGAGGTTGCCGGCGTCAATGCCCGTCGCCAGCACGCTCGGCCCGCCGGTGATCGCCAGGCCGTTGGTGGTCAGCGTGGCGTTGCCGGCGGTGACGCTCGTCACGTTCAGATCATCCGCCGTGGCGATGGTCAGATCGCCGCCCTTGCGCGTCACCTTGATGTTCTGGCCATCAAGGAACTGCACCGTGTCGCCCGGCTTCACCGCCGTCGCCGTGTCGCCGTTGGCCTGGAGATCCCAGCCACGGTTCGCCGTCTCGCCAAGGGTCGTCAGGCTGCTGTTGACCGCGCCAAAGCTGTCATAGACCGTGGAATATTGCTGGCCCTGGATCGTATATTTCGGGCCGTTGACCTCTCCATTGGCGCCAACCGTGGCGTTGCCGCCAAGGTGGTCAGCGATCGACTTCGACGCCGCGTACAGCTGTCCGCCATTGATCGCGTCGGTGGAGGCGCTGTTCACCGCCCCGCCGGCCAGATTGGTCAGCTTCTGCGCCGCGCCGGGCTGGGCCGCCGTGCCGCCCGCCGCTGTCAGCACCGTCACATTTCCGGTTGCCGCCCGCTGGACGACGCCGATCGCGCCATCAACGACGTTCTTGTTCAGGGTCGTGACGCGCCCGTCAACCGCTGTCACGGCCTGGTTCGTCGCGTACAGCTGCGAGCCATTCACCGCGTCCGTGCTGCTCGCCGAGATCTGTCCTGCCGCAACGTTGACAATCTGCCGCTCGGACCCCGCGCTTCCAATGCTGAAGACGCTTGTCGGCTGGGCCCCGGCGAAGCTGTAGTCCACGCCATTGATCTTCACGCCGCCGACCGCCACGGACGCCCTGGTGGTCGCATTGCTGCCGATCGCCACCGCGTCCGCGTGCGACGACACTGCGCCGGCTCCAAGGGCCAGCGCCCGGATGGCGCTTGCCGTCGTCCCATTGGAACCAACGGCCACAGCATAATTAGCCGACGCGGTCGTCGCTTCGCCCACAGCTACAGATTGCTGGCCCGTGGCGGTGGTGTGCGAGCCCATGGCTGCCGAACGGAGGCCCGAGGCTTCGGACACGTCGCCGAACGCGACGGAATGACCGCCACTGGCGACAGCGCCGACGCCAACCCCCACATCGCGATCCTGCTTCGCTTCTGACCCGTTGCCGGCGGCATATGTCTGCTGCGCCATGGCGGGCGCGGCGCCCAATGCTGCGCCAGCGACGCCGCCGACGATGCCCAGGACACCAATGCCCAGCGCCTTCCGGCTCACGCCGAGAGTCAGGGTCGACAGCCGAAGAACTGACATCAGTCGCCGGCGCGCGCTCCACGCATCATCAGCATTTTCGACCCAGTTTCCAAGAAACCGCCGATTACCTACCGGCTTCTGTTTCTTTGAACTTACATAACCAGACATTTGGCCCCCAGAATCCGGCAAATACCGGCAACGATGCAGTTCTGAAGGGGGGTATCGTCTGATGCCGAAAACGTGAACGGCGGAGCGTCTCATTTCCTACGTCAGTGTGTCTCAAATGCCGCAACGGGAGCGAATACACCGGATGCAAACGTAGCCACCCCATTGCAGCTTGTTGCGTCTGCAGATTGGCTCTATCTGTCCCCATGTCTTGGGGAAAGAACGATGATAGCCGGGGAAGTATTTATTACGACGGATATGATTGCGGCCAGGGACAGGAATGATTTCTGGCGGGGCGTAACCGGACTCGTTTTCGACACCACAGCAAATACCGATAAAAATGCGCATGTCCTCGAAGGCAGGATACACTCCCGCCCGCTCGGCGCCCTGCTGGTTGGCGAAACAACATTTAATGCACAGAGATACGATCGAAATCGTCGACTGATACTTCAGACAGACCTCGATTTTTATATGATTCAGGTTTTGACCTCCGGCGGGATGACGGCCGATTTCAACGGGACCGACGTTAACGCCGCGCCGGGCGACATCTTCGTGCAGGACATGGCCCAGCCACTCAGCAGCGAGGTTGACGCCGGCTCCAGATTTTCCGTGGTGATCCCGCGCCGGGAGCTGGAAAAAGCCACCGGGTACAGGAATTTGCACGGGGCGCACCTCAGAGGCGACTGGCCGGTGACACAGCTCATAACGCACTATCTCGCGCAACTCGTTTCGCTGGAAGAGCCGCTGGCCACGGCGCAGGCGTTTGCGGCCCAGGAGGCGCTGATTGTGCTGCTGGCTGGCGCGCTCAATGGCGAAGCGCTGGCGCACGTGGCGGCGCCCGCGCCCGCAGGCGCCACGTTACGCCAGCGGGTGTTAACATTCATTGAACAGAACCTGGGCTCCGGGGAGCTGACGCCGGACGTCATCCAGCGGCGGTTCAATGTGTCGCGCGCCCATCTTTACCGGGCGTTCGCGGCCGATGGCGGCGTCGCCAGGGTGGTGCAGGACAAACGGCTGGACGCCGCGTTTCTCGAACTGCTCCGGGCGGGACCTTCATCGCGGTCGATTGCGGATATCGCCTACAGCATGGGATTTTCCAGCAGCAACCAGCTGCTCCGCAACTTCCGCGCGCGCTTCGGCATCACGCCCAGCGAGGCCCGGCATGAGGGGACGAGGACCCATCCAGGCAAATTGCATACCAGCGATTTCCAGACGCACCTGCAGGAGTTTGCAAGCGCGCCATCGGAACATCCCGGACCCGCCAGGTGACGTCTTCCCGGCCATGCGGAGCGCATGAAACGGCGCGCCCGCGGCCTGCCTGAACCACATTCAGGAAGCCGCTTCATACCGGCCCTGGCGGCCTGGCCGCTGATTTTAAAGAACAGTTTTCTCCCGAAATGGGGCGCCTTGTCAGTCGGCGCTGGTTGGCGTACTCGGAGCCCCGACAAACCGGAGTGCGCGAGCGGCGACGCATCCGCACTCTGAAACACCCGGACGCCGCACGGCTTACCTGGCCACGATATGTCATGCTGATCGCAGCCAGGTAGCCGCGGCCGATTAACATTAGCGGTTGCTGGCGCCGCCGTGGGCGCCACGCACCCCCATGACGGTGGAATTGCGATGACCCTCTACCTGGATTATCTGGCCGAGATCAAAAGCAGGGAGAGCCAGGGCCTCGCACCCAAGCCGATCGACGATGGCGGCCTCACCGGCGAGATCATCGCGCTGATTGAGGACGCGGGTAACGAACACCGGGCCGACGCGCTCAGGTTCTTCATCTACAATACGCTGCCGGGCACCACGAGCGCTGCTGGCGTCAAGGCCGCGTTCCTGAAGAAGATCATCCTCGGCGAGACCGTCGTTCCCGAGATCACCCCGGCCTTCGCCCTTGAGTTGCTGTCGCACATGAAGGGCGGCCCGTCGATCCAGGTGCTGCTCGACGTCGCCCTCGGCGATGACGCCGCCATGGCCGCCCAGGCCGGCGATGTGCTGAAGACCCAGGTCTTCCTGTATGACGCCGACATGTTCCGGCTGCGCGACGCTTACAAGGCGGGCAACGCGATCGCGAAGAGCGTGCTTGAGAGCTACGCCCGGGCCGAATTCTTCACCAAGCTTCCCGACGTGGACGACGAGATCAAGGTCGTCACCTTCATCGCCGCCGAAGGCGATATCTCGACCGACCTCCTGTCGCCCGGCAACCAGGCCCATTCGCGCTCGGACCGTGAACTGCACGGCCAGTGCATGATCTCGCCGGAAGCGCAGCAGGAGATCGTCGCGCTGCAGAAGCAGCATCCGGACGCGCGGGTGATGATGATCGCCGAGAAGGGCACGATGGGCGTTGGCTCCTCGCGCATGTCCGGCGTGAACAATGTCGCCCTGTGGACCGGCAAGCCCTCCAGCCCTTACGTTCCGTTCGTGAATTACGCGCCGATCGTCGCCGGCACCAATGGCATTTCGCCAATCTTCGCGACCACCGTGGACGTGACCGGCGGCATCGGCCTCAACCTGAAGAACTGGACCCGGAAAACCGGCGCTGACGGCAAGCCGGTGCTGGACGCCGACGGCAACCCGATCCTGGAGCAGCAGTTCTCCGTGGAAACCGGGCGGCTTCTCATCATCGACACGAAGACCAGGAAGCTGCGCGATGCGGACGGCAATGAGCTGGTCGACATCGCCGCCTCCTTCACGCCCCAGAAGATGGAGTTCATGAAGGCTGGCAGCTCCTACGCCATCGTCTTCGGCAAGAAGCTCCAGACTTTCGCGGCAGAAACCCTCGGCGTCGAGCCGACCCCGGTGTTCGCGCCGAACAAGGAAATCTCCGTCGAGGGCCAGGGCCTGACGGCGGTTGAGAAGATCTTCAACCGCAACGCTGTCGGCGTCACGCCCGGCAAGGTGCTGCACGCCGGGTCGGACGTGCGCGTCAAGGTCAATATCGTTGGCTCGCAGGACACCACGGGCCTGATGACCGCGCAGGAGCTTGAGGCGATGGCGGCCACCGTCATTTCGCCGCTCGTGGACGGCGCCTACCAGTCTGGCTGCCACACGGCGTCGGTCTGGGACAAGAAGGCCCAGGCCAACATTCCGAAGCTGATGAGCTTCATGAACAACTTCGGCCTGATCACCGCCCGCGACCCGAAGGGCGTGTATCACCCGATGACGGACGTGATCCACAAGGTGCTGAACGACATCACCGTGGATGACTGGGCGATCATCATCGGCGGCGACAGCCACACCCGCATGTCCAAGGGCGTGGCCTTCGGCGCCGACTCCGGCACCGTGGCGCTGGCGCTGGCCACGGGCGAGGCGACCATGCCGATCCCGCAGTCGGTCAAGGTGACCTTCAAGGGCGCGATGCAGCCGCACATGGACTTCCGCGACGTGGTGCACGCCACCCAGGCGCAGATGCTCAAGCAGTGCGGCGACAACGTCTTCCAGGGCCGCATCATCGAAGTCCACATCGGCACGTTGCTGGCCGACCAGGCCTTCACCTTCACCGACTGGACGGCCGAAATGAAGGCCAAGGCCTCGATCTGCATTTCGCAGGACGAGACGCTGATCGAGTCGCTGGAAATCGCCAGGTCGCGCATCCAGACCATGATCGACAAGGGCATGGACAACGCCGCCGGCACGCTGAAGGGCCTGATCGCCAGGGCCGACGCCCGCATCAACGAAATCCGCTCGGGCGAGAAGCCGGCGCTGCGGCCAGATGACAACGCGAAGTATTTCGCCGAGGTCGTCGTTGACCTGGACCTCATCGACGAGCCGATGATCGCCGACCCGGACGTGAACAACGCCGACGTGTCGAAGCGTTACACCCACGACACCATCCGGCCGCTGTCGTATTACGGCTCCGACAAGAAGGTGGACCTCGGCTTCGTCGGCTCATGCATGGTGCACAAGGGCGACATGAAGATCGTGGCCCAGATGCTGAAGAACCTCGAAAAGGCCAGCGGCAAGGTCGAGTTCAAGGCGCCGCTCGTGGTCGCCGCGCCGACCTACAACATCATCGACGAACTGAAGGCCGAGGGGGACTGGGAGATTCTCCAGAAGTACTCCGGCTTTGAGTTCAACGACAACCAGCCGAAGAACGCGGCGCGCACCGAGTACGAGAATATCCTCTATCTGGAGCGCCCGGGCTGCAACCTGTGCATGGGCAACCAGGAGAAGGCCGAGAAGGGCGACACCGTCCTGGCCACCTCGACCCGCCTGTTCCAGGGACGCGTCGTTGAGGATTCCGCCGAGAAGAAGGGTGAATCGCTGCTGGCGTCGACCCCTGTCGTCGTGCTGTCCGCCATCCTCGGCCGCACGCCGAGCACGGCGGAGTACAAGGCGGCGGTCGAAGGCATCGACCTGACCAAGTTTGCGCCGCCGAAAGCCGCTCTGCCCGGCTTCCGTTCGGTGCATTACTGAAAACAGCCTCTCGGCCAGGCCGTGTTGATCAGGGCCACGTTCTGATCGCCAGCCTGGGCATGAGCCAGGACCCGTGCGCGGCGGCGCTCCTTTCTGGAGCGCCGTCTTTTTTTGGCCCGCCAACAGGGTGGTCAATCAGGTCGGGTTTGGGGCGAGAGTCCGGGGCCTGCAGTCCAGACGCGGGGGGGATATGGCGAGCCGTTGCTCCGGCCGCGCTGGAGTTGCGGCAAGTTGCGCAAGAAGCGCCGGCTTCCCTTCGGAGAACCGGTAACATCGCGCGCCCGCAGGCGCGCGACCACGCCCCACGACCGGATTAGCTGCTTCCGGCCTCGCCCTGCGCGCCGCTGTCCTGCGCCATGAAATCGATCAGGCGCAGTGAGCGGTCGGCGCAGACAACAAGCTCGGGAAGAATGCGGCGCAGGACGTCGAAGTCCTCCGCGGACAGCGCCTCGAACAGGGCGTCGTTGGCCGGACGCTGCACGCGCGTCAGAAGCGCCAGTTGCTTCTCGGCATAGGGGGTCACCGTCAGCACGACGCGCCGGCGGTCCGCCGGGTTGGTTTCTTTCTTCACGAAGCCGGCGGCGACCAGCTTGTTGACCTCGATGGTCACGAAGGCGCCGCTGAGATGAAGATGCCCGGCAATGGTGTTGACCCCGACGCCCTCTTTTCCCTGAAACTGCGCCAGCGCCACCAGAATTGTGTACTGCGAACCAGACAGCGAGATCAGGGCGCCAAGCCGGGCGCGGACTTCCTGGATACGCGCCGCGAAGCCCAGCATGTCGTGGATCATCGCGCGAAATGCTTCGTCGGAGCCGTCGCGGAGCAAACTGGGACGAGAGACCGTCAAAGGTCGCGCCGGTTGGTGGCCGGGATCCCGTTTTGTCTGGCGAACCATGCGTTCCTACACCTCCGTGCCTTGCCCCAATGCCCTAACGCCTTAGGCCCTGCCGGGCAATCGGGAAAAATCCGGCCCTGGCGCCCAGGAAAGAGGCGCCGGGTTGATTGACATAAATTAGATTTGCATAATACCTTTATATCAAAGGTAATGACGACTGCCGCGATCTGGAGGCGCCCTCATGATCCCAAACCAACCACTGGCCCAGGACATCGATCCGCGCGCCTTCCGGCAGGCGCTTGGCCATTTCGCCACAGGTATTGCCGTTGTCACCGCCCGGGGCGCCAACGACGCGGTGATCGGCATGACGATGACCTCGTTCAATTCCGTTTCGCTCGACCCGCCGCTGGTGTTGTTCAGCGTCGCGCGCTCCGCATGGAGCCTGCCGGCGATGCAATCGGCGAAAAGCTATGCGGTGAATGTGCTGGATGACGCCCAGCAACATATCTCCGACCGGTTTGCGCGGGCCTCATCCGACAAGTGGGCCGACGTGAACCACCGGCCGGGGCTGCACGGGGCCCCGCTGATCGAGGGCGCGCTCGCCCACTTCGAATGCGCGCCATATGCGAGCCATGACGGCGGCGACCACGTGATCTTCCTTGCCCGCGTCGTGTCGTTTTCCGCCACCCAGGGCGAACCGCTCATTTTTTTCCGGGGCCGGTATTGCCGGCTTGCCGATGCGGGCGCCTGAGCGCCGCGCCCGCCGCCAGACCATGTTTTCAGGAGCCACGCCATGATCAAGACCGGCGCACAGCACATCGCCAGCCTCCAGGACGGCCGCGAGATCTATCTCGATGGCCAGCGCGTCGCCGACGCGACTGTTCATCCCGCTTACCGGGGCGCGGTCGCCTCCGTGGGCCAGATGTTCGATTTTCAGAGCGCGCCGGAGAACCGCGAGCTCATGACCTTCGACACCGGCACGGGGCATCGCGCCAACCGCATCTGGGAGCTGCCGAAGAGCTACGAAGAGCTGAAGCGCCGCCGCGCCGGCCTTGAGGCCTGGACCGAGTTGCACGCCGGCTTTCTCGGCCGGGCGCCCGACCACGTGGCGTCGTGCATCTCCGGCATGTACATGGGGCTGGACGTCTTCGAGGCGTACAATCCGGCGCGCGCCAGGGCCCTGGCTGATTACTACGCCTACGCCCGCGACAACGACCTTTACCTGACCTATGTGATCATCAACCCGCAGGCGGACCGCTCGAAAAGCGCCGCCCAGCAGGCCGATCCATACCTCTCGGCCGGCGTTGTCGACCAGGACGCGGAAGGCATCACCGTGCGCGGCGCCAAGATGCTGGCGACGGGCGGGATCATGGCGAATGAAGTGTTCGTCACCTGCATCCAGCCGTTGCAGCCTGGCGACGAACGCTACGCCGTCTCCTTCGCCATTCCCATGAACGCCAGGGGTCTGAAGATCCTGTCGCGGAAGTCCTATGAGGCCTCCAGCCAGTCGGTGTTCGACAACCCGCTGTCCAGCCGCTTCGATGAAAACGACGCCGTCCTGTACTTCGATGACGTAAAGGTGCCGTGGGACCGGGTTTTCGTGGTCGACTCCATCGAGATGACCTCGAAGCAGTTCAACGCCACCCCGGCCCACGTCTACCAGAACTACCAGGCGCAGATTCGCCTGTCGGTGAAGGTGCGCTTCCTGCTCGGCCTTGCCCATCGCATCGCCGCCATCAACGGCGTCGCCAACTTCCCGCAGGTCCGGGAGATGTTGGGCGTGCTGGCGGCGGAGGGCGCGATGGTCGACGCCCTGGTCGCGGCGATGGAAGCCAAGGGCTACCACTATGGCCCCTACTTCGTCCCGGATCGCCACACCCTTTACGCCGCGCAGGTGCTGACCCAGCCGCTGTACGGCAAGATTCTGAACACGCTGCGTGAACTGGCCGGCGGCGGCATGATCATGTTGCCCTCGTCCGTTCAGGACTTCAGCAACCCTGAAGTCGCGCGCCTGATCGGCAAGACCCAGCAGTCGCCCGCCGCCAGCGCCATCGACAAGGTGAAGTTCTACAAGCTGGCCTGGGACGCCGTCGGCTCCGAGTTCGCCTCGCGCCACGCCCAGTATGAAATGTTCTACGCCGGCGCCGGCTTCGTGACGAAGGGCCACTCCTTCCGCACCTATGACTGGGGCAAGGCCGAGGCGCTGGTGAAGAACATCATCGATTCCTACGACCTGGCCGATGAGCTCCCCGGCGTCAGCCTCGCCGCCGGGTAAGACGTCCGTCCCGCCGGCCATCAGTCAATCGCGCCATGGAATGCGGAAGGGCGCCGCCCTTCCGCCACGTTCGAGCGGAGGCTCACCATGCCTGTCAACAAGACCCACGACGAATTTCACACGCTGGACATGGATGCGGGTTGGGAAACCCCACCCGGTTACCCCAGCGGCATCAAGCAGAAGATCCTGTCCGGGGCGCTGGACGAAGAAAACCGCGCCGGCACGCGCACGCGCCTGCTGCGGTTTGACCCGGGCGTGTTCACGACCGCGCCTTTCGTGCACGAATACTGGGAAGAGGTGTTTCTGGTTTCAGGCGATCTGACCGTCGGCAACGACGTCAATGGCGAAGGCGGGGAATCATTCCAGCCCTTCACCTACGCCTGCCGCCCCCCGGGAGCCTGGCACGGCCCGTTCAAGTCGGAAAAAGGCTGCCTGCTGCTCGAAATCCACTATTTCGACCCGGTCTGAGCCCTTGCGGGGCGCTGGCGTCCGCCAGCGCCGTTGCCCATCGCCGGAGCCCGGCTCCCTGGTTCCATGGCGATGGGTTCCAGCGTGGCGCGCGATCGCGCCCGTTCCTGAATTCCTCTCCTGTCGCGGAGCGTTCCATGTCTGCTTCCAGGCCCACCCTCGCTTCCCTGGCCCGTGATCTCGCCAGCGGCGCCGTTACGTCGCGCCAGCTCGTTGAGCAGTGCCTCGCGCGGATCGCGGCGCCTGCCGGAGAAGGCGCCCGCGCCTTCATCTCGGTGGCGACGGAATCCGCGCTGGCGGCCGCGGACGCCATGGACCGGCTGCGGGCCGCCGGCATGGCGCCAACGCCCTTTGCCGGCATCCCCATCGCCACCAAGGATCTGTTCGACGTGCGCGGGGAAGTGACCACCGCCGGGTCGCGCGTCCTGGCGGACCGGGGTCCGGCGACGGAGGACGCGGTGGCCGTGGCGCGCCTGCGCGCCGCGGGCTTCATCCACATTGGCCGCACCAACATGACCGAGTTCGCCTATTCCGGCCTGGGCATGAACCCGCACTATGGCAATCCGCGCACGCCCTGGCGACGCGATGAAGGGCGTGTGTCGGGCGGCTCGACCTCCGGGGGCGCCGTCGCGGTTGCCGATGGCATGGCTTTCGCCGCGCTTGGCACTGATACGGGCGGCTCGTGCCGCATACCGGCGGCGTTCTGCGGCATTGTTGGGTACAAGCCGACCGCCAGCCGCGTGCCGCAGGATGGTTGCACGCCGCTGTCGCCGAGCCTCGACTCTGTCGGCCCGCTGGCCGCCAGCGTCGATTGCTGCGCCGTGCTTGACGCGGTGCTGGCGGGCGAGCCCGCGCGCGCGCTGAAGCCGGCAGCCCTGGCTGGCCTGCGCCTGGCGGTGCTGCGCACCGTGGCCATGGATGGGCTTGACCCCGACGTGGCGATTGCCTTTGCCGCCGCGCTTGAAGCATTTGCCGAGGCCGGCGCGACCGTCACCGAAATCGAGGCGCCGGAACTGGCCGAGATCGCCCCCATGAACAGCAAGGGCGGCTTCACGGCGGCCGAGAGCTATGCCTGGCACCGCGAGCTGATCGCGCGCAGCGCCGATGGTTACGATCCACGGGTTCTTGGTCGCATCAGCCGCGGCCGCGAGCAGAGCGCCGCCGATTACATCCAGTTGCTGGCCCATCGCAAGTCGATCGCAGCGCGGGCCAATGCCCGTTTCGCCGATTACGACGCGGTCGTGTTCCCGACAGTGGCCATGTTGCCGCCGCGGATCGCCGACCTTGGCGAAACGCCGGCCGACAATGGCGACGCCGCCTACACCGCCGCCAATCTGCTGGCGCTGCGCAACGCGACGCTGATCAACGTCATTGATGGTTGCGCCGTGTCGTTGCCGATCGGCGCCGAAGACGGCCCGCCCGTCGGCCTGACCATTGCCGGCGTCTCGGGCAATGATCGCCGCATTCTGGCGATCGCCGCAGGCATGGAGCAGCTCTTCCGCCCCGCGTAGCGGGCGTCCCAGTCCCTGACCGCTCAGCCCCTCCTGACGGCAGATGACGAAAGCGCGGCCTCCCCCAGGGGGCCGCGCTTTTTGCTGGCCAGCGCTTGTTAAGCCCAGGTCGCGCCCAGGTCGCGCCCAGGTCGCGCCCACTCCCACATCGCGCCGGCGCGCCGCCTGGCCATCGGCGCGGCACAAAAAAGGCGGCCCGCCGGGCCGCCTTGCTCGCATCGCCTGGCCGGCGACCGCTCGCCGCCCTGCCCTGGCTCACCCCACGACAGGCAACTCCACCACGTCATAGGCGTGCCGGATTTTCCGGCCCAGCACCGGATCTTCGATCTCGAACTCAAAGCGCGACGCGGAGCGGATGCCGCCGATCGCCGCCAGCGTGCCGCACAGCATGGCCGAGCCCGCCGCCAGGCTGGCGTCGTCATTATACCCGGCCCTAACCTCCCCGGGCGGCAGCATCGTGGCGACGGACCCCTGCTGGTACAGCACGCGCTCGCCATTGATGACGGCCCATGAGCGCAACATCAGCTGGTCCCAATGCGGCGTCACGTCCGCCAGCAACCACAGGTCGCGGCCAACCGGCTTGTCGCACACCTGCTTGGAAACGGTGATGCCATAAGTCTCCACGGTGCGGTCCGTATGATCCGAGCCAATGCCAAGATAGCGCTCGCCGCCGGCTTCGATGAGCATGAATTCAACTTCGCCGCTGGAGTCGGGGCCGGTGCATTCGATGGCCGGCGCCTGGGTCAGGCGGGCGCATGACGCCCGATAGTAGACCGGCGTCGACGCTGGCCGCTTCACGCCCAGCTCTTCCAGTTCGGCAATGTGCTTCTCCACGGCGGCCTTGTCGCGGCCAGTCCAGCCGGCGATGACGAAGTGATTGATCGTGAGCGTCACGGCGTCGACGCCATCGCGCCGGTACACCGAAAAATTGAGGCTCTGGCCAGACATGTACATATCCTGGTTGTGGGCCTGCGCCATCCGTGGCGCAGGGGCGTGAACGCGCTGGGTCGGAAACTGCGATGAAGGGGCCCGCCGCTCCACGCCGCCCAAGGCCGGCGCAAGCGGCGGGCGTGTGCGCCGCCTAGTCGGGCTTGCGGGTGTCAAACAGGCTCCACGCAGCGCCCTTCACTTCCAGCACATAGATCGGCTTCACCGAGTCGCCGTTGACGAACGAAATTTCGCCTTCAAGGGCCGGGAACTTCTTCAGCGCCGTGACCTGATCACGGATGGCAGTGCGCTCCTTCTCCAGCCCGGCCTTGTCGCCGGAGACGTTGGCCCGTTTCATGGCTTCGGCGTAGATCAACACGATGTCATAGGCCGAAGCGTCCATCTGGTTGGGTTCGTGGCGGTTGAGGCCCGCCGCCCTGGTGCGCTCGCCGAATTCCTTGGTGAAGGCGCGGGTCCTGTCATTGACGTCATGGAAAAAGGTGGTGCCGATGGTCAGCCCCTCGCCCGCGCCCTCCATGCGCTTTGGCAGCTCGGGATCGGCGATGGTGGTGCCGCCGATCACGCGCGCCTTCAGTCCCTGACGCTTCATCTCGCGCGAGAGGTTGATGGCGCCTTCGGGCGGCGCGCCAATGCCGATGACGTCAGGGGCCATGCCCTTCAGCCGCGACACCTGGGGCGACAGGTCGAAAGCCGCGAACTGGAAATCGACCGAACCCTTCAGCTCCACGCCATAGGTCTTGAACAGTTCCGGCGCCACTTTCGCGCCGACCGATTTGGAGACGGTGTCGTCCGTGGCGTAGGCGATGGCGCCAGTGGCCATGGGAAGCTTCTTGTCCTTGAGCGACGCCATCACGGCGTCGATCGCCTTGCCCTCGTCAACCGTGTTGCGGAAGGCGTAGGAGAAGCCCTTCGTCAGGCCCGGCGCCGAGGATGAGTTCGACATCACGGCGATGCCCGACCGCTCGCCGACCGGGAAAGCCGTGCGCACTTCCGAGGATGAGAACGGCCCGATAACGGCGAGGGCGCCGTTGTCATTGGCGAACTGGCGCACGCCGGTCGCCGCCTGCTTCGGGTCGCCGGCCGTGTCGAACGTGACGATCCTGATCCGTTTGCCGTTGACGCCCCCAGCCTTGTTGACCTCGTCAACGGCCATCTGGACCGCTGCTTCGTTGGTGTTCGACAGGCTGACGTAAGGTCCGCTCCTGGCTGTCAGGAAGCCGAGCACCAGATCGTCGGCCGCCTGGGCGCTGTTGACGCCAAGCACAAGCGCGAGGGCGGTCGCAGTTGCGGCGCCGGGAAGAACAAACTTCATGATCGTCTCCTCGTCTGGGCGGCGACGCGCCCGGGCGTTTCTGGGAAAATTGGGGAGAAAGCTGGCCTCAGCCGCCGTCTCCCAGATAGGCCTCGCGCAGGCGGGGATCGGCGGCGAGCGCCGCCGGCTCGCCCGCCATGACGACGCGGCCAAGTTCGAGCACCGTGGCGTGATGGGCGACGCCGAGCGCCTTGCCGGTGTTCTGTTCAACCAGCAGGATGGCGAGGCCGCCGGCGTTCAGCTCGCGGATCAGTTCGAACAGCTTCTGCACAAACAGCGGCGACAGCCCCAACGACGGCTCGTCCAGCAGCAGCAGGCGCGGTTTGGCCATCATCGCCCGGCCGATCGCCAGCATCTGCTGCTCGCCGCCCGACAGGCAGGAGGCGAGCATGTGGCGCCGTTCGGCGAGATTGGGAAAGCGGGCGTAAATGGCGTCCATTTCCCGGTGCACCGCGGCGGCGTCGCGGCGCATGTGGGCGCCGAGCAACAGGTTCTCCTCGATGGACAGGGAGATGAGAATCCGTCGCCCCTCCGGCGCCAGCGACAGGCCGCGAGCGATGCGCTCATGGGTGGGCCTGGCGGTGATGTCGGCGCCATCGAAGGTCACGCCGCCGCCGCGCGCCGGCACAGCGCCGAGGATGGCCTTGAGCAAGGTGCTCTTGCCGGCGCCATTGGCGCCAAGCACCGTGACGATCTCCCCGTCACGCACCGTAAGGCTCACCTTCTCCAGGGCCGTGACCCGGCCATACTGGACCGAGAGATCCGAGACTTCGAGCAGGGCCATGGCTCAGTTCTCCTCGTCGCCGATGTAGGCGCGCCGCACCTCCGGGTCCTGGCGAACCACGGACAGCGGCCCTTCGGCGATCTTCTCGCCGAAGTTCAGCACCACGACATTGCTGCAGATGCTGTCGATGAAGTGCATGTCATGCTCGACGATGACCAGGGTCAGCCCCTGGGCGACAAGCAGGTTGAGATGGTCGCGCAGATCGTTGGTTTCGCTGGGGTTCAGGCCGGCGGCCGGTTCGTCCAGCAGCAGGATCGAGGCCCCGGCGAGGGTCGCCCGCACCAGGTCGACGCGCTTGCGCACGCCATAGGGCAGGCCACTCACCGTCTCGTTGGCGTAGCGCTCCAGGCCATTGTCAGCCAGGGCCTGACGGGCCTCCTGCCTCCAGCGATGATTGGGAAACAGGCGATAGGGCGTCAGCAGGTCCGTCAGTGAGGCGGCGCGGATGTGCTGGCCGACCAGCAGGTTTTCCAGCACCGACAGATGGTCCATCAGGCGCACGTTCTGGAAGCTGCGGGCGATGCCGCAGCCGATCCGCCGGCGCGACGGCATGTGGGTGACGTCGACGCCGTTGACGGTGACCGCGCCCGCGTCAACGCCATAGACGCCGCTCACCAGGTTGAACACGGTGGTCTTGCCGGCGCCATTGGGGCCGATCAGCGCCGTCGCCTCGCCCTTGCGGGCACCGAAGCTGAGGTTGCGGATCGCATGGACGCCAGCGAAGGACTTGCTGATTCCCGTGACCGCCAGGGCCACGGGCGCGGCTTCCGGCGCCGCGCCGCCGGTGCTTGTCGCCTGGCTGCTCATGGGGAAGCCTCATTCGAACGGCGGCGGAAGCCCTGGAACAGGGAGGTTGTGATCAGTCCCTGCGGGCGGATGGCCATGAACAGGATGATGAACAGGGCGAAGATGGCGTAGCGCCACTGCTCGCCAAACCGCAGCGCCTCCGGCGCGAGCGTGAAGAACATGGCGCCGGCCAGCGGGCCCCACACCGTCTGGGCGCCGCCAAACAGCACATAGAGCACGGTGAACACGCTGAGCAGGACGTTGAAGTGCTGCGCTTCGACGAAGTTGTAGTGCAGGGCGTAGAAAGCGCCGCCAAAGCCGGCGACCATGGCGCCAAGCGCGAAAGCCGCCACCTGAACGCCGCGCACCGAGATGCCCATGAGGTCGGCCACGGTGGGGTCGCTCTTCACCGCGGTGAGGTAAAGGGCAAAGCGCGTCCGCGACAGGTAGAGCATGACCAGCACCACGCCGATGGCGGCGGCGAACACCACGTATGGCCCCGCATAGGCGCTGAGAGTGTAGCCCGCCGCGCCGCCGACAACCTCCAGATTGAGGAAAATGGCGGCGATGACCTGGCCGAGGGCAAACGTCGCCAGCGCCAGATAGATGCCGTGCGTGCGCAGCACCGGAAAGCCGATCACCAGACCGACAAGGCCGGCGGCGGCGCTGGCGACCGGCACGGCCGCCAGCATCGACCAGCCGTATTCGTTGGTCAGGAAAGCCGCGCCATAGGCGCCGATCGCCATGAAGCCGGCGATGCCGAGGTTGAGCTGCCCCGCGGCCATCGGCAGATAGACGGCGTAGGCGGCGATGACATTGAAGGCGAGAACGACGAGGACGCCGGTGAGATACCCGCTCATCACAGCTTCTCCCTTGCCGGAGGCTTGCCGAGCAGGCCTTGCGGACGGACGATGAGGATCAGGAGCAGCAGGCCGTAAACCGTGATGTTGACGACGTCCGCGCCGATAAAGGTGATGGACAGCACTTCCGCGAGGCCGATCAGCAGACCGCCGATCACGCTGCCCCAGATGGAGCCCATGCCGCCGATGATCATGGCGGCCACGCCCTTGAAGCCCGGCCCCTCGCCCATCCAGGGCGAAACCTGCTGGTAGTTGACGGCGAACAGCACGCCGCCCACCGCCGCCAGCAGCGCGCTGGCCACGAACAGTTGCGGCACGAGGCGACGGATGTTGACGCCGAGGAGCTGGGCGGTTTCGCGGTTTTCGGCCACGGTGCGGATGCGCCGCCCGGCGTTGGTGCGCTTGAGGAACCAGGACAGCCAGGCGACGAGAATGATGGAGATCGCCAGGGAAATGATCTGGGCGATGCCAATCACCAGGCCGCCGACGCGCAGGTTCATGTCGGGCAGCAGCGCGGGGAACGCCTGCTGGTCGGAGCCGTACTGCACCAGCATGAGGTTCTCGAGCAGCACCAGGAAGCCAAGGGACGACACAAGGGGCACGTCGGCTTCCGCCCCTTCGCCGCGCCGGTAGGCCAGCCGTTCGACGAGCAGGGAGATCAGCGCTGCGAGGAACAGCGCGCCGCCGATGGCGAAGAACCATGGCCAGCCAATCCTGATGAAGCCATACGTCGCCATGCCGCCGACCATGAACAGGCCGGGAAGGGAGAAATTGAGGAAGTTGAGGACGCCGATCGCCAGGGTAAAGGCGACCGCCACCAGCATGTAGATGGCGCCCAGCATGAGTCCGTTGATGATCTGCTGCGTCAGCATGGCCAACCAATCAGTTCGAGATTCTGTCGCGGGAGCGTAGCGGCTCCAAATAGATTTGTAACTTAGCCATTATACAAAGATAATTTTCAGTGGAAGCACAAGCTGAAAATTCGCGCCCACTCTTTGTGGCTGATCGTGGAAATCTCATTTATCAATTTGAAAATAAATGATTTTTGTCAATTCCGCCCGATCGGACATCGCCCCCAATTGCGAAGCACCCTGCCGAAAAAAGTGGCGAACGACCGCTGGGCGAAGCATCCGTGAACACGCCAGGACACACCTGACCGGGAAAAAGCCCCCGGCGGCCCTTCAGGATGATGTCCAAAACGGGCGTCTCTGCGGATACCCCGGGCCCTGCCCCGGCAGGGCCCTGCCAGAACCGGATTTCGCGTGCGTCTGCCAAAGACGGCTGGGAGGGATTGTCAGCGGGCGTCCAGGCCCTAGTGTTTTGCATCAACCCGACCGTGAACCTGGGACCATCCGTGCATGAAGCGTCTTTCGTTCGATCTCCCCACAAGCCTGTCGCTCGCGACTGTGCTGGGTCTGTTGCTGGCCGCGGCGGGAACCTGGTGGCCGGCCGGCGGCCACCCGCCATTGAAGTGGGCCGGCATCGCGCTCGTCTTTCTTGCCGGAGGCGTTCCAACCGCATGGGGCGCCCTGTCGTCCCTGTACAGGCAACGGGTTCTGGACATTGATCTGCTGATGGTGACGGCGGCCGTCGCGGCGGCCGCTGTTGGAGCGGCGCTGGAAGGGGCCGTCCTGCTGACCCTGTTCAGCATCTCCACGACCCTTGAACATCGGGCGTTGGGCCGGGCGCGGCGCGCCGTCGAGGCGCTGATGGCGCTGCGGCCGGAGACCGCGTTACGCAAGGCGGCGGATGGCTCCGTCGTTGACGTCCCCGCCTCGGAGCTCGCGGTCGGCGATGTGGTGATCCTGCGTCCTGGCGCGCGCGTCCCGGCGGACGGGGTGATCGCCCATGGTCGCGGCGGCGTCGATGAGGCCAATATCACCGGCGAGTCCATGCCTGTTTCGAAGGAGCCCGGCGAGCAGGTTTTCGAGGCCACCATCAATCTGGACGGCGTGCTGGAGGTTGTCGTCTCCCACACCGTCGCCGACAGCACGATCGCCCGGATGATCAGGCTGGTGACCGAGGCGCAGGAGGCCCGGGCGCCGTCCGAGCGCTTCAGCGCGTGGTTTGGACAACGTTATACGGTTGCGGTCATCATCGGCGCGGCGCTGGCTTTCCTGGCGTTCTACCTGCTGGGGAGGGACTGGGAGCAGGCGCTGTACCGGGCGGCGACGCTGCTTGTCGCGGCCAGCCCGTGCGCGATCGTCATCTCGGCGCCCGCCGCCATATTGTCGGCCCTGTCCGCGGCGGCGCGCGGCGGCGTGCTGTTCAAGGGCGGCGGCGCCATCGAGACCCTGGCGGCGGTCAGGATCTTCGCCTTCGACAAGACCGGCACCCTGACCACCGGACGCGCCGCCGTAAACCAGGTGGTCGCGCGCGATGGCGATGAGGATGGTTTCCTGTCCCTGCTCGCCGGCCTTGAAGCCCACTCGGAACATCATATCGCCGCGGCCATCCTCCGCGAGGCCAAGGCGCGCGGGCTGGAGAAGGTCGCGGTCATGGATGTCAGCGCCCATCCAAGCGCCGGCATCACCGGCCGCGACAGCGTCGGCCAGCTGTGGGCCGGCAATACGCGCATGGCTTCCGCCATGGGCGCCGCCATTGACGATCCGGCCCTGGCGCAACTGGCGGAAGGCGCACAGACGGTGGTCTACCTCGGGCGCGGCCCGACGGTGCTTGGCGCGGTGACCGTCGCGGATGAGGCGCGCGGCACCTCCGCCCCGGCCCTGCGCGCATTGCGTGATAGCGGCGTCCGCAAGATCGTCATGCTCACCGGCGACCGCAGGCCCGTCGCGTTACGCATCGGCGCCGGGCTTGGCCTCGCGCCAGAGGATATCCACGCCGGCATGTTGCCGCAGGACAAGGTGGAAACAATCGCCCAACTTACGCGCGACGGCGCCGTCGCTTTCGTCGGCGACGGGGTGAATGACGCCGCCGCCCTCGCCCGCGCCGACGTGGGCGTCGCGATGGGCGCGGCCGGATCCGATGTGGCGCTTCAGGCCGCCGACGTCGCCCTTCTGTCGGAAAACATGCAAAAACTGGCCGAGGCGCACCGCCTGGCGCGGCGCACGGTGGCGATCATCCGGCAAAACTTCATTTTCGCCATCGGCGCCATGCTCGTGCTGGTGACCGGCGGCCTGTTCTTCAACCTGCCGCTCCCCCTGGCGGTCATAGGCCATGAAGGCGGCACGGTTCTCGTGGTGCTGAATGGCCTGCGCCTGCTGTCAGACAGGATCAGAACGCCAGATCCGCGCTGAAGCCGCGACAGGAAGGGCGCCGGAAGCCGGCGCCCCATCCGGTGGGCGCAAACCCGCTGCTACCGGGGCGGTGGTCAGGCCACGGCGGCGCGCCGGGGTTCGACGATCTCAAACATGCGCGGGAACTCGTCCATGAGAGACATCAATTCCGCCAGCCGCCCGCTGTCGCCGGTTATGCGGACCTCGCCGCCGGCGGCGGCCGCGGCGAAGTCCGTCTGCCTGGCGATAATCCGGTTCAACATGGTGCGCGGCAGGGCAATGGTGACGTCCGCGTCCTGCGATGACGCAACGGCCATGTAGGTCAGGGCGCTGTTCTCGAGCGTCATCACCCAGTTTTCGTCAGGATCGGTCAGCGACCAGTTCAGCGTCATTTGCCGGCCCTCCGCCCTGGGGCCGTTCAGCCGCACCGCCAGCATGTCCCACACCTGTCCGGTTTGCAGGGCGGCGATGGTTTCCAGCGGCATGCCCCCGCGCGCGGGAACCGACGGCATGCCATGCCGCAGCTCCTGCGCGCCGAACAGATAGGCGTTGCGCCAGGTAGCGCTCTCGGCAAGATAGCCAAGCTGCTCGAAGGTATTGGCCAGCAGGGCGCGGGCCGCCGTATTGTCGGGTTCGGCGAAGACCAGATGGCTCAACGCCTGGGCGACGAAGCGGAATTCGCCCCTGTCGAAATCCCGCTGCGCCTTGTCGAGCATGGCGTCGGCTCCGCCCATATATTCAACAAATTTGCGCCCGCTCTCAACCGGCGGCAGCGGATCGAGATTGGCGGGATTGGCGTCATACCAGCCCAGATACTTCTGGTAGATCGCTTTCACATTGTGGCGGATATGGCCGTAATACCCGCGGGCGTGCCAGGCGTTTTCGAGGCTCGCCGGGAGCCGGATAGTCTCGGCGATCTCGGAGGCGGTAAGCCCGTGGTTCATGAGCCGCAGGGTCTGGTCGTGGGCGAACTTGTACAGGTCGCGCTGCTGCCGGATCATGGTGGCGACGCGCTCCCGCCCCCAGACCGGCCAGTGGTGCTGGCCGCACATCACTTCGGCCTTGTCCCCCCACATGTGCAGGGCTTCGTCGAGATACTTCGACCAGGCCAGCGCATCGCGCGCCTCTGCGCCCCGGAAGGGCAGCAGGTTATGAAAGTTGTGGGTGCAGTTCTCCGCCAGGCTCAGCAGTTTGTAGTGCGGCGCATAGAGATGCATCTCGGCCGGGGCCTCGGTTTCCGGGGCCATCTGGAACACGAAGTCGATGCCGTCGATGGTCCGCGTCTCACCCGTCTTGCGGATCAGGTCCGTGGGGCGCACCAGCGCCACCGCGCCCGCCGAGGTCATCTTGCCAAGGCCGGCGTCAACCTGACCGCGCGGGCCTTTTTTCAGGAAGGGGCCGAACTGGTATTGCGCCCGTCGCAACATCGCGGGGCCGGCGATGATGTTTTCCGAGACCGCGTGCTCCATGAAGAGCTCCGGCGCGATCACCGGAACCCTGCCGTTCGCCAGCGCCTCCTCATCGACAACGCCGCGCGCGCCGCCCCAGTGGTCGGCGTGGGTGTGCGAGAAGATGATGGCGACGACCGGACGGTAGCCGCGATGTTTGTAATAAAGGTCGATCGCCGCCCGCGCGCCCTCGATCGCCGACATGGCGTCATAGACAATGACGCCGGTCTGGCCCTCGATCAGGGTCATGTTGGCGATATCAAAACCACGCACCTGATAGACGCCGGGCACGACCTCGAACAGCCCGTGTTGCATGTTGAGCCGCGACTGCCGCCACAGGCTGGGGTTGACCGTCAGCGGCGGCGCCTCGCTGGAGAGGAAGTCATAGTCCTGCAGGCTCCAGACGATGCGGCCATTTTTCGAAACGATGTGCGCGTTGTCGATCGTGCCGAGGAACCCCCGCGCCGCGTCTTCGAAATCGCGGGTGTCAGCGAATGGCAGGGCCTCCAGGGTCGCCGCGTGCGCAACGGCGACGGCCGGCGTCGCCTCCCCCGCCCCCAGGTCGTGATCGTGGATCGTCATATAGCTGTCCTCCGGAATTGGGCGTGTTACGGGCGCCTGCATGGCGCGTCATTTGTCAAAGGCGTCGCCGTGGCTGGCCGCCTGTTTCCATGGAGGGCAGGCTCCCCCCGCCGCCGTGCTTCCGGTGGTCCCGCCACCAGGAGATGAGCGCGAGGGTCATCCAGCCGGCATTGTAGGCGGCGCCCGCGATCAGGATCAGCCAGCCGGGAAACGGCCCCAGCGCGGCGCGGGCCGCCAGGTCCCCGAGGCTGGAGGCGGGAAGCGGGTGGACGGCGATCTTGATGCAGTAGGCGATGGTCTGGATCGCCAGGATCCAGACATAACTGCGGCGTAACCGTCGCCCAGCGGAACTGGCGAATGAAATCCGGTGCGCCGGCGTCATGTAGTCCTCGGCCAGCCTGTCGCGCCACGCCGGGTGGCTCACGCTTGCGCCGCCCGTCAGCATGGGCGCATAGAAGCTGGTTTCCAGCAGGCGGGCCCGCGCCCGCCAGACGTTGAAGTAGCGATAACGCCGGGCTTCCAGGGCCAGAAACACCGCCAGCAGCAGCCCCACCAGCAGCAACGGCGCCGGCGACGCCTCGCGGCTGGAAAACGTGGTCGACAGGGCGATGCCCATGGTGACGATCGCCCAGTTGGTGGTGTTGTCGAGCCGGGTGCGCCAGATGGTGCTGCGGTAGACTTCAGCGCGGTACAGGTGGGCGATGGCCCCGATCTCAGCCGCGTTGTAATCCTGACGTGCCTGACCCTTGGCCAGTTCGATGATGCCCATGGCTGTTTCCGGCTGGAGAGGGTGGCGTTCGCGTGGCGACCCTGGGCAAACGCGACCTCCGCGCCTGCCCGGGGAGCTTCGCAACTACTGCCAGACGAGCAGCTTTTTCTCGATCCAGTTCATGGCGACGGTGATGGAGAGGCCGAGCAGGGCGAGCAGCAGCAGCAGGGCCATGACGCCGTCCATGTCGAAGGTTGATTGCAAATAGGCCA
>Ga0180223_1001132_pt1 | contig 22407 bp, 21 predicted proteins | sample eDN5th30CKraftOP_FD_151337 | JGI IMG/M metagenome (GOLD analysis project Ga0180223, IMG submission 151337) | Enriched Organic Plus compost microbial communities from Emeryville, California, USA - eDNA 5th pass 30_C Kraft OP (version 2) (version 2) ... | reverse complement strand
CGTGGTCAGGGTGAAACCGAGCACGCCGCAATAGAAATCGAGGGCACGCTGGAGGTCGGCGACCTTGAGGTGAACATGGCCGATCCGGGCCCCGGCATCGATGGTGGGGAAGCGGTGCGGGGTCGCCGGGGCGTCTGACGTGCTGCTCATGGCCTCAATCCAATCTGCTTTAAGTAATTGGCTGCCATCCCGAATTTGCCGCGCCGCGCGGTCATTTAGGCTGGTTTACAAGCCCGTTCGGCATTAGATGTAGGCTTGTACGCGCCCCGGATAAAGTGTCAGCGAGGTTACTTACGGATGCCGGTGTCATCGCTTCCCGACAGCATCGATTCGACGCTCACCATGCTGGCCAAGGCCGACTACGTGGCCGACCGCTCGCTGGCGACGGTGCTCTATCTCGCGCTGAAGATGGGGCGGCCTTTGTTCCTCGAAGGCGAGGCCGGCGTCGGCAAGACCGAGATCGCCAAGGTGCTGTCCGCGGCGCTGGGCCGGCGGCTGATCCGCCTGCAATGCTACGAAGGCCTCGACGTTTCGGCCGCCGTCTACGAGTGGAACTACGGCGCGCAGATGATCGCCATCCGTATGGCGGAAGCGCAAGGTGAGGGCGACCGCGTCCGGCTCGAACACGACGTGTTCTCGCAGCAATATCTGATCAAGCGTCCGCTGTTGCAGGCGCTTGAGCCCGACCCGGCCGGTCCGCCGGTGCTGCTGATCGACGAACTCGACCGCACCGATGAAGCCTTCGAGGCCTTCCTGCTCGAAGTGCTGGCCGACTTCCAAGTGACCATTCCCGAACTCGGCACCGTGAAGGCGACACATCCGCCGATCGTCATCGTCACCTCGAACCGCACCCGCGAAGTGCATGACGCGCTCAAGCGCCGCTGTCTCTATCACTGGGTCGGTTATCCGAACGCGGAGCGCGAACTCGCCATCCTGCGCGCCAAGGTGCCGGGCATCGCCAAAAAATTGTCGCAGCAGGTGGTCGCTTTCGTGCAGACGCTGCGCAAGGAAGACCTGTTCAAGTCGCCTGGCGTCGCCGAGACCCTGGATTGGGGAGGCGCGCTGACCGAGCTCGATGTCGTCGCGCTCGATCCGGCAACCGTGTCCGACACGCTCGGCGTGCTGCTCAAGTATCAGGACGACATCGCGAAGCTCGACGGCACCAAGGTGAAGGCGCTGCTCGACGAAGTGAAGTCGGAGTTGAGGGCGGCGGAGTGACGTCCGAAACACTTAGCAATCAAGATAAGGCAAACCTTGTGATGGGGGTCATCTTTAATGATCTCCTCACGGCCTGGCCGACGCGGAAGGATATTTCATCGAAAGAAATTCTGCGTGACTTGTTGGGGAACGTGACGCGAAACGATGAGCTTCTATTTCTGAGTCTCATGAAATGGCTGCAGGATGAGGGCTATATCCGGTTTGGTAGTGCCTATCATGATGGAGGATACTCGCTCGTTGTTCTGTCTGAGAAAGGGCTTCGTACCCTAAATTCGATACCAGCCGGAATTTCCAATCATAAATCGTATGGAGCCAGCATAGCGGACGCGGCCAAAGATGTTGGAAAAGATTCGGCAAAAAGGGCGATTGTCGATTTGGTCGGGCAGATGGTGGGAGGCGTCGTAAAGGGTTTGACGCAAGGATAAAATGAAATTTCGCCGCGCCAAAACTGCCTTTGCTCTTACGCGCACGCCGCGTGCGGTTGGTCTAACAATCTGTGTTGCAATCTTTGCTGCAGCCTGTGATTTCGGTAGATCGGAGCCGGCAATTGAGGCCTGCGAAAATTTGCTTAAGGACCGACTCAAATCGCCCGCTTCATACAAGAGGGTGGCCGCGGCTGTTGAGGGCGACAGTGTCTCGATTTCTTATGATGCAGCAAATTCGTTTAATGCCATTCTACGGGGAAGCGAAGTTTGCAGGTTTTATAGAGACGAAGATCGAAAAATTAGGATTGCCCAAGATGCGACGTTGGGATGGATGAAATGCGAGAAGGAGGTTCGCGGATATTCTAAGGAGCGGGGCTGGAGCGTTGGCTATCTTGAGACGGTATTACGCCTTTCTTGCGGAGAGAAAAGGGCTGGCGGTCTTCTCGAGCAAGTGAGGATTCAAAAAGTCCTCGGGCGTGAAAGCTATCCTATATCTCCTGAAAGGACAGGAGTTGTGGTGAGCAATGTTGTCGAATAGCCGTTCAGAAGACGAAGGCCGCCTCGCCGAGAACATCGTTTACTTCGCGCGCGCGCTGCGCGCCGCGGGACTGCCGGTCGGGCCCGGTGCGGTGCTCGATGCGCTGCAGGCCGTCAACGTCGCGCGCATCGGCACCAAGGACGATTTCTACTGGACGCTGCATGCCGTGTTCGTGAAGCGGCATGAGCATTCGATTTTGTTCGATCAGGCCTTCCGCATCTTCTTCCGCCGCCGCGGCTATATCGACAAGCTGATCGCACAGATGCTGCCGCAAACCTTGCCGACCGCGCCGCAGGCGCCGGAAGCGGGGGCGCAGCGCATCCAGGAAGCCTTGTTCGCCGGCAACAAGGCGAAGACCGAGGAGCAGGAGGTCGAGATCGACGCGCGCCTCACCGTCTCCGACCGCGAGGTGCTGCAGAAGAAAGACTTCGCGCAGATGACCAACGCCGAGATCGCCAGGGCGAAGGAGGCGATTGCGCGCCTGGCGCTGCCGCTCGACGAGGTGAAGACGCGGCGCCTGACGCCGGCCCGGCATGGCCGCCTCATCGACATGCGCCGCACTTTGCGCTCGAGCATGAAAGCCGGCGGCGCGCTGATCGATCTGAAATATCTCGGGCCGCGCGTGAAGGAGCCGCCGATCGTGGCATTGCTCGATATCTCCGGCTCGATGAGCCAGTACACCCGGCTGTTCCTGCACTTCCTCCATTCGATCACCGATGCGAGGAAGCGCGTCACCACCTTCCTGTTCGGCACACGGCTGACCAATGTGACGCGGGCCATTCGCCAGCGCGACCCCGACGAGGCGCTGGCCGCCTGCGGCGCCCATGTGGTGGACTGGTCGGGCGGCACGCGCATCGCAACATCGCTGCACGACTTCAACAAGCACTGGGCGCGGCGCGTGCTGGGGCAGGGCGCGGTGGTGCTGCTGATCACCGACGGGCTGGAGCGTGACGCCGACGACACGCTCGCCTTCGAGATGGACCGTTTGCACCGCTCGTGCCGCCGGCTGATCTGGCTCAATCCGCTGCTGCGCTTCGATGGCTTCGAGCCGCGCGCCAAGGGCGTCAGGACCATCCTGGCGCAGGTTGACGAACTGCGCCCGGTGCACAATCTCGAGTCCATGGCGGCTCTGGTCCGCGCCCTGTCCGGTGCGCCGGAGAAGGGCTACGATACCAAGGCAATGCTGCGGAAGGTGGCGTAGCAAGGAGAACGGACATGCTCGGTCGCGACGAAGACATCCTCAAGGCTGCCGAAGACTGGTCGAAGGAAGGGCGCGGTGTGGCGCTCGCCACCGTGGTCGAGACCTGGGGCTCGGCGCCGCGTCCCGTCGGCTCAAACCTGGTCATTGACAGCGAGGGCAATTTTCTTGGCAGCGTGTCCGGCGGCTGCGTCGAAGGTGCGGTGGTCACCGAAGCCATCGACGTTATCGACAGCGGCAAGCCGAAGACGCTGGAATTCGGCGTCGCCGACGAGACCGCGTGGAAGGTCGGACTATCCTGCGGCGGCACCATCCGGGTCTATGTGGAGAAGGTTTCTTAGCCGTCATTCCGGGGCGCGAGCGAAGCTCGCGAACCCGGAATCCATATTCACAGACAGGGGCTATGGATTCCGGACAGCCTCGCATTGCTCGGCTTCCGGAATGACCGGAGAATGAAATGAAACTCGATCTCTTGCACACCCTCAACGCCGAGCGCGCCGCGCGGCGCGCGGTGGTGGTCGTCACCGACACGGAAAGTGGCGCACAGCGCCTGGTGAAAGCCGCCGACATCGCCAACGATCCGCTTGCCGACGTGCTCGACAAGCGCGTACGCATGGCCAAGAGCGGCATGGAGGAGACGGCGCAGGGGCGCGTTTTCCTCACCGTGCACGTGCCGTCGCCGCAGCTCGTCATCACCGGCGCGGTGCATATCTCGCAGACTTTGGCGCCGCTCGGCCAGATGCTCGATTACGCCGTCACCATCGTTGATCCGCGCACGGCGTTTGCGACGCCGGAGCGCTTCCCCGGTATCAATGTGATCGCCGACTGGCCCGATGTGGCGCTGCCGCCGCTCAATGTCGATCATTACACCGCCTTCGTCGCGCTGACCCACGATCCCAAGGTCGACGATCCGGCGCTGCTGCATGCGCTGTCGCGCGACTGCTTCTATATCGGCGCGCTCGGCTCGCGGAAGACGCATGGCCGTCGGCTCGAGCGACTCAGGGCGCAGGGTGTGTCGGATGCGGCGCTGGCGCGTATCCATGCACCGATCGGGCTCGATATCGGCGCGGTGTCGCCGGCGGAGATCGCGGTCGCCATCATGGCGGAGATCACGCAACGGCTGCGCGTGAAGCAGGACAAGGCAGAAGCGGCATGAAATTCGGACCCGTTGCCCCGAAAGACGCGCGCGGCGCTACGGCGGTGCACTCCATCCGTCAAGGCGAGCTCGTGCTCAAGAAGGGCACGCTCATCGGCGACAAGGAGATTGCCGCGCTGGACGCCGCCGGTGTCAAGGAGATCGTCGTCGCCCGCCTCGACACGGGTGACGTCTCGGAAGACGAAGCGGCGGCGAGCATCGCGGCTGCGGTCGCGGGCGAGGGCACCCGTACCGACCGCGCCTTTACCGGCCGGTGCAATCTGTTCGCGGAAACCGCAGGTGTTCTCGTCGTCGACCGCGATGCGGTCGATCGCCTGAATCGCGTCGATGAAGCCGTGACGCTGGCGACACTCTCCGCCTACAAGCCGGTGGTCGAAGGCGAGATGATCGCCACCGTCAAGATCATTCCCTTCGCGGTGTCGGGCGCGGCGCGCGACAAGGCGGTCGCTGCGGCGAAGAAGGCCGAGCCCGTCATCCGCATCGCGCCTTATGTCGTTCGCAAAGTCGGTGTCGTTTCGACCTTGCTGCCCGGGCTCGCGCCCAAGGTGATCGAGAAAACGCTCCGTATCACGGAAGAGCGCATCGCTCCCGCCGGCGCAACAATTGTCGCGGAGCGGCGCGTGCCGCATGACGAGGCCGCGCTCGCCGCCGCCATCGCCGAGGTCCGTCAGGCCGGCGCCGAACTCGTCATCGTGTTCGGTGCGTCCGCCATTGCCGACCGGCGCGACGTCATCCCGATGGCGATCGAAAGCGCCGGCGGCACCATCGAGCATTTCGGCATGCCGGTCGATCCCGGCAACCTGATGCTGATCGGCCGAATTGATGAGACGCCGGTGATCGGCGCCCCGGGCTGCGCGCGCTCGCCGAAGGAAAACGGTTTCGACTGGGTGCTGATGCGTCTGCTCGCCGGGCTTGCTGTGTCGCGCGTCGACATTACCGGCATGGGGGTCGGCGGTCTGCTGATGGAGATCGTGACCCGGCCGCAGCCGCGCAGCGAGCCGGTGGCCGAAGCGGGCCAGCGCATCGCCGCCATCGTGCTCGCAGCCGGGCGCTCGACCCGCATGGGCCCGCTCAACAAGATGCTCGCCGAGATCGGCGGCAAGCCGCTGGTGCGCATCGCCGCCGAGCAGGCGCTGGCCTCGCGCGCCAAGCCGGTCATTGTCGTCACTGGCCATCAGCATGAACAGGTGGAAGCTGCGCTCGCCGGTCTGCCGGTGCGCTTCGTGCACAATCCCGACTACGCGGAAGGTCTCGGCACCTCGCTGCGCACCGGCATTGCCGCGGTGCCGGCGGAAGCCGGCGGCGCCATTGTCTGCCTTGGCGACATGCCGCAGGTCGACAGCGGATTGATCGACAAACTGCTCGCCGCCTTCGACCCGGAAAAGGGCGCCTTGATCGTGGTGCCGTCGATCGACGGCAAGCGCGGCAATCCGGTCGTCTGGTCGCGGCGATTCTTCAATGAATTGATGGCGATCAGCGGCGATGTCGGCGCCCGTCACCTCATCGGGCAGTATGCCGAAGTCATGACCGAAGTTCAGTTGTCCGGCGAGGCAGCGCTGACCGATGTGGACACCCCTGAGTCTCTGAAGGTGGTCAAGGCCGAAATTGAACGGACCTGAGATTCGAATCATTGATCGGGCCGTGCGACTCGCCGCTTATCTTGTGCGGTAGATCCACGCGGAGCCCTTCGGGGGCGAACCGATGACTGAAACCTATACGCCCGCTGCGCGGGTCGTCGTTGTAGCGAGCTTGCTGCTCGCGATCGCGACGATGACATTTGTCACGGCTCGTGTCGCGGGGGCGACTGGTGTCTGCCCCACCACAGCGGGGTGTAAGGGCGATGCCTGCGGAGTCGCCGCAGCCTCGACTCGCAGCTGTGCTGCCTTCGCCGTGGATTTCACGGTGTCTGCGGAGCCGGTGGCTTGGGCGGATTTGATAGGCTCGGCGCCCCGCAGAACGCCAGGCTAGCGCCCTTCTTTTGTCGTTACGCGCGGCTGAACCGCCGTTTGATCCTCAAGTTAACCTCCTGAATTCGGGACAGAAACCGTATTTGACGGTGCCGGGTGCCCGCTGCGAGCCTTGCGCCGGTTAATTGTCCATTCTATAAATGACTGACCAGTCAGTCATAATGGATCAGGGCGCAGAATGGCGAAGAAGAATGCCCCACTGAAGAAAATGCGAAGGGCCGGGGCGAAGGACACGGCATCGCCGGGCCGTGCGGCAGCCGGCCGGCAGGGCAAGAACCCGTCGCCGGCCCTGACCGGCCGCGAGGCGCGTAGCGCCGAACGTCGCGAGGCCATTCTCAATGCTGCGCTCGATGAATTCTCCGAGCGCGGCTTTGAGGCGGCGCGGCTTGATGACGTCGCCAGGCGCGCCGGCATCGCCAAGGGCACCATCTATCTCTATTTCCGCGACAAGGAGACTTTGTTTCAGGAACTGCTGCGCGAGATGCTGACGCCGATCATTGGCGGCTTCGAAACGCTGGGGCAGACCGACATCCCGGCCAAGCAACTGGCCGAGCACATGCGCGACGTCTTCGTCCACGAAGTGTTCGAGACAAGGCGCAAGGACGTGATCAGGCTGATGATCGCCGAGGGCCGGCGCTTTCCCAAGCTCGCCGAGTTCTACTATCGCGAAGTGCTGTCGCGCATCTTCGAAGCGCTGCGCGCGATCCTGAAGCGGGCCGCGGCGCGCGGCGAGGTACCGGAAGCGCTGGCCGAGTTTCCGCAACTCATCGCGGCGCCGGGTCTCGTCGCCATCGTCTGGACCGGGCTGTTCGGCAACATTGCGCCGCTCGACGTGCGCACGATGATGCAAACCCATATCGATATCCTGTTCGCTCCGAGGAGTAAGCCATGACCGTTCGTATTGCCGCGCTGATGCTCGCAGGGCTCGCGCTCGCCGGATGCGACAAGGGGCCGGATCGGCAGTTGCAAGGCTGGGTCGAGGCAGAGACCATCTTCGTGTCGCCTGACGAGCAGGGCCGCGTCGAGGACCTGAAGGTGCGGCAGGGCGACAAGGTCGCGAAAGGCGACCTCCTGTTCACGCTCGATGATGACCTGCAACGCGCCGACGTTCAGGTGCGCGAGGCAACGCTCGCATCCGCCAGGCAATCCTTTGCCCGCGCCGAGGAACTGCTGAAGACTGCGGCCGGCACGCAGAAGACGATGGACGACGCCAAGGCGGCGCTGCAACAGGCGCAGGCCAATCTTGATGCCGCGCAGACGCGGCTGACGCGCCGCCGCCAATTGAGTCCGGTCACCGGCTCGGTCGAGGAGGTTTACTATCGGCCGGGCGAAACGGTGCAGCCAGGCAAGCCGGTCGTCGCGCTGCTGCCGCCGGCGAATTTGAAGGTGCGCTTCTTCTCGCCGGAGCGCGAGCTTGCTGCCATCCAGATCGGCGACGTGGTCGGCGTGTCCTGCGACAGCTGCCCGACCGGCCTGACGGCGAAGGTCACCTTCATCGCGCGTAGCGCTGAATACACCCCGCCGGTGATCTACAGCCTCGAGGAGCGCGCCAAGCTGGTCTACCTGATCGAGGCGCGACCGGACGATCCATCCAAGCTGCGCGTTGGCCAGCCCGTCACCGTTACACGCGGAGGCAAGCCGTGAGCGCTGAAGTGGGCCGCGATGTCGTCATCGACGTCGAGCACCTGACCAAACGCTTCGACGGCCGCGCCGTGGTGCGCGACGTCTCGATGCAGGTCCGGCGCGGCTCGATCTACGGCTTCCTCGGGCCGAACGGTTCGGGCAAGACCACCACGATCCGGATGCTGTGCGGACTGCTGACACCGGACGAGGGCACGGGCACCTGCCTCGGCTACGACATCCGCACCGAGACCGACAAGATCAAGCGTCACGTCGGCTACATGACGCAGAAGTTCTCGCTGTATCAGGACCTGTCGGTGCGCGAGAACCTGGAGTTCATCGGCCGCCTCTATGGCCTGGAACACCCCCGCGCGGCGGCGCGCGGCGCGATCGAGCGCCTCGGCCTCAAGGGCCGTGAGGAGCAACTCGCCGGCGAATTGTCGGGTGGCTGGAAGCAGCGGCTGGCGCTGGGGGCCTGCACGCTGTCGAGCCCTCAACTGCTCCTGCTCGACGAGCCGACGGCGGGCGTCGATCCCAAGGCGCGGCGCGAGTTCTGGAACGAGATCCACGCCCTTGCTGCCGACGGGCTCACCGTTCTGGTGTCGACGCATTACATGGACGAGGCCGAGCGCTGCCACGAGATCGCGTACATCGCCTATGGCGAACTGCTGGTGCGCGGCAGCGTCGAAGAGGTGATCGCAGCGTCCAACCTCACCACCTACATCGTCAGCGCGGGGAGCGGCGACGGCGTCAATGCGCTCGGCCATGAACTCGAGCGCAAGCCGGGTGTCGACATGGTGGCGCCGTTCGGCACCAGCCTGCACGTCTCGGGCCGTGACGCCGCCGCGCTCGAAGCGGCGATCGCCCCTTATCGCGAGCGCCGCGATCTCGTCTGGCAGCGCTCGGAAGCGTCGCTTGAGGATGTGTTCATCGACCTGATGGGCCGCGCCAAGGATAACTTCCAATGAACCAGGTCATTCCCGCAAAGGCACCGGGGCGCATCAGCGGCAATGGCTTCTGGCGCAAGACCTGGGCCATGCTGATCAAGGAGTTCATCCAGCTCAAACGCGACCGCGTTTCCTTCGCCATGATTGTCATGGTGCCGCTCATCCAGCTCCTGCTGTTCGGCTATGCCATCAACACCACGCCACGCGATCTGCCGACTGCGGTGCTGCTGCAGGAATCGAGCGACGTCGGGCGCTCCATTCTCGCCGCGCTCAAGAACACGCGGTACTTCAAGGTCACGGAACAGCCGCGCACCGAGGCGGAATTCGACCAACTGCTCGCCTCCGGCAAGGTGCTGTTCGGCATCGAGATCCCGGCCAATTTCGAGCGTTCGCTGCGGCGCGGCGAACATCCGGCGATGCTGGTGGCGGCGGATGCGACCGATCCGGTCGCGGCCGGTTCGGCGTTGTCGGCGCTCGGTCGGCTGGCCCAGACCGCGCTGATGCACGATTACGCCATTCCCGCTGCGGGTTCCCCCGTCTTTGAGATCAGGACGCATGCGCGCTACAACCCGGCCGCCAAGACCGAGTTGAACATCGTGCCCGGTCTTGTCGGCACCATCCTCACCATGACCATGCTGATTTTCACGGCCTTGTCCGTGACGCGCGAGATCGAGCGCGGCACCATGGAAAATCTGCTGGCGATGCCGATCACGCCGGTCGAGATCATGCTCGGCAAGATCATGCCCTATGTGGCGGTCGGCTTCGTGCAGGCGGCACTGATCATCGGCATCGGCATCCTCCTGTTCGGCGTGCCGCTGCTCGGCAGCCTCGGCCTGCTCGCGGCGCTGAGCACGCTCTTTATCGCCACCAACCTCGCGACCGGCTACACCTTCTCGACCATCGCGCAGAACCAGTTGCAGGCTATGCAGATGTCGATCATGTATTTCCTGCCGAACATCCTGCTGTCGGGCTTCATGTTTCCCTTCGCCGGCATGCCGGTCTGGGCGCAGTGGCTGGGCGAGGCGCTACCGCTGACGCACTATCTGCGCATCGTGCGCTCGATCATGCTGAAGGGCGCCGGGATGTCCGATCTGCACTACGACGCCGCGGCGCTCGCGGTGCTGATGCTCGTCGCGATGACCATCGCGGTGACACGCTTCCGCCGCACGCTGGACTAGAGTTTCTGGGCGAGGCCGAGCCTGAAGTAGGGGCTGGCGTAGCCGTCGGTGTCTCGTGCGTAACCGATCGCGACCGACCATTCGACATCGCCGGTCTTCATGCTGGTCAGATGCAGCCCGATGCGACTCTGGCGATAGCCATCGCTGTCGAAGACCTGCAGCTCGGGGCCGAGATAGAAAAATTCATCGTTGAGCAGTTCGCCGCTGATGCGCCAGCCGAAGGCGAGCCGCGCTGCGTTGCTGGTCGCCAGTGTGCCCAGCGAAACGTCGCCGGCAATCAAGGTTTCGGGCGTGGGCTCGTACCACAGTTCGGCGGCAAAGCGCGCGCCGAAGTTCTGGCCGCGCAGCTTGTTGCCGGGATCGTCCGGCCAGAGCCAGTGCTTCTGCCACTCCGGGCCGAAGAAGAACTTCAGTTCGGCGACGCCGCGCTTGATGCGGAAGCCGGGCAGGGCCTGCCACTGCCACTCGGCGCCCCGAACTTCCTGCCCCGGCATGCTGCCTGGCCAGTAACGGTAGACGCCGCCGTTCATCAGCAGCTTGAGCATGAACCCGTCCTGCTCGAAGCCGCCCGGCGCGAAGAGAAATCCGGAATAGGCGAACACGCCGTTGCGCCACGCATCGCGACCGGAGAATTGCAGGGTGGTGGGCTCGTCTTCCTCCGCCGCGCGCGCGCCTGGCGGGAGGACGCCAATGCCGAGAACGGCCGCAAGCAGCATCGCCGCCCCGAGGCGTCTTGCGCACACCATTGCGGCCCCCGCGCCGTTACGCATACAACCCGGACACAACTACAGCGTGCTCGCGGGGCCATGTCTACGGCACTGGCAACTTCGCGCTATGGTAGACAAAGATTGTATTGAGTGTTAGTTCGCGGAAAAGTAGCGGGTGAGCCGTCGCGGCGGATCGCCCAGCGTGCGGCGGATCATCGCGGAAAAGGCCGAGGCGCTGGCATAGCCGACCGACGCCGCGGTTTCGGCGACCGACACGCCGTTTGACAGCCGCGCCAGACCGTCGACGGCGCGGAGGCGGGCGCGCCATTCGGCAAAGCCAAGGCCGGTCTCCTGGCGGAACAGGCGGGCCAGGGTCCGCCGGCTGGCGCCGGCCTCGTCCGCCCAGCGGTCGAGGTCATGGTCGACGCTCGGGTCGTCGAGGAGAACGCGGACGACACGCAAGGCGCGCTCGTCGCGCGGCATCGGCACGTCATAGCGGCGTTCGTCAAGGCGCCCGATTTCGGTGAGGATGAGCCGGGCAATAGCGCCGCCGCGGTCTTCTTCGGCGTAGTCCGACGGTTCCTGTAGAAGGGCGAGGATGAGTTCGCGCAGGAGCCCGGATATCTCGGCGAACACCGGCCGGCGCGGCAGGCTCTCGCACAGCGCTTCGTCGATATAGACCGTCCGCATTTCCACCTTGCTGCGCATGGTGACCTTGTGCGGCAGCCGTGGCGGCAGCCAGATCGCCCGGGCCGGCGGTAGGATCCAGGCGGCGCGTTCGGTTTCGACGCGCATGATGCCGCTGGTGGCGTGGAGCAACTGGCCACGCCGGTGAATGTGCAGGGGGATGTGCTCCGTCGCGGCGCAGGTCTTGCCCATCACCGCGACGGGGCGGGGGGCATTGTCCAGGTTCTGTCGGTATACCGGTAGGGTATCGGCCATGTCTGTTCCTCGTGGCCCGAATGCGACGAAAATCGACCGAACATCGCCAAATGGCAAGTCCTATATTGCGAGCGGTTCTCAGATTCGACGCCCTCGGAAAGTCACGTCCCATGACCGCCACCGCGACTGCCGCGACCACTGCCGATGAGACTGCCCGCCGGCGCTCCATCACCTTCCTGAACATCGCGCACGGCTTCGACCACTACGTGCTGCTGATCTATCCGACGGTCGTCATCGGGCTCGAGGCGGTCTACGGGCGGCCCTATAGCGAACTGATTGCGCTCTCGAGCGCCGCCTTCGTCGCGTTCGGCATCTTCTCGCTGCCGGCCGGCTGGCTTGCCGACCGCTGGAGCCGCCGCAACATGATGGCCGCGTTCTATCTCGGCTGCGGCCTGTCGCTGATCGCAGTGGCACTGGCGCCGAACCTCATCGTTCTGTCTATGGCGATGTTCGCGATCGGCATCTTCGCCGCGATCTACCATCCGGTCGGCATGGCGATGCTGATTGAAGCGGCCGGCGCCAGTGGCGGCACGATGGGACGCACGCTCGCCTTCAACGGCGTCTGCGGCAATCTCGGCGTCTCGCTGGCGGCCGGCATTTCCGGCGCGCTGGCCTGGTGGATCAGCTGGCGCGCGGCGTTCTATGTGCCGGCAGCGCTGCTGCTCATCATGGGCATCGTCTATCTCAAGCTGACGCCGGACGACCGCCATCACGCCAGCAAGCGCCAGAGCAAGGCCGCGGTGCCGCTGACGGCGAAACTGATGGCGGTGATGTTTGGCCTGTTTCTGGTCATCGCGCTGTCCGCCGGGCTGGTGTTCAACGTACTCACCATCGCGCTGCCCAAGATCGTCGACGAGGGTATGGTGAAGGGCGTGCCGCTGGTGCTGGTCGGCAGCGTTGCCACCGCTGTGTTGCTGTGCGGCGCCCTGGCGCAGCTTGCCATCGGTCGTCTGGTCGAGCGCTTCGCGCCGCATTATCTGTTCGCGGTCGTAACCTGCCTCGGCTTCGTCGGCAATTTCTGGGCTTCGCAGGCCGATGGCATTCCGTTGATGATCGCGCTCGCCATTGCCATCGCCGCGATCTACGCGCAGGTGACGGTCAACGACATCATCCTCGCCCGCTATACGGCGGATGCCTGGCGCGGCCGCGTCTATGCCGTGCGCTACTTCACGCTGTTCATCTCCTCAGGTATCGCCATCGGCATGATCGCGCTGTTGCACAAGACCGGCGGCTTCGGCCTCGTGCTCGGCGCCAATGCCGCCGTGGCGCTGGTGATGTTTCTCACCACGCTGGCGCTCACGGCGATGGTCGTGAACATCGAGAACCGCCAGGCCCTGCAGCCGGCGGAGTAAGCCGGCGATTTGCTTCGCATGCGTTAGTTGAGTGCGCTCGCTACCCGCGCGAGCGCGCACGCGCGGCGCAATTTGACGCAGCGCGGCTGCGCTGTGGAAAAATACGCGGAAATATTCTGCGTTTCGGCGATCTTCGGCGGGCCAATCATTGCCCTTGAGCGCGAGAATTCGGGACATTCGCGTTTCTTTTGCCGTGCTCTTGCCGTTTGCCCGCTGTGCGGCGATGGTCTTCGCCAATCAAGCTCGGACAAAGGGCGATTCTGATGTGCTTCTTCGCTTTGATCCGTGGTCTCGGGCGCGCGGCTGTGACGACCGCTCTGGTGGCGGTGCTTATCGTACCGGCGGCGGCGCAGACGCGGCTGCTCAATGTGTCTTACGATCCGACACGCGAGCTGTATCGCGACTACAACGCGGCCTTCGCCGCGTACTGGAAGGCCAGGACTGGCCATACCATCGTCGTGCAGCAGTCGCACGGCGGTTCGGGCGCGCAGGCCCGCGCGGTGATTGACGGGCTGGAAGCCGACATTGTCACGCTGGCGCTGGAAGCCGATATCGACGCCATTGCCGAAAGATCGAGCAGGCTGCCGGCGAACTGGAAAAGCCGGCTGCCGCACAATTCATCGCCCTACACTTCGACCATCGTCTTCCTGGTGCGCAAGGGCAACCCGAAGGGCATCAGGGACTGGGATGATCTGGTGAAGCCGGGCGTCGCGGTCATCACCCCCAACCCGAAGACGTCGGGCGGCGCGCGCTGGAACGTCCTCGCCGCGCTCGCGTGGGCGAAGGACAAACACGGCGGCGACGAAGAAAAGGCGGCGGACTATCTGCGACAGTTGTTCGCGAATGTGCCGGTGCTCGATACCGGTGCGCGCGGCTCGACGACGACCTTCGTGCAACGGCGGATCGGCGATGCGCTGCTGGCCTGGGAGAACGAAGCCTTCCTTGCACTCAACGAACTCGGTCCCGATAAATTCGAGATCGTCGTGCCGTCGATCTCGGTCATCGCCGAACCTCCGGTTGCACTCGTCGATGTCAATGCCGCTAGGCACAAGATGACCGAAGTAGCGCAGGCCTATCTCGAATACCTCTACAGCGCCGACGGCCAGCGGATTGCCGCCAAGCATTATTACCGGCCCGCGAAGCCGGAGTTGGCGAACCCCGAGGATTTGAAGCGCTTTTCGACATTGAAGCTCGCCACCATCGAGGATTTCGGCGGCTGGAAGGTGGCACAGCCGAAGTATTTCGGCGATGGCGGGCTGTTCGATCAGATCTACCGCCCGAAATAATTTTGTAAGCCCAATGAATGTGACCAAGTAATATCCGGGTCCGATGACAGTCGCCGATTCATGGACGTGGAAGCGGCCGAGCGTCATCCCGGGCTTCGGGATCACGTTCGGCTTTGCGATGGTGTATCTGAGCCTGATCGTGCTGATCCCGCTCGGCGCGCTCTTGGTGCGCAGCGCTTCGCTCGGCTGGGACGAGTACTGGCGCCTGGCGCTCGATCCACGCACTTTGGCCGCGTTGCGCACCAGCTTCGGTGCGTCGCTGATCGCGGCCATGATCAATGCCGTGTTCGGTTTGATCCTGGCCTGGGTGCTGGTGCGTTACCGTTTTCCCGGCAAACGCCTGATCGACTCCATGATCGACCTGCCGTTCGCGCTGCCCACGGCCGTTGCCGGCATAGCGCTGAGTGCGCTCTATGCGCCGACCGGCTGGTTCGGCGCGCTGCTCGAGCCGCTCGGCATCACCATCGCCTATGCGCCGGCCGGGATTGTCGTGGCGTTGGTCTTTGTCGGACTGCCCTTCGTGGTGCGCACCGTGCAGCCGGTGCTGGCCGACCTCGACAAGGAGCTGGAGGAGGCGGCAGCGACGCTCGGGGCGAGGCGTGTGCAGACCATCGTCCGGGTTATCCTGCCACCTCTTGTCCCGGCAATTCTGACCGGCTTCGCGCTCGCGCTGGCGCGTGCCATCGGCGAATACGGCTCGGTCATCTTCATTGCCGGCAACATTCCGTTCGTGTCGGAGATCGCGCCGCTGCTCATCGTCATCCGGCTTGAGGAGTTCAACTACGCGGCGGCGACCGCGGTCGCTTCGGTGATGCTGGCGATCTCCTTCACGATGCTGCTGCTCATCAATCTGATCCAGGCCTGGAGCCGGCGGAGGTTCGGACATGCCGTCTGAGCGCCGGACCGTCCCGTCGCCGACCAGCGAATCGGCGTCGATGCGGATGACGCTGATCGCGACCGCGGTGCTGTTCTTCGTGCTGTTCCTGGTACTGCCGCTGGTGCTGGTCTTCGCCGAAGCATTGCGGGGCGGCATCGCCGGTTTCTTCAAGGCGATCCTTGAACCCGATGCGCAGGCCGCCATTCGCCTGACCTTGCTGATCGCCGCGATTTCCGTGCCGGCCAACATGATCTTCGGCATCGCGGCGGCCTGGGCCATCGCCAAGCACGACTTCAAGGGCAAGAGCTTCATCATCACGCTCATCGACCTGCCGTTCTCCGTGTCGCCGGTGATCGCGGGCCTCGTCTATGTGCTGCTGTTCGGCGCCCAGGGTTATTTCGGTCCGTGGCTCCAGGCCCGTGGCATCGAGATCATCTTCGCGGTGCCGGGCATCGTGCTGGCGACTATATTCGTGACGTTTCCCTTCGTCGCGCGCGAGCTGATACCGCTGATGCAGGAGCAGGGCACCGGCGACGAGGAGGCGGCGCTGTCGCTTGGTGCCAGCGGCTTCAAGACGTTCTGGTATGTCACGCTGCCGAATGTGAAATGGGCTCTGCTATACGGCGTTCTGCTTTGCAACGCGCGCGCCATGGGCGAATTTGGCGCCGTCGCCGTGGTGTCCGGCAAGATCCGCGGCCTCACCAACACCATGCCGCTGCATGTCGAGATACTTTACAACGAATATGCTTTCACCGCGGCATTCGCCGTGGCCTCGCTGCTGGCATTGCTGGCGCTGTTCACGCTGGCCATCAAGGCGGCGCTGGAATGGCGCTATGGCGACCAGATTGCCGCCGGCAACGGCCGTCACTAGGGTATCGATATGGATATTCGCATTGCCAATGTGCGCAAGGAATTCGATCGTTATGCCGCGCTGCATGGGGTATCGCTCGATATCCGCTCTGGTGAGCTGATTGCGCTGCTCGGGCCGTCCGGCTCGGGCAAGACCACGCTGCTGCGCCTCATTGCCGGGCTCGAACGGCCGACCGATGGCGCGATCTATTTCGGCGACGAGGATGCTTCGCAACTCGAGGTGCAGGAGCGCAATGTCGGCTTCGTCTTCCAGAGCTATGCGCTTTTCAAGCATATGTCTGTCGCCGACAATATCGGCTTCGGGCTCACGGTGCGGCCACGCGCCACGCGGCCGCCGGCGGCGGAGATTCGCAAGCGCGCCAGTGAGCTGCTCGATCTGGTGCAGTTGTCGGGTCTCGAGAAACGCTTTCCTTCGCAATTGTCCGGCGGCCAGCGTCAGCGCGTGGCGCTGGCGCGGGCGCTCGCCATCGAGCCGCGCGTCCTGCTGCTCGACGAGCCGTTCGGTGCGCTCGACGCCAAGGTACGGCGTGAGCTGCGCCACTGGCTGCGCGAACTGCACGACAAGACCGGGCACACCACGGTGTTCGTCACCCACGACCAGGAGGAGGCGCTGGAGCTCGCCGACCGCGTCGTGGTGATGAGCCAGGGGCGCATCGAGCAGGTCGGTACGCCGGACGAAATCTACGACCGGCCGGTGTCGCCTTTTGTCTTCTCATTTATCGGCGAGGCCTGCGAATTGCCGGTCACGGTCTCCGGTGGCCGGATCAGCTTCGAAGGCGCGCCTATCGACATCGGAAACGCGGATATTGCCGACGGACCGGCACGGCTGATGATGCGGCCAAACGGCGTCGAGGTGGTCGCGGAGCGGCCCGGAGCCATTGCCGGCGAGGTGGTCGCGGTGCGGCGCAGCGGCGGCTGGCGGCGCGTCGAACTCGACGTCGGCGCGGCCAAGCACCGGATCGAAGTCGAGCTGCCGATCGATGGCGTGTCGGAACTGACCAGACGCCTGCATGTGCTGCCGCGACACTGGCAGGTCTATCCCGGCGCGTAGCCCTTATTTAAGGCGCTCGATCAGCGCCATGGCCGCAGCTGGTGCCTTCACCTTGGCTTCGTGGATGAAATAAATGAAGGCATCGCGCGGCTTCTTCGGCGCGGATTTCTTGTCAACGCGCGGCAGGTCGTCCGGCTCGCCGCCCTTGACCCAGACCTTGGCGCGCTCGGCCCATTGATCGAGCGCCTTGGGCGGATAGCCGGCTTTCAGCTTTTCGTCGCCCTTCTGCAGCCGGGCATAGACGAAATCGGCGGTGATGTCGGCGATCTCGGTGTAGGTCTCGTGCTCGGCATAGCAGATGGCGACGCCCTTCTTGCGGGCCAGCGCGATGAACTCCGGCGTCTTGAATGTGTCGTTGCGCACCTCGACCACATGGCGAAGCGGACGACCTTCGAACTTGTCCGGCAGCAGATCGAGAAACGCGCCGAAGTCGGCGGCGTCGAACTTCTTGTGCGGCGCGAACTGCCAGAGCAGGGGACCCAGTTTGGGCCCGAGTTCGGTGATGCCGGAGTCCAGAAAGCGTTTGATCGAGTCGCCCGCTTCCGCCAACACGCGACGATTGACCGCATAGCGCGGTCCCTTCAGGGAAAACACGAAGCCATCCGGCACCTCGGAAGCCCATTTGGCGAAGCTGGCGGCCTTCATTGTCGAATAGAAGGTGCCATTGACCTCGATCGAGGTCAGATGCTGGCCGGCATATTCGAGTTCGCGCGCATGCGGCAGGCCTTTGGGGTAAAAAACGCCACGCCACGGCTCGTAGGTCCAGCCGCCGATGCCAACGTAAGCCTTTGCCGGGTAAGGTTTCATTAAGGTTTTCGTCACGTTATCTACACAATCAGGGTCTATTGAATGGGGTAAGCGGCGCCGGATTGCTCAAGCGATCTGCGCCCAGACGGCCACGATAAGATCGACGACGGCGGATGTACCCGCGTTTGATCTTCTCCGTGGTCGTTTTCGTTTCCGGGTTCATCTCCGAACTCCATGCGGCGCAGGGTACTGCGCCCGCCGCCGCCGTCCACCCGATTTCTCATCCATGGTAGGCGCGCCTCATGCCGGGGTCGAGGAGCCGAGCCGCGCATTGGCTGCGCGCAGCGCCGCGTTTTCCTCTTCCAGCGACTTGATGGTGTGGAAAAGCCGCGCCGTCGACAGTTGCAGGAAGTAGAAGCCGAAAGTCGGGTTCTGGAAATAAAGCTGCATCACGTGATCGTAGGAGACGGCCAAAGTCTCGCCGGTCTCGACGCATTCGATGGTGGCGGTGCGGGCCTTGCCGGGTTCGAGCAGGCCGAGTTCGCCGATGATGCCGCCGGCGCCGATGTCGATGCCGCGCTCGACCACGCGAAACCGCCCCGACATGATGAAGTGCAGTTCGGTTGCCGGGTCGCCCTTGTTGAACAAAGTCGTGCCGGCGTCGAAGTGACGCTTGGTCGTGAACGGCTTGAGCCAGTCGAGCGACAGATCGCCATTGGCGGCTTCGTTGACCTGACGGATCAGGCGCTTCATCTGCCAGAAGCGCAGGGCGTTGATGGGGAACAGGATGATGTTGAGGATGAGCGTTGGATAGACGGCCGCCAGCGACGACCACAGGATGAACAGGCAATTGGTCGTCATCGCCACGATGCGCAGCGGGATCATCGTCTTCATCATATAGCCGATGATGTTGAGGATGACGGCGGCGGCCGATACGAGCATGACGAAGTCGATGTCGCTCAGCGACGTAGGGAAGTGCATGTCGAGGCCTTCCGAAGGCGATTGTGACAGTGATGCGACGGCGGGCAGTTGGAGAATCATCAGCCTAGCGGATGTGACGCAGCCCGCAATTGCCGCTTCCAAATTTCCTTCTCTGCAAGATGACGAGTTCCAAAAGAGAAAGGCCCGGGATTGCTCCCGGGCCTTCGTATTGTTTGCGCTTGGGCGAAGCGGGCTTCGTTAGAAGTCCATGCCGCCCATGCCGCCGGGCATGCCGGCCGGCGCGCCACCGGCGCCCTTCTTCGGCGGCAGTTCGGCAACCATCGCCTCGGTGGTGATCAGCAGGCCCGCGACCGACGCCGCGTCCTGGATCGCGCAGCGCACGACCTTCGTCGGGTCGATGATGCCCTTGGTGAGCATGTTGCCGTATTCCGCGTTCTGGGCGTCGAAGCCGTAGGAATACTGATCCTTCTCGAGGATCTTGCCGACGATGACCGAGCCGTCCTCGCCCGCATTGAGGGCGATCTGGCGGGCCGGGGCCTGGATCGCCTTGCGGACGATCTCGACACCGTGCTTCTGGTCTTCGTTCTGGGTCTTGATCTTCTTGAGGGCCTCGACCGAACGCAGCAGCGCAACGCCGCCGCCCGGCACGATGCCTTCCTCGACTGCGGCGCGGGTGGCGTGCATCGCGTCATCGACGCGATCCTTGCGCTCCTTCACCTCAACCTCGGTCGCGCCGCCGACGCGGATCACCGCGACGCCGCCCGCGAGCTTGGCCAGGCGCTCCTGCAGCTTCTCGCGGTCGTAGTCCGAGGTGGTCTCCTCGATCTGCGCCTTGATCTGCTGAACGCGCGCCTCGATGTCGGCCTTCTTGCCGGCGCCGTTGACGATCGTGGTGTTCTCCTTGTCGATCGACACCTTCTTGGCGCGGCCGAGCATGTTGATCGTCACGTTCTCGAGCTTGATGCCGAGATCTTCCGAGATCGCCTGGCCGCCGGTCAGGATCGCGATGTCCTGCAGCATGGCCTTGCGGCGATCGCCGAAGCCCGGCGCCTTCACGGCCGCGACCTTGAGGCCGCCGCGCAGCTTGTTGACGACGAGGGTGGCGAGCGCTTCGCCTTCGATGTCCTCGGCGACGATGAGCAACGGCTTGCCGGTCTGCACCACGGCTTCGAGCAGCGGCAGCAGTTCCTGAAGACCCGAGAGCTTCTTCTCGTAGATCAGGATGTAGGGGTCGTCCATCTCAACGCGCATCTTGTCGGCGTTGGTGATGAAGTAGGGCGAGATGTAGCCGCGGTCGAACTGCATGCCCTCGACGATGTCGAGTTCGGTCTCGAGCGACTTGGCTTCCTCGACGGTGATGACGCCCTCGTTGCCGACCTTCTGCATGGCCTTGGCGAGGTAGTCGCCGATTTCCTTGTCGCCGTTGGCCGAGATGGTGCCGACCTGGGCGATTTCCTCGTTCGAGGTCACCTTCTTCGAATTGGTCTTGAGGTGCTCGACGATCGCTTCGACCGCGAGGTCGATGCCGCGCTTCAGGTCCATCGGGTTCATGCCGGCGGCAACCGCCTTCGAACCTTCCTTCACGATCGACTGGGCGAGCACGGTGGCGGTGGTGGTGCCGTCGCCGGCCAGATCGTTGGTCTTCGAGGCGACCTCGCGGACCATCTGCGCGCCCATGTTCTCGAACTTGTCCTCGAGTTCGATCTCCTTGGCGACGGTGACGCCGTCCTTGGTGATGCGCGGGGCGCCGAACGACTTGTCGATCACGACGTTGCGGCCCTTCGGACCGAGCGTGACCTTCACGGCGTTGGCGAGGATATCGACGCCGCGCAGCATGCGGTCGCGCGCGTCGACGGAGAATTTGACGTCTTTAGCAGCCATTGTTTGATCCTCTGTTTCCTAGACCCTCATCCTGAGGAGCGGCTTTAGCCGCGTCTCGAAGGATGAGGCCGATGAGTTCGTTGCTCTCGTCCTTCGAGACGCCTGCCTTCGGCAGGCTCCTCAGGACGAGGGTTGTGCCTGCTTAGGCGGCCTTCTTCTTGGCCGCGACGCCCTCGAGGACGCCCATGATGTCGGACTCTTTCATGATCAGGAGATCCTGACCGTCGATCTTGACCTCGGTGCCCGACCACTTGCCGAACAGCACGATGTCGCCGACCTTGACGTCGATCGGGGTGAGCTTGCCGCTCTCGTCGCGGCCGCCCGGGCCGACGGCGATGATCTCGCCCTGGCTCGGCTTTTCCTGCGCGCTATCGGGGATGATGATGCCGCCGGCAGTTTTCTGCTCGGCATCGATGCGCTTGACGACGACACGGTCGTGAAGCGGGCGGAACTTCATGGCAAACCTCCTAAGACTGAGTTTTTTGACGTTCCCGGTGCCGGGACAAGTTCCCCTCCGGCACCTCGCAAGGCGAGATGGGAGGAGGAATTTGGCCCCGCAAGAGGGCTTCGGAAATTTTTTAGCACTCATTTGAAGGGAGTGCCAACAATTCCGCCAAGGCCCTGAAATTAAATGGTTAACGGCGGGGCTGGAGGGGGGGGTAGGTGGCCGCTGCTGGTGCCGGGGCAGGGGTTGCTGGCGCTGGTGACGACAGTCGCGGCGAGGCCGGGGAGAGTTGTTAGCAGGCCAGAGTCTCTGCTGCTAACGCATTGATTTTAAACAGTTTGTTCATCGATTCAGCTTGCAATGAACCGAGTCGGGACTGGAAAATTATCGTCCGCTTGCTGCAATGGAGGACGGAATGGGTTCGACGGTTTCGAGTGACTTTGTCAGGCAGGTCGAGGGTTACGGGCTGACCACGGCGCACATCCTTTACCGCCGCCCCGATCATCGCTGGCTGCTGCAATCCTATGTCTGGCAGGCCTACGACCTGTTTCCAAAGTTTCCCGAGCTGCAACGGTTTCTCGATTTCTGGCAGGCCAAGCTCGAGGGTCCGCTGCACTCCGTCCAGGTCGCGCACTGCAAGCTGATCAAGCCGGCGGAGATGCGCAGCGTGAACGGCGAGTTCGTGCTGCATTAGGGCGAGGGGCGCTGCCGCTTTGCTTGCTTACCCTCCCCTGGAGGGGGAGGGTGAAGAGAGACAGACGCGCGTCATCGCCCGCATTGTTTGGTCGGCCCCGGGCAGGCCGCAGTCCCGAACCTTCATTCCATCGCCCTTCGAATAACGAGGGCGCGCGGAACGCCGGGGCCCGAACGACCCCGCAGCCTCGTGTGAGTGTGAGTTAGATTCACACGAGTTAGTCACCACGGAATTGCCGAGCCTCCGGCGTTCCGCGCGCGGTGTTTATAGGTTTGCTCCGCATGGCCCCCGGTGGACTCACGACCTTTCAGGCGGGCCCTTCTTACGTCGGGGCAGCCTATCCACCGCTGTGGGATTTCTTCAGGA
>Ga0180223_1001125_pt1 | contig 22508 bp, 17 predicted proteins | sample eDN5th30CKraftOP_FD_151337 | JGI IMG/M metagenome (GOLD analysis project Ga0180223, IMG submission 151337) | Enriched Organic Plus compost microbial communities from Emeryville, California, USA - eDNA 5th pass 30_C Kraft OP (version 2) (version 2) ... | reverse complement strand
CGCTCCGCCCTTCTCGGCAAGAACCTTCGTGATCGCAGCCGTCAGCGACGTCTTCCCATGGTCGACGTGACCAATCGTCCCGATGTTGCAGTGCGGCTTCGTGCGCTCAAACTTCTCTTTGGCCATGGGACTCTCCGTCTCGGGTCTCTCAGGCGATCCTAAAGGGTGATGTCGTTCAGGCGTACTTCGCCTGAACCTCTTGAGCCACGTTCGACGGCACCTGTTCGTAGTGGTCGAACTGCATCGTGAATGTCGCGCGTCCCTGGCTCATCGAACGCAGCGTATTGACGTAACCGAACATGTTCGCGAGCGGCACCATCGCGTTGATGACGTTGGCGTTGCCGCGCATGTCCTGGCCCTGAATCTGGCCGCGCCGCGAATTGAGGTCACCGATCACCGAACCGGTGTATTCCTCCGGCGTCACGACCTCGACCTTCATGATCGGCTCGAGCAGCACCGAGCCGCCCTTCTGCAGCGCTTCGCGCAGAGCGGCGCGCGAGGCGATTTCGAAGGCGAGCGCCGAGGAGTCGACCTCGTGGAAGGCGCCGTCGATCAACTCGACCTTGATGTCGACGACCGGGAAGCCGGCGAGCACGCCCGAGCCGATGACCGAGTTCAGGCCCTTCTCGACGCCGGGGATGTATTCCTTCGGCACAGCGCCGCCGACGATCTTGGACTCGAACTCGAAGCCCTTGCCGGCCTCGTTCGGCATGACCACCAGCTTGACGCGGGCGAACTGGCCGGTACCGCCGGTCTGCTTCTTGTGGGTGTAGTCGACCTCGGTCTTCTTGGTCATCGTCTCGCGATAGGCGACCTGCGGCGCGCCGATATTGGCGTCGACCTTGTAGGTGCGCTTCAGGATGTCGACCTTGATGTCGAGATGCAGCTCGCCCATGCCCTTCAGGATGGTCTGGCCGCTTTCCTGGTCGGTGGAGACGCGGAAGGACGGATCCTCGTTCGCGAGCTTCGACAAAGCGAGACCCAGCTTCTCCTGGTCGGCCTTGGACTTCGGCTCGATCGCGATCGTGATGACCGGCTCGGGGAACTCCATGCGCTCCAGGATGACCGGCTGGGCGGTATCGCACAGCGTGTCGCCGGTGCGGACGTCCTTGAGGCCGGCCAGGGCGACGATGTCGCCGGCGAAGGCCTCCTTGATGTCCTCGCGGTTGTTCGCATGCATCAGCAGCATGCGGCCGACACGCTCCTTCTTGTCGCGGGTCGAGTTGATGACGCTCTGGCCCGCCTCGACCTTGCCGGAATAGATGCGGCAGAAGGTGATCGTGCCGACGAAGGGGTCGTCCATGATCTTGAAGGCGAGCATGGAGAAGGGTTCGTCGTCGCTCGGCTTGCGCGTCGTCGGCTCTTCCGTCTTGAAGTCGATGCCTTCGACCGCGCCGCGATCGACCGGCGAGGGCAGGAAGTCGACGACGGCGTCGAGCAGCGGCTGCACGCCCTTGTTCTTGAAGGCCGAGCCGCAGAGGACCGGGTGGAAGGCGCGGCGCTGGACCGCGGTGCGGATCAGCTTGCGCAGCGTCTCGGCGTCCGGCTCGGTGCCTTCGAGATAGGCCTCCATCGCGGCGTCGTCCATCTCGACGGCGGCCTCGACGAGCTTGTTGCGGTACTCGGCGGCCTTGTCGGCGAGGTCGACCGGGATGTCCTTCTCTTCATAGGACGCGCCGAGCGCCTCGCCGTTCCAGACGATCGCCTTCATCTTGATAAGGTCGACGACGCCCGCGAAGTCGGACTCGGCCCCGATCGGGATCTGCAGGCAGACCGGCTTGCCCGCGACGCGGTCGATGATGTCCTGGACGCAGCGGAAGAAGTCGGCGCCGATCTTGTCCATCTTGTTGACGAAGACGACGCGCGGGACGTCGTACTTGTCGGCCTGGCGCCAGACGGTCTCGGTCTGGGGCTCGACGCCCTGGTTGCCGTCGAGCACGCAGACGGCGCCGTCGAGCACGCGCAGCGAACGCTCGACCTCGATGGTGAAGTCGACGTGGCCGGGGGTGTCGATGATGTTCAGGCGGTTGTCGCGCCAGAAGCAGGTCGTCGCCGCGGAGGTGATGGTGATGCCGCGCTCCTGCTCCTGCGCCATCCAGTCCATCGTGGCCGAGCCGTCATGGGTCTCGCCCAGCCGGTGGTTCTTGCCGGTGTAGAACAGGATGCGCTCGGTCGTCGTCGTCTTGCCCGCATCGATGTGGGCCATGATGCCGAAGTTGCGATAGCGCTCGATGGGATGGGAACGGGCCATGGTCGTGCTCTGTGTCTCGGGAAACCGGGCCGCTTACCAGCGGTAGTGCGAGAAGGCGCGGTTGGCTTCCGCCATCCGATGCGTGTCTTCACGCTTCTTGACGGCGTTGCCGCGGTTGTTGGCGGCGTCCATCAGCTCGGCCGACAGGCGCTCCACCATGGTCTTGTCGTTGCGGCCGCGCGCCGCGGCGATCAGCCAGCGGATCGCCAGCGCCTGGCGGCGCTCGGTGCGGACTTCGACCGGAACCTGATAGGTCGCGCCGCCGACGCGGCGGGAACGGACCTCGATCGCCGGGGCGACGTTCTCGAGCGCCGACTTGAAGACGCCGAGCGGCTCGCTCTTGGTCTTGGCCTCGATGATGTCGAAGGCACCGTAGACGATCCGCTCGGCGGTCGACTTCTTGCCTTCGTACATGACCGAGTTCATGAACTTGGTCACGACGATATCGCCGAACTTCGGGTCCGGGATAACTTCGCGCTTTTCGGCACTGTGGCGGCGGGACATCGTCTAGTCTCCGGTCAATCTGGAACGCTGCGGACCGGCCCGGGCCGGAAGGCCCCGCCGGTCTGGCAGAAAATTACTTCGGACGCTTGGCGCCGTACTTCGAACGGCGCTGCTTGCGGTTCTTGACGCCCTGCGTGTCGAGCACGCCGCGCAGGATGTGGTAGCGCACGCCGGGAAGGTCCTTGACGCGGCCGCCGCGGACCATCACCACCGAGTGCTCCTGAAGGTTGTGGCCTTCACCCGGAATGTAGCCGATCACCTCGAAGCCGTTGGTCAGGCGAACCTTGGCGACCTTGCGGAGCGCCGAGTTCGGCTTCTTCGGGGTCGTCGTGTAGACGCGCGTGCAGACGCCGCGCTTCTGCGGGCACGACTCGAGCGCCGGAGCACTGTTGCGCACCTTCACGGGCGACCGCGGCTTGCGGATGAGCTGGCTGATTGTCGGCATTCTGGCCTCTCGCCCCACTGAGCGTTTGGAAATTCCTGGTCAATCTCCCAGGCCGCGCGAAGGCATGGCATAAACGAAGCCGCGCCATCGGCGCCCATTCAGGGGCCTCAGGCGCGTTCGCCAGCAGAGGAACACGGAAAGACTTCCGCATTCATGCATCCTGCCATGTCGTCGTTCGACGCTGGAATTCCGACGGAGTTTCGGTCGCGAACCTCGCTCGCGAACCATGCGCAAGCGACAAACGTGTCCGACAGCCGTCGACAGTGGCGCGCTTATGACTCAACAGAAGATTCGCGTCAAGCCCGAAACCGCTGAAAACGGCGGGTTTTGCGGGGTTTCGGCCGGTTGCGCCCGCCCCTGCCCTTCCGCGCAAGAAAAAGGCCGCCCCGAGGGAGCGGCCTTTCCGATCGTTGCGCCGGAGCCGGATCCGATCAGGTTTCAACCTGGTCGGCGAAACCGCCTCCGGACGGCCAAACCTCCGCGAAGCCTCACTCGGCCGCGGGGAGCACCGCGGCGGCTTCGGCCGCAGCCTTGGCAGCCGCATCCGCCTTCTGGCCGACGATGAGATCGTCGCGGCGAGTCGCCACCTGCTTGATGCGGGCGACCTGGGCGCCGGTGCCGGCCGGGATGAGCGAGCCGACGATGACGTTCTCCTTGAGGCCCTCGAGCAGGTCCGACTTGCCGTTGACCGCCGCCTCGGTGAGGACGCGGGTGGTCTCCTGGAAGGACGCCGCCGAGATGAAGGAACGGGTCTGCAGCGAGGCCTTGGTGATGCCGAGCAGGACCGGCACGCCGGAAGCCGGCTTCTTGCCCTCCTCGCGCATCTTCGCGTTGATCTCCTCGAGCTCGACGCGATCGATCTGGTCGCCGGTCAGGATGTCGGTGTCGCCGCCATCCGTGATCTCGACCTTCTGCAGCATCTGCCGGACGATGACCTCGATGTGCTTGTCGTTGATGCCGACGCCCTGGAGGCGATAGACCTCCTGGATCTCGTTCACCAGATAAGCCGCCAGCTCCTCGACGCCCTTGATCGCAAGGATGTCGTGCGGGGCCGGGTTGCCGTCGAGGATGTAGTCGCCGACCTCCACAACGTCGCCGTCCTGGAGATGGATGTGCTTGCCCTTCGGGATCAGGTACTCGACCCCGTCGGAACCGTCATGCGGCGTGAGCGTCACGCGGCGCTTGTTCTTGTAGTCCTTCCCGAAGCCGATGACGCCGGCCTTCTCGGCGATGATCGCCGCATCCTTCGGACGACGCGCCTCGAACAATTCCGCGACGCGCGGCAGACCGCCGGTGATGTCGCGGGTCTTGGCCGAGTCGGTCGAGACGCGGGCGAGCACGTCGCCGGCCTTCACGGTCGAGCCGGGCTCGACCGAGATGATGCCGTCGACCGGCAGGATGTAGCGGGCGTCGCCGCCGCGGGCGAGCTTCGCCACCTTGCCGTCCGCGCCCATGATCGTGATCGCCGGCTTGAGATCGGCCGTACGGGCCGAGCCGCGCCAGTCGATGACCACGCGCTTGGAAATGCCGGTCGCCTCGTCGGTCGTCTCGGTGATCGACATGCCGTCCACGAGGTCCTCGTAGCCGACCTTGCCGTCCACTTCCGCCAGGATCGGGCGGGAATAGGGATCCCACTCGATCAGGCGCTGGCCGCGCTTGACCTTGTCGCCTTCGTCGACCCGGAGCTTCGAGCCGAACTGGACGCGATGGACCGCGCGCTCGGCGCCGTCCGGCCCGACGATCACGATGGCGATGTTGCGCGCCATGGCGATCAGGTCGCCGTCCGAGTTCCGCGCGACGTTGCGGTTGCGCATCTTGACCGTGCCTTCGAAGTTCGACTCGACGAAGGACTGGTCGGCGATGGTGGCCGCGCCGCCGATGTGGAAGGTGCGCATGGTGAGCTGCGTACCCGGCTCACCGATCGACTGAGCCGCGATGACACCGACGGCCTCGCCCATGTTGACGGGCGTGCCGCGGGCGAGATCGCGCCCGTAGCAGGTGGCGCAGACGCCGTTCCTGGTCTCGCAGGTGAGGACCGAACGGATCTTCACCTCCTGGACGCCGGCGGCGTTGATCTTCTCGATATGGCTCTCCTCGATCATCGTGCCCTTGGCCACCAGGACGTTGCCGTCGATGTCGGTGACGTCCTCGGCCGCGGAGCGACCCAGGATGCGCACGCCGAGCGAGGCCACGACCTGGCCGGCATCGACGATGGCGCGCATCTTGATGCCGTTGTCCGAGCCGCAATCCGTCTCGGAGATGATCGCGTCCTGCGCCACGTCGACGAGACGGCGGGTGAGATAGCCGGAGTTGGCCGTCTTCAGCGCCGTGTCGGCGAGGCCCTTGCGGGCGCCGTGGGTCGAGTTGAAGTACTCGAGAACGTCGAGGCCTTCCTTGAAGTTCGAGATGATCGGGCTCTCGATGATCTCGCCCGAGGGCTTGGCCATCAGGCCGCGCATGGCGGCGAGCTGGCGCATCTGCGCCGGCGAGCCGCGGGCGCCCGAGTGCGACATCATGTAGATCGAGTTGATCTGCTTGTCGCGGCCGGTCTCGTCCTTCTGGACGGTCGAGATGCGGGCCATCATCTCCTGGGCGAGCTTGTCGGAGCACTTCGCCCAGGCGTCGACGACCTTGTTGTACTTCTCGCCCTGGGTGATCAGGCCGTCCTGGTACTGCTGCTCGTAATCCTTGGCGAGCGCGCGGGTCGTGTCGACGATCTCCCACTTGTTCTCCGGCACGACCATGTCGTCCTTGCCGAAGGAGATGCCGGCCTTGAAGGCGTGCTTGAAGCCGAGCCCCATGACGCGGTCGCAGAAGATCACCGATTCCTTCTGACCGCAGCCGCGATAGACGGCGTCGATCATTCCGGAGATCTCCTTCTTCGTCATCAGCTTGTTGACGACGTCGAAGGACACGGCCGGGTGCTCCGGCAGCGCGGTCGAGAGGATCACGCGGCCCGGCGTGGTGTCGTAGATCTTCGTGTACGGCTTGCCGTCATGGCCGACGCCGGTCCAGCGATATTTGATCTTCGAATGCAGCGTCACGACCTTCTCGTGCAGCGCATATTCGAGCTCGCCGAAATCGCCGAAGATCTTGCCCTGGCCCGGCTCGCCATCCGAGATGATGGAGAGGTAGTAGAGGCCGAGCACGATGTCCTGCGACGGCACGATGATCGGCTGGCCGTTCGCCGGGTGCAGGATGTTGTTGGTCGACATCATCAGCACGCGCGCTTCGAGCTGCGCTTCCAGCGACAGCGGGACGTGCACGGCCATCTGATCGCCGTCGAAATCCGCGTTGAAGGCGGCGCAGACCAGCGGGTGGAGCTGGATCGCCTTGCCCTCGATCAGCACGGGCTCGAACGCCTGGATGCCGAGGCGGTGCAGCGTCGGAGCGCGGTTCAGCATCACCGGGTGCTCGCGGATGACCTCGTCCAGGATATCCCAGACTTCCGGCTTCTCCTTCTCGACGAGCTTCTTGGCCTGCTTGACCGTGGTCGAGTAGCCCTTGGCGTCGAGGCGCGCATAGATGAACGGCTTGAACAGCTCCAGCGCCATCTTCTTCGGCAAGCCGCACTGGTGCAGCTTCATCTCCGGGCCGACGACGATGACCGAGCGGCCGGAGTAGTCGACGCGCTTGCCGAGCAGGTTCTGGCGGAAGCGGCCCTGCTTGCCCTTCAGCATGTCGGCGAGCGACTTCAGCGGGCGCTTGTTGGCGCCGGTGATGACGCGCCCGCGACGGCCGTTGTCGAATAGTGCGTCGACCGACTCCTGCAGCATCCGCTTCTCGTTGCGGATGATGATGTCCGGCGCGCGCAGCTCGATCAGCCGCTTCAGGCGGTTGTTGCGGTTGATGACACGGCGATAGAGGTCGTTCAGGTCCGAGGTCGCGAAGCGGCCGCCGTCGAGCGGAACGAGCGGACGCAGATCCGGCGGGATGACCGGGATCACGGTCATCACCATCCATTCCGGCTTGTTGCCCGATTCCTGGAAGGCCTCGATGATCTTGAGGCGCTTCATCAGCTTCTTGGGCTTCAGCTCCGACGTCGTCGTCGCGATCTCATGCTTGAGATCGGCGTTGATCTGGTCGAGGTCGAGCGCGCGCAGCATCTCGCGGATGGCTTCCGCGCCAATCATGGCGGTGAAGGTGTCCGCGCCGTACTCTTCCTGAGCCCGGACGTACTCCTCCTCCGACAGGAGCTGACGGTCCTTGAGCGGGGTCAGGCCCGGCTCGATGACGACGTAGCTTTCAAAGTAGAGGATGCGCTCGAGGTCCTTGAGCGGCATATCCATCAGCAGGCCGATGCGCGAGGGCAGCGACTTCAGGAACCAGATATGCGCGACCGGGGCGGCGAGCTCGATATGGCCCATGCGCTCGCGCCGGACGCGGGCGAGCGTGACCTCGACGCCGCACTTCTCGCAGATGACGCCCTTGAACTTCATGCGCTTGTACTTGCCGCACAGGCACTCGTAGTCCTTGATCGGCCCGAAGATGCGCGCGCAGAACAGGCCGTCACGCTCCGGCTTGAAGGTGCGGTAGTTGATGGTCTCCGGCTTCTTGATCTCGCCATAGGACCAGGACAGGATCTTCTCCGGGCTCGCGATCGAGATCTTGATCGCGTCGAAGGCCTGCTGGACCGGCTGCTGGCCGAAAAGGTTCATGACCTCTTGCTTCATCGCCTGTCTCCTCTAGCCGGCGGGGGCGAAGGCCACCCTGCCCGGCGAAAAATCTTTGAATGGCAGTCGGGAGTAGGCAGTCGGCAGTCGCTTTTTTTACGACTGCCGACTGCCGATTGCCTACTGCCTCACTCGGCGGCCTCAGCCGGCGGCAACTCGCCCGGCTTCACCTTGTTGTTGATCAGCTCGACATTGAGGCCGAGCGAACGCATCTCCTTGACGAGAACGTTGAAGCTCTCCGGGATGCCGGCTTCGAAGTTGTCCTCGCCGCGCACGATCGACTCGTAGACCTTGGTGCGGCCCGCGACGTCGTCCGACTTCACCGTCAGCATCTCCTGCAGCGTGTAGGCGGCGCCATAGGCTTCGAGCGCCCAGACCTCCATTTCGCCGAAGCGCTGGCCGCCGAACTGCGCCTTGCCGCCCAGCGGCTGCTGGGTGACGAGCGAGTAAGGACCGATCGAACGCGCGTGGATCTTGTCGTCGACCAGATGGTGGAGCTTGAGCATGTAGATGTAGCCCATCGTCACCTTGCGGTCGAAAGGCTCGCCCGTACGCCCGTCATAGAGCGTCGACTGACCCGACGAATGCAGCCCGGCCTGCTCCAGCAGCCGCTCGATATCGGCCTCCTTGGCGCCGTTGAACACCGGGGTCGCGACGGGGACGCCGCGGCGCAGGTTCTGGCCCATCTCGACGAGTTCGTTCTCGTCCATCGAGGCGATGATCTCGTTATCCTCGTAGACGGCGTCGAAGGAGGCCTTCAGCGCCTTGAAGTCGCTCGTCTTCTTGTAGGCGTCGAGCGCGGCGCCGATCTGCTTGCCGAGGCCGGCGGCCGCCCAGCCCAGATGGGTCTCCAGGATCTGGCCGACATTCATGCGCGAGGGCACGCCGAGCGGGTTGAGCACGATGTCGGCATGGGTGCCGTCCTCGAGGAACGGCATGTCCTCGACCGGCACGATGCGCGAAACCACACCCTTGTTGCCGTGACGGCCGGCCATCTTGTCGCCCGGCTGGATCTTGCGCTTCACCGCGACGAAGACCTTGACCATCTTCATCACGCCCGGAGGCAATTCGTCGCCGCGCTGCAGCTTCTCGACCTTGTCGAGGAAGCGCTGCTCAAGGCGCTTCTTCGACTCGTCGTACTGCTTCCGCATCGCCTCGATCTCGGTCATCAGCGAGTCTTCGGCAGTCGCGAACAGCCACCACTGCGAGCGCGGGAACTCGCTCATCACCTCGCGGGTGATGACCGTGTCCTTCTTGAAGCCCTTCGGTCCGGCGAGGCCGGTCTTGCCGGTCAGGATCTCGGCCAGACGCGCGAAGGTGTTGCGGTCCAGGATCGCCTGCTCGTCGTCACGGTCCTTGGCGAGACGCTCGATCTCCTCGCGCTCGATCGCCTGGGCGCGCTCATCCTTGTCGACGCCATGGCGGTTGAAGACGCGGACCTCGACGATCGTGCCCTGCACGCCCGGGGGAACGCGCAGCGAGGTGTCGCGGACGTCCGAAGCCTTCTCGCCGAAAATGGCGCGCAGCAGCTTCTCTTCAGGCGTCATCGGGCTCTCGCCCTTCGGCGTGATCTTGCCGACGAGGATGTCGCCCGCCGCCACTTCCGCACCGATATAGACGATGCCGGCTTCGTCGAGGTTCTTCAGCGCCTCTTCCGAGACGTTCGGAATGTCGCGCGTGATTTCCTCAGGACCCAGCTTGGTGTCGCGGGCCATGACCTCGAACTCCTCGATATGGATCGAGGTGAAGACGTCCTCGGAGACGATCTTCTCGGAGAGAAGGATCGAGTCCTCGAAGTTGTAGCCGTTCCACGGCATGAACGCGACGAGCACGTTGCGGCCGAGCGCGAGCTCACCGAACTCGGTCGACGGGCCGTCTGCGACGATGTCGCCCTTCTTGACGACGTCGCCGACGCGCACCAGCGGGCGCTGCGTGATGCAGGTCGACTGGTTGGAGCGCTGGAACTTCTGCAGCCGGTAGATGTCGACGCCCGGCTTGGTCGGGTCGGTCTCGCCCGAGGCGCGGATGACGATACGGGTCGCGTCGACCTGGTCGACGACGCCGGCGCGGCGGGCCGCGATCGCGGCACCCGAGTCACGGGCGACGACCGCTTCCATGCCGGTGCCGACGAAAGGCGCGTCGGCGCGGACCAGCGGCACCGCCTGGCGCTGCATGTTCGAGCCCATCAGCGCGCGGTTGGCGTCGTCGTTCTCGAGGAACGGGATCAGCGCCGCGGCGACCGAGACGAGCTGCTTCGGCGAGACGTCCTGGAAGTCGACCTTGTCGACCGGGGTCACGACGACTTCGCCGGCGCGGCGGCAGACGACGAGGTCGTCGGTCAGGCGGCCTTCGGCGTCGACGGCGGCGTTGGCCTGGGCGACGTTGTACTTCGCCTCCTCCATCGCCGAGAGATAGATCACCTCGTCCGTGACCTTGCCGTCGCGGATGCGGCGATACGGGCTCTCGATGAAGCCGTACTTGTTCACCCGCGCGAAGGTGGCGAGCGAGTTGATCAGGCCGATATTCGGACCTTCCGGCGTCTCGATCGGGCAGATGCGGCCGTAATGGGTCGGGTGCACGTCGCGCACCTCGAAGCCGGCGCGCTCGCGCGTCAGGCCGCCCGGGCCAAGCGCCGAAAGACGGCGCTTATGCGTGACTTCCGAGAGCGGGTTCGTCTGGTCCATGAACTGCGAGAGCTGCGAGGAGCCGAAGAACTCGCGCACGGCGGCGGCCGCCGGCTTGGCGTTGATCAGGTCCTGCGGCATCACCGTGTCGATATCGACCGAGGACATGCGCTCCTTGATGGCGCGCTCCATGCGCAGCAGGCCGAGGCGATACTGGTTCTCCATCAGCTCGCCGACCGAGCGCACGCGGCGGTTGCCGAGATGGTCGATGTCGTCGATCTCGCCCTTGCCGTCGCGGAGGTCGACCAGCGCCTTGACGACCGCGAAGATGTCTTCCTTGCGCAGGATGCGCACGGTGTCCTCGGCGTCGAGGTCGAGGCGCATGTTCATCTTGACGCGGCCGACGGCCGAGAGGTCGTAACGCTCCGGGTCGAAGAACAGCGACTGGAACATGTTCTCGGCGGTTTCGAGCGTCGGCGGCTCGCCCGGGCGCATCACGCGGTAGATGTCGAACAGGGCTTCCTCGCGGCGCGAGTTCTTGTCGACGTTGAGCGTGTTGCGGATATAGGGGCCGACCGTGATGTGGTCGATGTCGAGCACCGTGATCTCGTCGAAGCCGTCGTCGACGAGCTGCTTCAGCAGCTTCTCGGTGATCTCCTCGCCGGCCTCGGCGAAGATCTCGCCGGTAGCGGGGTTGACCAGGTCCTCGGCGATGTACTGGCCGTAGAGATCCTCGTCCTGCGCGCGCAGGAACTTCAGGCCCTTCTCGGCGAGCTGGCGGGCGGTGCGGGCGACGAGCTTCTTGCCGGCCTCGACCACGACCTCGCCGGTATCGGCGTCGATCAGGTCCTCGGTGGCCTTGAAGCCCTTCATGCGCTCCGCGTCATAGGGAACGCGCCAGCCCTTGGCGTCCTTGGCGTAGGTGATGTGGTTGTAGAAGCGGTTGAGGATCTCCTCGCCGTCCATGCCGAGCGCGAACAGCAGCGACGTCACCGGAATCTTGCGCTTCCGGTCGATGCGGGCATAGACGATGTCCTTGGCGTCGAACTCGATGTCGAGCCAGGAACCGCGATAGGGGATGATGCGCGCGGCGAAGAGCAGCTTGCCCGAGGAATGGGTCTTGCCCTTGTCGTGGTCGAAGAACACGCCCGGCGAGCGGTGCATCTGCGAGACGATGACGCGCTCGGTGCCGTTGACGATGAAGGTGCCGTTGTCTGTCATGAGCGGCATGTCGCCCATGTAGACGTCCTGCTCCTTGATGTCCTTGACGGACTTGGCCTGGGTGTCCGGATCGATATCGAACACGATCAGGCGCAGCGTCACCTTGAGCGGCGCCGAGAAGGTCATGCCGCGCTGGCGGCACTCGTCGACGTCGTATTTCGGCGGCTCGAAGGTGTACTTGACGAATTCCAGCAGCGAGGCGCCGGAGAAATCGCCGATCGGGAACACCGAGCGGAAGACGGACTGCAATCCCTCGTCGGGCCGGCCGCCCTTGGGTTCGTCGACCATCAGGAACTGGTCGTAGGACGCCTTCTGAACCTCGATGAGGTTCGGCATCTCCGCCACTTCCTTGAGCTTGCCGAAGAACTTGCGGACGCGCCTGCGACCCTGGAGCGAATTGACCATGTTTGTTCCTCGCAATCTCAGGGCCTGGCGCCGAAAAGTGGAAACCACTTTTCGGAAGACGCCATGCCCAGATATCTCATCTGAGCGGCGGATTCAGACAAACAGGTGGCCACCTGCTTGTCATCCGACGCTTGGACGGCTCACCCGGCGGTCCGGGCGGAAGGCGGCCATGGCCGCCGGGTGAGCCGCTCGGCGCCGCATCGCGCCGACCTGCTTGTCCATTCAGGCTTCGCCGCCTGGTTTGCGGCTGGCCTTCCCAACGATTTCCGCGCCCCGGCGCGGAAACGACGCAACAGCCCCGGCGGCGTGGAACGCCCCGGGACTGTCACTTTCGACTACGGTCGGACCGGCATCAGCCGGCCCAGGCTCACTTGAGCTCGACCTTGGCGCCGACGGCCTCGAGCTGCTTCTTGAGCTTCTCGGCCTCGTCCTTGGCGACCGACTCCTTGACCGGCTTCGGAGCGCCCTCGACGAGGTCCTTGGCCTCCTTGAGGCCGAGGCCGGTGATGGCGCGGACTTCCTTGATCACCTCGATCTTCTTGTCGCCGGCCGCGGCCAGGACGACGGTGAACTCGGACTGCTCCTCGGCGGCGGCGCCAGCGGCGGCAGCGCCACCGGCAGCCGGGCCGGCCGCAACGGCGACGGCGGCGGCGGCGGAGACGCCCCACTTCTCTTCGAGCATCTTGGCGAGGTCAGCGGCCTCGAGAACGGTGAGCGACGACAGCTCGTCGACGAGCTTGGCGAGATCGGCCATGGTTAACTTCCTGTCTTAGAGGTTCGAACGATGAGGGTTTGCTGGCTTTCAGGCCGCATTCTTGTCGGCATAGGCCTGAACCACGCGAGCCAGCTTGCCGGCGGGCGCGTTCGTGAGCTGCGCGAGCTTGGTAGCCGGGGCCTGGATGAGGCCGATGAGCTTGGCACGCAGTTCGTCGAGCGAGGGCATCGTGGCCAGGGCCTTGACGCCGTCGGGGTTCAGGGCGGTCTTGCCCATCGCGCCGCCGAGGATGACGAGCTTGTCGTTGTCCTTGGCGAAAGCGGTGGCGACCTTCGGCGCCGCGACCGGATCGTTGGAATAGGCGATCAGGGTGGGACCCGTCAGCAGGTTGCTGATGGACGCGACGTCGGTGCCTTCAAGAGCGATCTTGGCCAAGCGGTTCTTTGCGACCTTAACGGTGGCGCCATTCGCCTTCATCTCGCGACGAAGCTTCTGGAACTGGGCCACGGTCAAGCCCGCATAGTGGGCCACGACGACGACCGACGTGTTCGCGAACACATCGTTCAGCGACGCGACGGCATCTTTCTTTGCCGCTTTATCCACTGGGCTCTCTCCGGTAGGCGGCAGGCTTTTGAAGGCGCGCCGCCGGTTGCACGTGTCGCTTCCTGGAACCCCGGCTGACACCGGCGCCCCGCGAAGCGACGCTTGGTGCCCTGTCCCCGCTCCCGACCCCGTGAGGGCCGCGACCGGGCGAGATGGTTCGAACCTCTTTCCGGATCTCGCGATCCGGGACTAAGCTCTTGCACCGTCTATGCAGGCCTCTTGGCGAAATTATGCCCGGAACCGAAGCTCCGGAGCACCTGCAGTCTCAGACAGGACTGGATGATTCCGGCCCCGGAGATCGCTCTCCCGAACCCCAACCACCCATTCTTCAGCGGAAACCCGCTGAAAAACGCGAAACGGACCCCTGCGCGCCGAGCGCGCCGGAGCCCCGTCACTCATGGAAACAGGCGAGCGTCATAGCGCTTTCGCCTGCTTCTGCCAAGTAGGCTCTTGACATTCGATATTCAAGAGCGGGTGCGGCCAGCGACCGCAGCCGGGGATCAGGCGCCGAGGACGGTGTTCGGCTCGACCTTGATGCCGGGACCCATCGTCGAGGAGATCGCGACGCGCTGGATATAGGTGCCCTTCGCACCCGCCGGCTTGGCCTTCGAGACGGAGTCGACGAAGGCCTTGATGTTCTCCTCGAGCTTCTCGGCCGAGAACGAGGCCTTGCCGACCGCGGCGTGGACGATGCCGGCCTTCTCGACGCGGAACTCGACCGAGCCGCCCTTCGAGGCGGCGACGGCGGCGGTCACGTCCATGGTGACGGTGCCGACGCGCGGGTTCGGCATCAGGCCGCGCGGGCCGAGCACCTTGCCGAGACGGCCGACCAGACCCATCATGTCCGGGGTCGCGATGCAGCGATCGAAGTTGATCTCGCCCTTCTGGACGGCCTCGACCAGCTCCTCGGCGCCGACGACGTCGGCACCGGCGGCCTTGGCCTCGTCGGCCTTGGCGCCGCGGGCGAAGACGCCGACGCGCAGCGTGCGGCCCGAGCCGTTCGGCAGGTTGCAGACGCCGCGGACCATCTGGTCGGCGTGACGCGGATCGACGCCGAGATTCATCGCGATCTCGACGGTCTCGTCGAACTTGGCGTTGGCGCGCTCCTTGATGAGCGAGACGGCCTGCTCGAGCGGATACAGCTTGGTGCGGTCAATGCCCTCACGGCCCTTGACGACGCGCTTTCCGACATGTGCCATTGTCAGCCTCCCCTCAGCCCGCGACGTCCAGGCCCATCGAGCGGGCCGAACCACGGATCATGGCCGCAGCCGCTTCGACGGTGTCGCAGTTGAGATCCGCCATCTTCTTCTCGGCGATCTCGTTGATCTGCGCAGCGGTAACCTTGCCGGCGGCGCCGCCGCGGCCCGGGGTCTTGGAGCCCGAGGTCAGACCGGCCGCCTTCTTGAGGAAGTACGAGACCGGCGGCTGCTTCATCTCGAAGGTGAAGGAGCGGTCCTGATACGCGGTGATGATCACCGGGATCGGCATGCCCTTTTCCATCTGCTGGGTCTTCGCGTTGAAGGCCTTGCAGAATTCCATGATGTTGAGGCCGCGCTGACCGAGCGCGGGACCGATCGGCGGCGACGGATTGGCCGCGCCCGCCGGAACCTGAAGCTTCACGTAGCCCGTGATCTTCTTCGCCATGATGGCTGCTCCTGCCGTCCGCTCCGCTGCCTTTCGGAACGACGACGCCCCTGCCTGCCGACGTTCTCCGCCGGGGCCGGGGTGGTTGCAGTGCGTGGTGCGGCGCCTGTGATCCGGCTGGCGACCGGCACGCCTTCCACGCGGTTGAGGCGCGCCCTATGACACAGGCGCGCCGGAAAGGGAAGTCCGTTGTGCGGGTGGCTCCGCCCTGCCCCGCGCCGCCTGTCGCACGCGCCCGGCGTCCCGCCGCAGGGCCTCGCGCGCCAGAATGCCCTCGGCGTCGAGCGCGCGGATCGGCACGGCGCAGTCCCGCGGGACGTCGCCGGCGAGTTGCAGGGCGAGGTAGCGCCCGCAGCAGACGCGCAGGAAGGAGGAGAAGTTGTCGACCTCGCCATGGGCTTCCTGCAGCTCCTCGTGCAGCCGCGTCAGGAGCTGCATCAGGGTCATGCCGTCGCGCAGGGCGATCTCCTCCAGGATGCGCCAGTAGAGGTTTTCCAGGCGGATGCTGGTCGAGTAGCCGCGCATCCGCACCGATTTGAGCCGCGTCTGCCACAATGCGGCGTCGGCGCCGACGAAAAGCCTGCACATGGCTGCCTCCGAGCCGGTTTCCGCCCGCGCATGATAGGCCGGCGGGGACGGGCTCCGCCAGCCTTTCGGTCGCGGATCGCGGGCTCAGGCCGCCTGGCGCTGCCGGCCGTGGCTGATCGTCGTGCCGAGCACGGCGAGGAATTGCGAGATCCAGGCCGGATGGGCCGGCCAGGCCGGGGCCGAAACCAGGTTGCCATCGGTATGGGCCGCGTCGATGGCGATCTCGGCATAGGTGCCGCCCGCCAGCTCGACCTCGGCCCGGCAGGCCGGATAGGCCGAGCAGGTGCGCCCCTTCAGCACGCCCGCCCCGGCCAGGAGCTGCGCGCCGTGGCAGATCGCCGCCACCGGCTTGCCGGCCGCGAAGAAGTGCCGGACCATCTCGACGACCTTGCCGTTCAGGCGCAGATATTCCGGCGCCCGCCCGCCGGGAACGACGAGCGCGTCGTACTGGGCCGGGTCGACCTCGGCGAAGCTGGCGTTCAGGGTGAAGTTGTGGCCGCGCTTCTCGGAATAGGTCTGCTGGCCCTCGAAATCGTGGATCGCGGTGGCGATCGCGTCGCCGGCCTTCTTGTCCGGGCAGACCGCGTGGACCTTGTGGCCGACCGCGAGCAGCGCCTGGAACGGGACCATGATCTCATAGTCCTCGCCATAGTCGCCGACGATCATCAGAATGCGTTGGCCGCTCATGCCATCCTCCCTGGTTCGCGCCTTGCTGGCGGTCACGGGGCAGGATAGCCGGAGCGGCCGATCGCGGGTGTTATCCGGTTAACGCGGACCGATACGACAGAAAGGGATAGATCGCCACCTCGCGTCCGAAAGGACGCAACCGCGATCCAGGCCCCTCAGATCTTCTCGACCTGGCTGTATTCGAGCTCGACCGGCGTGGCGCGGCCGAAGATCGAGACCGCGACCTTGAGGCGGGCGCGGGCATGGTCGACGTCCTCGACGACGCCGTTGAACGAGGCGAAGGGGCCGTCCGCCACCTTGACCTGCTCGCCGACCTCGAAGACCACCGTCGGCTTCGGCCGCTCGATGCCCTCGGCGACCTGACCCTTGATCCGCATCGCCTCATGCTCGGGAATCGGCATGGGCTTGGCCTTGTCGGCCCCGAGGAAGCCGGTGACCTTCGGCGTGTTCTTGATGAGGTGATAGACCTCGTCGGTCATCTCGCACTTCACCAGCACATAGCCGGGGAAGAATTTGCGCTCGGTGTCGACCTTGCGGCCGCGGCGGACCTCGACGACCTTCTCGGTCGGGACCAGCACCTCTTCGAACTTGTCGGCGAGATTGCGCTGCTGCGCCTGGTCGCGGATCGACTGCGCGACCTTGTTTTCGAAGTTGGAATAGGCGTGGACGATGTACCAGCGGGTGCTCACGTGCGTAATTCCGTTCAACGGGCGCCGAGGATGACGCCGAGACCCCAGCGGATGATGGCATCGGCGAAGAAGAAGAACAGGCTCGAGACGACGACCATGGCGAGCACGAGGCCCGTGGTGATCAGCGTCTCGCGGCGCGAAGGCCAGGTGACCTTGGCCGCTTCCGAGCGGACGTCCTGCAGGAACTGGAAGGGATTGGATTTCGCCATGAACCACCTCGGGTTCCGAAGCCGCCCGCGGCCCCTGCCGCAAGGCCGAATCGGCCGTCCTGAAACATTCGCGGCGCGGAACCCGGGGAGGGTTGCGCGCCGTCATCGACCGCCCTCTTACATCGCCCGGGGCCGTTAGCCAAGACCCTTTCGGGCCGCGTCGCTCAGCCTCGGCGCAGCGACAGGAGCAGGAAGAAGGGCCGCTCGCGCTCCTTCGCCCAGCCTGGCTCGGCGGCGGCCTGCTCGGCGCTGGGCGCCCATTCCACCAGCCGCGCCAGCGTGAAGCCCGCCCCCAGCAGAAGGTCGAGATAGGTCGCGACGGTGCGGTGGCGCTTGACCACGCCCGGCGCCAGCCAGTCGCTGACCCGCTCGCCCTCGTCGAGATAGCCGTTGACCGGCCAGGCCGCGCGGCCGTCGGCATCGGTCAGCCAGTCCTGCCGCGTCGGCGCCGTCATGATCGGGTGCTCGACCGAGCAGACCAGCGCGCCGCCGGGCTTCAGCGCGGCATGAACGCGGCCGAGCAGGCCGGCGAGATCGGCGATGTAGTGGAAGGCGAGCGAGCTGTAGGCGAGGTCGAAGCGCCCGGCTGCCGGCGCCAAGCATTCGAGATCGGCCAGCTCATAGGCGATGCGGGGATCGGCCGTCTCCCGGCGCGCCCGCTCCAGCATCTTCCCGGAGACGTCGACGCCGCGCACGCTCGCCGCCCCCTCCTCCGCCGCGAAGCGGCAGAACCAGCCGAAGCCGCAGCCGAGATCGAGCACGCGCTTGTCCCGCAGCTCCGGCAGCATGGCGCGCAGCACCGGCCATTCCGGGGCCCCGTCCAGCCCGCGGAGGGAGCGCGGCAGCCGGCTGTAGCCCGCGAAGAAGGTTTCGTCGTCGTAGATGTTCTGGGTCATCGGCGCCTCGCCAACCTGCCTGGCCTCGGGCGCGTCATTCAGCCGCCAGCGGGACGACTGGCAGGGGCAGCAGGGCTCGAACCCGCGACCTGCGGTTTTGGAGACCGCCGCTCTACCAACTGAGCTATACCCCTGCAGGTGGGCGTCATGTGCCCGAAGGCGCGGCGCATTTCAAGTCGAAATCGCGCGCCGTCCTCATTTCCGATACGGGCCGAGCTCGCGGGCATAGCGCTCGACCAGCTTCAGCCCGAATGCGGTCGGCCGCAGTGCCGGGCCGCGGTCGTGGATCGGGATGCCGGCCCGCGCCCCGAAGACGCGTTTGCCGTAGCAGAGCAGCGTCTCGATCGACTGCATGATGAAGGTGATCGCCGGCAGAACCTCGCGATAGGCGGCCTCGGCTCCGGCCTCGTCCCCCGCCTTGTAGAGGTTGTAGGTCCGCAGCGTGTAGTCGATCGTGTCGGGCGCCAGGATCATGCCGATGCAGCCGGCGCGGAAATTGTCGACGAGCTCGAGCCCGCCGCGCCCGTTCAGGATCGGCAAGCGGCCCTCGGTCACGGCGATCAGCCGCTCGATCTCGATGACCGAGCCCTCGCCCTTGATCAGGCTGATGTTCGGATGCCGCCGCGTCAGCTCGCGGATGTCCTCGGCCGAGAGGCCGCGCCCCATATAGGCCGGCGCGTTCTGGATCGCGACCGGCAGCGTGGTCTGGTCGGCGATCCGGCCGAAGAAGCTGATATATTCGGCGGCGCCGAAGCTGCCGACCATCGGCGGCTGGAGAATCACCCAGTCGGCGCCGTTCTTCTCGGCGACCCTGACCAGCTCGACCTGCTCCGCCACCGAGGAGCCGAAGATGGTGAAGGCGAGCGGCTTCCTGCCGGCCACGTCCTCGGCCATCCATTCCATCACGGCGCAGCGCTCGCTGAAGCTCAGCTTGGAGACTTCGGTGGCGAGCCCCAGCGCCGCCATGCCCTGCACGTCGAGATCGAGGCTGATCTCGGCCTGCTTGCGCATCGCCGCGCGGTCGAGCCGCTCATGCTCGTCGAACAGCGCGAAGACGATCGAATGAATGCCGGGAAACGGCGGCTTGAACGACATGGGCAGGCTCCTCCGCAGCGGGAGCGGCTGATCCGCTCTCTCGCAACGATTGAGAGCATGGATCGCCGGCTCCGAGCAGCCCCCGGGACTGGCGCCGCCTCTGCGCCCAAGGCATGGATCCGAAAGCCCCGTCGCAACGAAAAAGGGCGGTGTCGCCACCGCCCTTTCCCCATTCGCTCTGCGTATCGTCGATCAGGCGATGATCGAAGCGACGACGCCGGCGCCGCAAAGTCTGCGGTTTCCGCGGACGTCGTTGTTGCTTCGATCAAGCAATGATCGAAGCAACAACACCTGCTCCAACCGTCCTGCCGCCTTCGCGGATGGCGAAGCGCAGCTTCTCCTCCATCGCGATCGGGGCGATCAGCGTCACCTCCATCGAGATGTTGTCGCCCGGCATCACCATCTCCGTGCCTTCCGGCAGCGTCACCACGCCGGTCACGTCCGTCGTGCGGAAGTAGAACTGCGGGCGGTAGTTGGTGAAGAACGGCGTGTGGCGACCGCCCTCCTCCTTCGTCAGGATGTAGGCCTCGGCCTTGAACTTCGTGTGCGGCTTCACCGAGCCCGGCTTGCACAGCACCTGCCCGCGCTCGACGTCCTCGCGCTTCGTGCCGCGCAGCAGCGCGCCGATGTTGTCGCCAGCCTGGCCCTGGTCCAGCAGCTTGCGGAACATCTCGACGCCCGTCACCGTCGTCTTCACCGTGTCCTTCAGCCCGACGATCTCGATTTCCTCGCCGACCTTCACGATGCCGCGCTCGACGCGGCCCGTCACCACCGTGCCGCGGCCCGAGATCGAGAACACGTCCTCGACCGGCATCAGGAACGGCTGGTCCACAGGACGCTCCGGCTGCGGAATGTACTCGTCGACCGTCTTCATCAGCGCGATCACCGCGTCATGCCCGATCTCCGGCGTCACGCCGTCCAGCGCAGCCTTCGCCGAGCCCTTCGTGATCGGGATGTCGTCGCCGGGGAAATCGTACTTCGACAGAAGCTCGCGGATCTCCATCTCGACCAGCTCGAGAAGCTCCGCGTCGTCGACCAGGTCGACCTTGTTCATGAACACCACCAGCGCCGGAACGCCCACCTGGCGCGCCAGCAGGATGTGCTCGCGCGTCTGCGGCATCGGGCCGTCGGCGGCCGACACAACCAGGATCGCCCCGTCCATCTGCGCCGCGCCCGTGATCATGTTCTTCACATAGTCCGCGTGCCCGGGGCAGTCGACGTGAGCATAGTGACGGTTCGGCGTCTCGTACTCGACATGCGACGTCGAGATCGTGATCCCGCGAGCCTTCTCCTCCGGAGCCTTGTCGATCTGGTCATACGCCGTGAACGACGCTCCGCCAGCCTCAGCCAGAACCTTCGTGATCGCAGCCGTCAAAGACGTCTTCCCATGGTCAACGTGACCAATCGTTCCAATGTTGCAGTGCGGCTTCGTCCGCGAAAACTTCTCTTTGGCCATGACACCCTTGTCCTCGAAGGCGGCCCTCCGGGGCCTTGAAACGGGGGTCGCATTAGGGGTTTTTGCGAACGGATGCAAGGACGCTCGCGATCGGCCGCACTCGTGCGCGCCGGGCGGCGCGGACGCCGAACCCGCGCGGGCGGGCAGGCCCCCTCCCACGCGCCGCTTGCGCCGCAGGCCGGGACGGTTAAGGTCCCGGCATCTGCGGGGGACGGAATGCTGCGAGGAAACGCGACGAGTCTGTGCTGCGGCCTTGCCCTGCTCGGCGCCGCCTGGAGCGGGCCGGCGGCAGCCGGGGAGCCGGCGCCGCCATCGAAGCCCGCGCGGGAATGGGCCCTCCTCGTCAGCCCCTATGTCTGGGGCGCCTCCCTGCGGGGCAAGGGCTCGCTCGCCGGAATCGACACCAGGATCGACATCCCCTTCTCCGAGGTCCTCGAGCAGCTCGACCTGGCGGTCATGGGCAATGTCGAGGTCACCAATGGCCGCTTCGGCTTCTATGTCGACGGCCAGTATGTCGAGACCAGCCAGCACGAGCATCTGCTGGCCCGGCGAATCTCGCTGCGCATCGCCACCACCCGCCTCTCCGCCGGCGCCTTCTTCAAGCTGTACGAGGCGGAACTCGGCGGGTCGACGGTGTTCGGCCGGCCGCGGACGCTCTCCCTCGAGCCGACCGCCGGCCTGCGCTGGACGAGGCTGTCGGGCGATGTCGGCCTGTTCGGCCTCAGCTTCGGCAAGGCGTCGGGATGGTACGACCCCTTCGCCGGCATGAGGGTGAACGCCGACCTGACGGATCGCTGGAACCTCGCCGCGGAGGCCGATATCGGCGGGACCGGCCAGTCCCAGTACAGCCTCCACGCGCAGGTCTATCTCGGCTACCGGACGCTGCTCTTCGGCCATGAAACGACCTTGCGCGCCGGCTACCGCGCCATCCGCCAGAGCTACGCGGCGGACGACTTCACCGGGCGGAACCGCTTCCGCTGGAACGTGACGCAGCACGGCCCGGCCATCGGGCTGACGATGCGCTTTTGAACCGCGAGACCAGGAGATGGAAACGATGGCACGAGACCTTCGCCGCCCCGCACGCCGCCTCGCGTCCTGCGCCCTCGCCGCCGCCCTGCTCGCGCAATCCACCGCCGAAGCCTGCACGCGGCTGGTCTATTTCGGCGCCGAGGGCCGGGTGATGACGGCCCGCTCGATGGACTGGAAGAGCGATGTCGCGACCAATCTCTGGATCATGCCGCGCGGCGTCGCGCGCGATGGTGAGACCGGCCCCAACACGATCCGCTGGACCTCGAAATACGGCAGCGTGATCGCCTCGGGCTACGACATCTCGACCACGGACGGCCTCAACGAGGCCGGGCTTTCCGCCAACCTGCTCTGGCTGGTGGAATCGGACTATCCGAAGTTCGACGACCGCTCGAAGCCGGGCCTGACCATCGCCGCCTGGGCGCAATATGTGCTCGACAATTTCGCCACGGTCGCGGAGGCGGTGGCGGCGCTGCGCCAGGAGCCCTTCACCATCGTCACCGACGCCGTGCCCGGCGAATCGCGGCTGGCGACGCTGCACCTGTCGATGTCGGACGCGACCGGCGACAGCGCCATCGTCGAATATATCGGCGGGCGCCAGGTCATCCACCACGACCGCAAATACCAGGTGATGACCAACTCTCCGATCTTCGACAAGCAGCTCGCGCTCAACGAATACTGGAAGCAGATCGGCGGAACCGTGATGCTGCCCGGGACGAATCGCGCCGCCGACCGCTTCGCCCGCGCCTCCTTCTACGTGAACGCGATCCCGAAATT
>Ga0180223_1001124_pt1 | contig 22510 bp, 19 predicted proteins | sample eDN5th30CKraftOP_FD_151337 | JGI IMG/M metagenome (GOLD analysis project Ga0180223, IMG submission 151337) | Enriched Organic Plus compost microbial communities from Emeryville, California, USA - eDNA 5th pass 30_C Kraft OP (version 2) (version 2) ... | reverse complement strand
GCCCGGCAACTCGGCCGGACCTGATCCGGGTTGCGCGTCTCGACGGGGGGTGATTCAGGGACAGGTTTGTATCGAAGCCGGGTGGAGCTGGATGCCGTGAACAGGTCTGCCCTGCCTCGTTTCCCTCAGGTCTTGGCCGAATTATCCACCCCGACCCTCCACCGGTGGATCCCATCCTAGATCACGGCACGGACCGCTCCTTCAGCAGGTGGCACGCTCCTGGACGCAACTGCTTCGCCGGGGACAGGCATATCGATCGTCACCCCTTCAGCGCCGTCCAGAGGATTGCCTCGAAGCATCCAGGCCTGCGGCGTGATCAAGCGCGCCCAGTCAGCAAAGGAGGGGATAGCGCCCAGGTCTTCGCGTACGTGCTGCTCGCCGACCAGACGCACCGGAACGACCCGGCCATCGGCATTGACGAGGGTCTCACCGAAGATCGCCTCCAGCATGAATATCCCCTCGGCATGGTGCCGCAGCGCGCGATGTCGGGGGTCTGCCAGGATTGCCTTGGACTGGTCAAACCACTGGTGCAGCGGGAGATAGTCATCGACCGTGCCGCCCCATTTCCGGACCGACGAGAGGGCGTGGTAGTAGCAGTGTGCCATGCCTGGTCTCCTAGAGCTCGGTCGAGTGATCATCGGTTGCGGTGAAACGCAGGCTGCAGTCGAGCACGAAGGTCGCTTCAGCCACATCGATCACCAATTCGCCGCAGGAACCGTCATTGATCTCCCAGCCAGGATGGTGACGTTCGAGCGCCAGATAGGTCAGCTGCTCGAGAGCCTGCCCGAGTGAGTGCAGCTCTGCGGAACCGGTACGATCAGCTTTGTCAGCTTCGCCTTCCTGCAGGGTAACATCAGGGCAAGCGATCGACGTGCCATCTGCATCCAGACAGACACATTCCTCGACGGCACCGCTGTCGCCGCATCCGTCGAAACGGATCTCGACCCGGGCAATCCCAGCGTCCTGCAAGCGCGGGAGAATGACGATCTTGAGCTGCTGAATCTCTTCGACCACCTGGGTCTGCCGCTGGGCCTGACGAACGGCAAAGTCGGCCATCACGGCATCGATATCGATCATGGAATACCTCCTGTAGAAAGGAGCCAACGACCATTCGCTGGCTCCAACCGACAGGCGCACGCCTTTCCTCTGATGGACGACGCCAGCGCCGATCCGGCGCTGGCGCGAAGACCGACAGGGCCTTAGTCGGTCCTGGCCGAAGTGTTCTTCGGATTGGTGCCGAGCGGCCCGCGACGATCGACAACGGTGATCCGCCGAGCCTTGGCGTCGATCACCAGGCGTTCGAGTACACCATTGCCCGGAAAGGCGATGACGTAGCGCGGATCGAGCGAGAGCATCCGCTCGTTGCGCTTGAAGCCGGCACGGGCACCCAGGCGCATATCGAGCGAGAACGTCACCTGCGGGATGCCGCGACGTTCAGCCCAGCTCGATGCCAGACGGTCGACGCCCTTGGTGTCGCCGCCATGGATGAGCACCATGTCCGGCACGCGGTCGCGGACCTTGTCGAGCGTAGCCCAGACGTTGCTGCCGAAGGTCAGCGCATCGTCTTCGGTAGCATGACGGGTGCGCCCTCCGGCGAACACGACGGGGGTTCCTTCGGGCATGGCCGCACGACGTTTGGCCTCGGCGCGGGCGCGCAGGAAGTCGCGACCTTCGACGAGCGCCGAGGTGAGCATTGCACTGTGATTGAAGCGAGAACTGGAGACTGGCTTCCAGGAGGAACCGAACTCGTTGAGGTATAGGCCTGCTGCGACCTCGCGCATCTCTTCGAGCGCCAGCATGGCGCTTTCGGCGCACTGCGCCCGCTCGACCTGGGTCTCGAGGTCGTGGGTGTGGACTTCGGATCCATCAGCCGTCGCAATCAGCGCGCGGACCTCGTCGGTCGCCCGGTCGAGGGCAGTCGATTTGCGCTCGGCGGAGCGGTGAAAGATGTTGACGAAAGCCCAACCGAGATCCTCGGCATCGGCTTCAAGAGCGGTCCCGGACACCATGGCGAAAAGATCGGACCAGACCGCTTCGAGGGTGTGGACGACCGCCTCCCGGACTGGGAAATCGCTGGTCGATACGGGAGCAGGTCCAATCGAGAAGCCGGCGAGATCGAGCCCGGCGAGTTGGTCGGCGAATGACGTATGCATGGGATTGTCCTCCTGACTGGCGTGAGGCCGACGCACCCGCTCATGGCTGCGCCAGCGAGAGCCCGTCAGGGCCAGCATTCAGGCAGGTTTGCGCACCCGTCAGGGGAAACCCGCGCGGGCGGGCTGGCGCGGGCAGGCCTTGAGCCCAAAGGGCGAAGGCCAACACGGGCCCGCCCACGCCGGGTTGCGCAAGACTGGCGGCTGGCCCAGGGCCTCTCTCGCATGGCGCCAGACCATGGGCGGTCGGAACAGATCCATAGGCAGGGGCACGCCCTATGCCCCATGCATGCGCCGCCCCGGCTCGGCTTAAGCCGCACGCTTGGCGTAGACACCCTCCCCGTTCGACATATGCCCGAGACAGTCATAGTCTCCGAACACGGCATCGAAGCGGGATGCGATCTGGGACAGCCAGCGCTGTGCCCGCGGTGAACGAGCCGTGCGCCAATCGGCGTCCCAATAGGCGCCGTCATCACGCTCGACGATCCAGACGGCCACCAGCCCGCCGTAGACCGATACGCCGAAATCCGCATAGGCATTGCGCATGAGGATCCGGTCTTCCCGGCCTCGCCAGCCGTCATGCGGGATCAGCGACGGGAAGGCTCGGCCGGCCCGCTCGCGCAGGTCTTCGCGCAGCCACTCGTATTCGAATTCCCAGTCATCCTCGGCTTCGACATCGAGAACCGTGAATGCCACGATTGCGCCACTGGGATAGCTGACCGATCGGCCCATGACACCCTCCCTCAGGCCGCGAGCGCAGCATCGTCTGACGCGTCGTCAAACTGCTCGGCCGTGATCCGCCCGCCAAGCTTCAGCAGCAGGGTCGAAGCCTCCTCGGCCTTGGCCGCAGCCGTCAGGATGGCGCGGTCGTCATCCTTCAATAGCTTGAGCCAATGCTCGATGTAGCTTGCGTGGCTGTCGAGGTGCGTGACGGGCAGCCCCAGCTCAGCGCCCAGCATGGCGCTGGAGAGTTCGGCGACTAGTTCCTCGGCGGCATAGGCTGCCGTACCGAAGCGGTTCTTGAGGTCACGTCCCAGGCGGCTGGCATGGCCGGTCCAGTGCGAGAGCTCGTGGGCAAGCGTGGCGTAATAATGATCGAAGCCGGAAAACAGGTTGGTCGGCGGCATCGTCACGCGATCTGCAGTGGGCTCGTAATAGGCTTCAGAGCCTTGGTGGCGCAGATTGACGGGAATGGCGGCGAAGAAGGCATCAAGTTCGGCCTCGCGCCCTTCAGGCTCGATCAGCTCCAAGGTTGCAGCCGGATGGAAGCGCTCGGGCAGACCTTCGACCTGATCGGCATTGAAGACCGGATAGGCCTTTAGCACCCGGCGGGCTTCGTCGGTCTTTTCGCCAGTATCGGGGGCTTCCACTTCCTTGGTGTAGCTCTTGTAGAAGATCGCGATGGTCGACTTCTCCCCCTTGCGGACTTGGGCGCCGAGCGATTTGGCCTGATTGTAGGTCATCCAGAACGGCGAGGCGTAGCCGCACATGTCGGCGACCATCCACAGCCAGAACACATTCATGCCGCGGTAGGGAATCCCGCAGGCCCGCAAGGGCCGAGAGACCGGCACACCGCGCCACGGCTTGATCCATGGCTTTGTGCCTGCCTCGAGACGGGCTATGATTTCCTGGGTGATGCGGGTGGCGGGCGACAAGCCGCCGCTCTGCCCCTTGCGATAGGCCATGATGGGTCTCCTGATTGAGGCATCTGGACAGTCGGCGACGGGTTCGCCGGTCAGTGCCACAGGGTCCCGAGCCCCCTCTGCTCTCAATGCAAAAAGGAAGCGGCCCTCCGGCGTGAGCCGAAGGACCGCTTCTCGAGGTACGAGTGGCCTTGCCTGTCAGGAGGAGGTCAGGCGGCCAGCTCGCGGGGGGACTGATCTTCGGTGTCTACACCGCGCTCAGTGTCAGTGACGTCAATCTCCGGCTCGCCAGCCTCTGGCGCAGCGGAGGTGAAGCGCATGACCTCAGGCACCCAGGCCAGAGCCTTCTCGCGTACTTCGACTTCGGTGATGTAAGTGCCGGCGAAGACACGCTCGGCGCTCATCGCGAGATCACCCTTCTTGACCGAGGCAAAGCGCGAGGAAAGCTCGAGGCCGCCGACATCGGTCAGCGCGTCGAGGATCGCCTGCTTTGACACCCGGTCGAAATAGTTGGCCGCAGTGGGTCGCCACCACTGCGCCATGTCGATGCCGATCAGGCTACCGAGGTGATCCTGAAACGGCAGCTGACGCTCGCCCGTCATATTGAGGCTCGCCTCGAGCGACCGGGCTACGACATAGCCAAGCCATGCGGCGCGGCTGTCATCGGACAACGCGCGAAACAGGTCGAAGCGGGAAGTCGCATCGGTGCCCGCGCGCCAGCTTTCGTCGAGACTGGACCTGAGCTCAGCAAGCGCGCTGCTGGCCGGAGCATCCTTGGCTTCGAAGCCAATGATTGGCCCTGCCGGAAGAGGCGCACGCAGTGTGGTTGCGGCCCGCGCCCGCCAGTCGTGCGTATCGGCATCAGCCAGCGCGAAGACCATGACGTCGAGCGCAAGCCCGGGATCAGAGGCAACATGCCCCGTACGGTCCCGGACAGGACCATCCGCCGGATGCTGTCGGGATTGGGCGCATAGTAGGCAGAGGAAACCTGCTCAAATACGCGGACCTGGATTTCCTGGTCCGAGGTCGCGCCAAAGGCTTTGGCGATGTCGAGAGTTATTTCGCCAGAGGCCAGAGCCTCGAAGACGACTGGCGCAAGCGTCGCGAGACGCAGGCGCCCCTCGACGAAGCGGACGGTCAGGCCGAAGCGGCGCGCAACATCCTCGACAGTTGCGCCGCCTGTCACAAGCGCGGCAAAGGCCTGGGCTTCATCGGCAGGGTTCATGGCCAGGCGGTGGAAGTTCTCCGCGAGGCTGGTCTCGACCGCGGGTTCGGCACTGTCTTCGAGCACGAGGCACGTGACTTCATGATCGCGGGCGAGGATCTTGTCGTCCGCGAGCGCCAGCATCGCGCGGCGGCGGCGTTCGCCGGCTTCGACCTCGAACTTGCCCTTCGCAGCGGGCCGGACAATGAGATTCTGCAGCAGACCATGTGCAGCGATGCTGGCTTTAAGTTCGGCATCCGCAGCCGGATCACTGTGTCGGCGGACATTGCGAGGTGACTGAACGAGCTTGTTCAGCGGGATCGACTTGATCATGGGACACACTCCTGATTGTGAGCCCGGTGCATCGACCTTCGACGCCCAAATGGCTCAATCAGGGCAAAGCCCACTCTCCTCTGGGGCGTTCGCAGAAAATTTCTCGACAGCAACGGGTTGTAACGAATGGTCATGGTTGGGACGAGGCTGCGGTCCACGGACTCGATTGCCAAGGTCACGCCTTCGCAAAAGCGGACGTTTAACTATACTCAGGATCCCGGCCTTGGTCCTATTTCGGTTTGAACCCGAAGCGCACACCTTCGCCGAGGAGGCGGAGGATACCATCCGCCTCCTCGCTCATGGGGTTGGGCAAGACGTCGATCCGCGTTGCGCTCGAAGTTGCCGGGTTGGCGACGTAGATCACTACATAACGCTGACCCGACCGGGGCCGGGCAGCCTCCCGTGCGGCACGAACCTCTGACTCTCCCATCTCGAACTGGCACCGATCACCCTGGCTGGATTTGACCTCGATAAGCCAGGTTCGCCGATCATGCTTCAACTCAAAATCGTAGCCGAGGTCGTCGGACCAAGCTTTGCCCTTCTGCAAGGCACCGAATCGTGAAACCCATGCCTTGTCGATGTCCTGGTTCCGGAAGCGATCCTTGAGCCAGTGATACACAACGAGCTCTCCCAGCCGCCCGATCATGTCCTTCTTGGCTTGCGGGGTCCGATCCGGCCCAGGCGGAACATCGCGCGGATTACGACTCGTTGGCGGCTTGTTTGTCCGTCTCTCGAGCACGGCTAGTTCGGTGGGCGTGGTCAGCCTCGCCGATTTGACCTGCTTGGAAAGACGGGCGGCGATCTCGGCCGAGATTTCGGTCCAGTCAGCATGCTCGGGATCGACATCGCGATCATTGACGCGAACAGAGCGCGCCTTGGCTGCCCGTTCCTCCGCCTCGCGTTGCGCTTCCTTCGCAGCCGCATCGATTGCATCGGCTCCGATACCTAGCATGTCGAGATCGAGCGTTGGCTCCATACCGTCAGGCCAGAAGGCGAGCTTGACGCACCAGGAAATAAGCGCTGTCTCATCCATCGGCTTGAAGTCGACCGCACCAGCCGCATCGAGCTTGGCACGGATATGCTGTTCGGCCGCCTTGGCCTCGCGCCAATAGTCGGGAATGCTCGAAACCGGCCCCTTCCACCAAGCCCGCACGATGGGCGTCGCCGCGGCCGCGAAGCGGTTAATCGCCGCTAGGTTGGCCAACCTGACGTCAGCAAGATCAGGCAGGCCATGTGGGTTCGAGCCGATCGCGGGTGCCCCCGCGTCTTCCAGCCACCGTGCGAGATACTCCTCTAGCACGGCCTCTGGCACGAAATGATAGAGCGGCAGCCACGCTTGATCCGTCTTCATCGATCGCAGGGCGTCACGGCGCTGCGCGTAATCGGGAGCAGGCGTGAATTTGTCGAGCGTTGACGCGACCGCGTTGCGGAGAGCCTCCAGGATGGACGTCTCATGGTCCACGATATGATTGAGGAGCTGCGAAGCGTGGACCGCGGGGTAGGCCAGCGGCTCGCTTCCTGTAGCCGCCAAGCTCTCGTTGAAGCGCGCAAAATCGAGGTCGAGAAGCTCACCGAACTGTGCAGTTGATTGAGCTCGCCGACATGCCTTGAGCATCCCGTCGGCATCCGTCGCCGCGGCCGTGATAAGCGGCATCAGTTCAGCGAGTAGGCGAGCGGGGTCTGCTCCATGCTCGGCCTCAAGTCGATCACAGTCCTTCAGAGCTTCTGACCCCAATCCGTAGTGGATGGCGGCGCGGATCCACGGCATCCGAAGATCGACGCGCTCGCCGATAAGATGCTGGACCGAAGCCACGAAGCCGTCTTCGAGCTGGAGGGTGCGGCCGAGTCGGGAAATCACATCCTCATCGAGACCGAGTTCGCCGATGTCCTCGCAGGCAGCGGCGAGCTCGTGGGCGAGTAGACGCATGCCATTGGCGACTGGGGAAAGGTCGATCGCGTCGCAGATCGCCGGGAGACAGAGTTGGAGGCCATTCCAGGTAAGAGGATCACCGACCCGGGTAACAACGAGAGTCGGCCGGTCCGAGCGTCGGAAGACATAGGCGGGGCGATCACCAGGGGCCATTATCCGCTGTTCGTTGATTTCGAAGGCGACATCTTCCGCCGCCACGAGGGCGATATCACTAAGCCGTTCGAGAACGGTGCCACGATCTGCAGGAAGCTGACCGGCGTCAGTGCCGCGCAACCCCTCCATCGCAACCGCGAGCATCACGCGGAGCCAGGGGCATTTGTCGAGCGCCGTTTCGCTGGTTTCAATGTCGTCGAGCGCAACGTCGTCTATTTTTACGTCGTAGCGCATGGTGGATAGGCGGCTCACCTTCTTGCCGAACAAGGCTTCTGCTGCGGCGCCCACCCGCGCGCGATCAGCGCCCTTGATGTCGAGAAGGAGGCCATCGATCGACGCGACAAGGCTCGGCGCAAGATCGTCGTCGCTGTCGCGGACGTAGAGTGGCGCGGTCTCCTTGACCGGGATCGTAACCGCGAGATCGGCGCGCCGACGGACAAGGATCGGCATGTCGTTAGCCGCCTTGCCGGTCGCTTGCGGATCCACTGCGTGCTTGTCTGCGATAACCTTCCAGGTCGCGTTGTAGAGGTTGGCGAGCTGCTGCTCATAGTGTGGGCGAACCGTTCCGGCGGCATATTGGGACGCAAGGAAATGTGCTTGTTCGAGGGCGATCGCGGGATCGTTCAGAAGGCGTAGTCTTCCATAGATTCGCAGTTTCTTGAGCGCGTCGGGCTGCCGGCGATCGATGATCCTGCCGATCGTGACCGCCACTTGCCGAAGATAGAAGGGAAAGCGCTCGTTGCTCGAGACCCAGACGTCCGACGGGCTATAGAAGCGTCGAACCGGCCCGTCGGATGATGGATCGTCCGCGGGCAGCCAAGCGCCGCTACGAATAAAGGCACCCGCAGGCGTCGACCACGGGTATTGGTCGCTCGAAAAGTGCTCGTGACGAAGGTCGACGCGGAGCAACTCCTTTCCGGCGCCTGCCAGCCACTCGATCACCAGACCGGCGTAGATTTCGCGGCAATCGTCGGAAAAGCGTTCGTGGTCGCTTTGGCCGGGCAGGTGCCACAGCGCGTTCGCAAATTTGTAGTTGGTGGAATATGCGTGGCGGAGGCTCTCCTTGTTAAAGGTGCTGACGTCTCGCTTCCAGTCGGCAATGGCGGCATCACTAAGACCGAGCTTCTTGGCGAAGCCGAAGCTCGTTACTTCGTAGGATCTTGTCGGGGGCATGGTGGGCAAGGGAAGCGCGCGCAAGCCAGTTCCAACACCCAGTCCGCGCAGAAACTCCGCCCACAGCGTCGCCTGGCCCTTGAAGGCGCGATGGCTGGTCGGCGCGAGAAGGCGCTTTCGATAGTCGGAAAAGTCGGCAACGTCGGGCGGCGCGGCGCTGAAGAGCGCATTCAGCCGCCGACCGAGAAGTTCATCAGGCCAGGTCTCCGAGAAGACGGCCTCAGTCGCGTGGATCATCCCATCCGCTGTGGGAACGAGCAAACGATATGAGGAATCGACCTTAATCGACCTAGTGGCCTGAGCGCGACGCCAGATTGCAAATGCCCAGCGGAGACCCGCCAGAGCCTCCTCGACCGAGGCGCCCGCGTTGACCACCTGGGAGATACGGGTGAGGACCGTTTCACCATCATAGGCAGAGACTTGACCGCGCTCTAGGAACTCACGAGCCGCGCGCAGCTCACCGTGCCAGGGGAGCGTGTTCGCGGCAAAGGCGAAGTGGGCGGCTAACGGCACCGGCACACGGAGCTGCTCAAGCGGGATATCCGCGTTCTCACCCGATGGCCGCGTCGCGGGTGGGAAGAAGATGGAGGGTTCGATCCGCTCACCCTTGCGCCGGCGCCGCCGGACACGCGGAAGTTCGCCATCGGTAGGGACGTCGCTGCGGCCGGCACGAACCGTCCCGTCATCGCAGAGAATGACGGGGAAGCCGACGAGCATCTCCGCCCCCTCTTTCATGAAGGAAGGCAGATCTCGATAGAAAGCGGTCCACTGGCTCGTCGCGGGGCGCTTTCCAGCGCGCAGAGTGCCGGCGATCTTCGCCGCAATCCGCGCGCACTCGATGGGTGCCAGACGGTCGCGAAACAGTCCGGGAGCATACTGACGAAGAAAAGGTGTCAGCCGGCCGATGCGCTCGGACGTGAGTTCAGGAAGAAGCGGCGCGATCGGCGGGGAGATAGTCCCACCGTGCTTCGCGACCGCCAAAAGATTAAAGGTGGCCGAAACCTCGAAGGTGGCGCGCACCTCAGTGGGGCAGCGCCAACCGATCGAGAGCAAGCCGCCTTGCGTTACAGCGCATGGGATAACCGGTACAGAGGCGAACTCTTGCTCGCCGAGGCGCGCAACCTCCGCAGCGGAGAGGGCCGGCAAATCTAGTCGCTCACCGGGGCTCTTCGCCGCGGTGAGGCTCGACGGGTTGGTCCATACGAGGAGATCGACAGACGCCTTCGCCCGAGAGATTGCCGTGAGAGCCGCATGACTGCGGCCGGCATCGCGGTCCGCGAGCCAACGCACGCTTGCGGCGGCGAGTGTGACCGCTTGGGTGAGGAGCAGGCGATTTAGCGCCACACTAGCATCGAGGGCTTTTCTGTTCGAAGACGGGAAGAAGCTGCCGTGAAGGTGGCCTTGCAAGGGCGCTGTGGCACCCTCCCCCATTGGCAAGAACGTATAGAGGCGGGGCGATGAAATTTCATGATCGAGGGGCACCGCCAGGCCGACTTCACCGACCCCTGACCAGTCCTTCCAACTGCTATGGAGCTGCTTGGCCTTGACGCCATCGTCAACGGCCCGCTGCATGAGAGCCTCGGGCGCATGATCGCGGACAAGCAACCAGTGCGCACCGCTTAGCGAGACGATTGAGGCGGCAACCGGCGCGGACGCGATCGGCTCTTCATGCCGCTCAAGAGTGAACGCCAAGGAGGTCTCGCCAGCGCGGGTCCGTACTTTGGCATCGAGCTTTTCGAGACGATCGAGAAAGAGGAGCAAGGGAGCGCCATCGTCATCTAGCGCCGCCACCTCGTCCCTCGCCGTTTGAAGCGAGTCTGAATCTCGAAGCGGAAGCCGAATGACGGACGAGAAGCCGCGTGCTGCATAGTCGGCGATGGTCTCGGGCTGCGTGCCGAGGGCAATCGGCAGAAAGAACATCGGCAGATCGGACTGCGCCAGGGCGAGGACGGTAGGGTTATCGATCCGCGAGGGCAGATCTTCAGACCGCGCGAAAGTGAAGCAATATCCCTCGAAGCTGCCTGCTCCGATCGCGTTCGACGCCTGCGAGTATATCTCGGGCGTGTCACAGACGTGGCTCACACTGCGGAAGCCGAGCCCTTTGTTGCCAATCGACTCACCGGGCGGCTTGGTCGACATTCCGATGCGCGAAAGCGCCACGACATTGTCGTGGGTGAACGGTTTTCCGAGATTTGCGACATAGAGGGTTCCGAAATCCCCCTCGTCCTCGACCAAGAGCACTTCGATCTGACCATCATGCGCGCCGCGCACATGGACGTCGTTGGCGTTCTGGACGAGCTCGATCAGGAACCGGCCATGATAATCCGCGGCTGTGTGTTCGGCGACGCTCTTGTTCTGGGCATAAACGTCGTCGAGATAGATGCCGGTGGTCACGTCGATCGTCCCGGCAAACGCGCGCAACTTCCCCTTGGCGATACGATCAATCTGATCGGCGGGCGCTAAAGCCTCGTTTTGCTCCTCCGATGCGACGGGAGCTGTAAGATCAACATCGCTGGCCAAGCCGCCTCCAAGTCATATCGTCCGTTCTAGCCTAACCCTGTTCTCGAGGATAGTATTGAGTGACGCCCTGTCGCCGCACGCCTTTTTTCACGCGTTTTGGGACTTACCGGTCATTCCCTCGCGACGAGCTCTACGGCAGTTCTCTCGCCCAAAGACGACACCCAAGTTTCGTCTGCCCAACCCCGCAAACGGGGCTGCAATAGGACCGGCTACAGACTGGCGGGTTTCAGTCAGACATTAGCGAAAGCTGCCGTATTTCGCACGCCCTTAGGGCTATCCCTTTATGTGATTGGCTCTAGGTCAAATGTAATGACGAAACGGGAGCGGCGGCGCGGTCACTGTATGCGGTGACGCCATAAGGATCTCACCGACGCGGTCGGCGAATTTGAGCGTAACGGGCAAGGCACTCGCGAAATCGCAAGCGTTATAATTGACCTTAGTGAGTGCGAGGATGTCGCCGAGTACTTCGACGATATCGCCGTCGCCGTGGGTGATGTCGATGGTCAGCGGCTTGGGCGTCTCGAATCCCTGATAGCCGGATAGCCGCGGCACGAAGCCCCGCGCCCAGAGATAGCCCGATCGTTCGCCCACAGTCAGCGCGGTGCCGCGCAACACCGGCGTCGACGCGTTCGGCCGGAACAGGCGGACATCGTCCTGCTGCTTGATCCGGACCCCGACTAGCGCGGTTTCGGGCGGTACCGCACTTGAGAAGCCCTCCCATTCATCCTCTGAAAAATGATGGCGGCCGTGGATGAATAATTGGCTCGGCGGACGGCCATGCTTCAATTTGTAGCCTGCAACTACCGAAGTCATCAGATCGGCGGCCGCCTTTTGCGATAGGTGATATTCCTTGCGCTCGTCGGAATACCAAGGGCCGAGGGCTCCGCGGAAAACAAGCCCGTCGCCCGAATTGAGAAACATCTGCGCAGCGCAACAGGCCTCGCCGGTCGCAGCGGGGGTATCGTCATTCTTGAAGACCAACCCGACGTAGCAGACGCCCGGGCGGACTTGTGCCAGCGCCCAAGGCTTGGCATCCATCTTAAAATAAAGCGTCGTGCAGAAATTCCAGGCCACGGTCGCCTCGTCTTGGAGTCCGCGACGCCGGTCGTTGGCGATGTTGAGGCTACGATCGACCAATGTACTTTCCAGGATGAGTTGTAGGACAATTCCCTCCTGGAGCAGTTCGGCCTTCAACTGGTGGTGGAAATTGTTCGAGAAGAGGTAGGTCTCGGCATCCTTGATCGTGTCTGGAAACAGGTCGCCGCCCTGCTGGAAGAAGCGCTTCGCGTCCTTGAACGAGGTAATGTCGGACGCCGTGCGTTCATCCTTTGGGGGTGGTGCGACCTCCGGACGGCCATAGCGATAGACAATGTCGGGCACGACTACGAGCCAGACGTCGGGACGCCGCTCCTCGGAGCGGATATACGCGCGGATCGCGTTGGCGAACAAAAGGACGGTCGAGCGCACCGCATCGGCGCGATTGTTCTTTTTAATGCAATGGTCGATGTCGCCGCCCTTGAGCCCCAATTCAACCATGCCGCGCGTGGGCAGCGCGATACCGAAACAGGCCTCGAAGCCGGGCCATGCAGGCGCCCACAGGGCCGGCTTGCCGTACCTATCGACTTTACCAGGGATGTGTAGCCCGATGCGCTCTAGCCAGCGTCGCGACAGGCCGACTCCGTTTTCGGTGCCGATTACGCCCAGTCGAACGTGAGATCGCCCATCAGGGCCTTCTAATGGGCCGAACAGGAACAGCCCATCCTTGGGCGCCTCCATCTGCTGGCCATGTCCGAACTCCAACAAAGGCTCGGGGATGCAATGGGTAGCAATGCTCATGCTGCGACCTCCGCAGCAGGGTCATCACCATCAAAGCTGGTATCGAAATCTTCCGACAAGGTGATCTGGCCGGCATCATCCTCCTCAGCCTGGCGGTCCTCCTCTGCGGCGAAGCTGACGGGGAAATCGAACGTCATCGGCAGGCTCGAAATCGTCAGACGCTCACCCGATGCCGCGATGTCGAGCGTGTCCTGGCCCTCGGCGAGCCATCCCATCGCTGCGAGCAACATGTCGCGCCATTTGTCGTTGAACCAAGACCGGGTCAGGCGCAGCCTTATGCGATGCAATTGCTCGCCGGGCAGCGGGGTGTGACCGTCGGTCGTCACCGCGACATTGGCGTGGACGCGGAATAGCGCGTCGGGCCACAGTTTGGGCTGCGCGACTAGACATAGATGCCAGCGCCTCTCTTTAAATTTGCCGCTCAGCACGCGATCGATACGATGGCCATTGGCAAGCTTCAACTTGACCTTGCCGTCAATCAGCCCATCCGGAAAGAAACGGCCTCTCGCTCCCGAGGCGAAGTCAACCGCCACCAGTCCTAGTCGGTGCATCGTCCAATCCCAATGCTGGCGCATGAGATTGACAACAATCCGCCGCGAATCGGAACGCTGGCCGAAGTGACGGCTGTACGTACCATCGATCACACCGTTGAACGGTAGGCTGGCACGTGCCTTCAAGGGCGGCGCATGATCGTCAAGCCGTTCGATGGCGTCGGGACCGCAGAACGCAATCGCGCCGCCTTCGTGAAGCACATGTGGCACGCGCGTAAACTGGCTCCAGGCCTCGATCTGGGCGGTAGTACCCTTGGCCTCCATGACCCAGACGTCAGGGCGACCCTTGAGCTCGAACCAATTGCTGTAGAGGGTCTCAGGCGTCTCGGTGATGAGCTTCCGGCCTTCTTCTTGCGTGGCGACGATCACCGCCAATTGCTCGGCATCAGGGTGCGCTACTTTGACGACCCCGGAGGTGTCTAGCGTCTCGAACAGGGGCTCGAGGCAGGCTGCCCAATTGGGAAAAGCATTGTGCGCGTTCTGGCGCAATATCTCTGTCGGAAAGTCACCGAAATCGATATCGGCGATACGGACCGGAATCATGAATTCGGGATCATTGAGCTTGCGACGCACGACATCGCCAAGCGCCAGTTCCTTCTTCACCCCCTGCTTGCCAATATGTTTTGAAACGACGACGATCTGCTTGATCGCTTCGTGGCGCAGCACATGCTCGATCTTGTCCCAGAAATCATCACCGCCGCGCAGCGCGCCGACGTCGACCCAGACTTTGTATCCTGCGGTCGTCAGCCGCCCCGCGAGCCACCGCGCAAAGCGATTGTCCTCCGGGTTTGCGTGGGTGATGAGGATGGTGTCGCGCGATACAGCGGGAGCGATCGTCATAAGCGGAGTCTATCCGCCGCAACGCCAGCTGAGAAGGTCGCAGGCGGGCTTATCCACCTACAGCGTCGGCAAGTAAACGAAGGGCAGCTATCAATGGATGGCGACGGCGTGTCTAGCCGATCGCCAGAGCGGGGGCCGGCGATAGACTGGCCAGCATGACTTGGGAGGCACATAGCCGCGGCCTCAATAGTCCGAAGGCAAGCCAGCAGCGGTCCAGGAATCGAACTCCGCGATGACGATCGCAAAGTCGCGCTTTTCCTTCGGTCCGCCTTTGTGGACGATCCCAACAACCTCATCATTCACGTTGAGCACCGGACCGCCGGACATGCCCTGGATGAGTTTGAAGTTCACTTCGAGTAGCTGGATCAGGCTCTTTACAGTGGTGGAGCTGACCGTTCCATCGCGGAAATTGACCTTATCGGCTGGATTGAAGTCCGGATAACCGATTGCAACGACGGAATCGCCGGTCACCGCGGCGGTTGCGCTTTTGCTAAGCTCGTAAAAATCGGTTGCGGGAATTGTGTGCCTCAGAATCGCAAGGTCGCGGTGTTTTGAATAATGCGCCACAGAGACCTTGAACTTGTTCGATGGTCGCGATGGGTGATGAACGGTCGCTTCCTTCACTCCAGCAACGCAATGCGCCGCTGTTACGAGCCCAACACCCTCAAGAAAGAACACACTGCCTTGTGCGTACTTGTCCAAGTCGTTGAGGTGATGCTCAATCACCCAGACCGACCTGTCCAACCGTTCGTGACGGGTCGGTTGGACGTTGATGGTCTGCTTCGGGAAGGCGGTGTTGAACCGGAGGGCGAGCGCGCGGTAGACCGGATCAGCAAGGCCTTTCACATTGCCAAGCCAGGCAATCTTTCCTTTAAGATGGGCACTGATGTCGGCCTTCCCACTGAAGTCGGCTGCATAGCGAGCTTGAGCCGCAACGGCGTCCTTTTCCACTGCATAGAGTGCCGCGCGAACATTGCGGACGAAACGCCGGTCAACGTTCAGTCCCTCATTGACCTTTAGTCCAGTCACCACGCGCCGTGAGTGCCTGTCTGCGTAGTGAACTTTCTCGGGGTTGAGCGCGAAACCGTTGCTGGCAAATGCCGCCTGCAGCGCGGCCGACAAAAGCTCGGGGGCAACGTGGCCCGTTGGCGGCAATGGACCATCGAACAGCGCGGTGAGCGGACGCAAACTCGAGAGGCTGATATCATCCGCATAGCGCGTGTAGATACACTTTGAGTCCTTCGCGAGTTTGAGCAACGCCCGGTCAAGCCGAAAGCATACCATGTTAGAGAGAACCGGGCTGGCGGGACCGCCCTGCGGCAGATGGCCGCCGTAGCAGCAGATGCGGGCGACCGTTTCCGCCGCATCGCTCGGAACTCCTATGGCGTAGAGAATTCCGAAAACCCTACGCTCAGTGATCGAGCCAAAAAAATCTTTGATGTCGAGATTGAGGATGAAGCGCTGCTTGAGATGAGAAGTTGCGTTCGACTTCACCGATTTACCGAGGACATAGCCGTGGACCGGCTTGCGAACAGGGTACAGCTTATCGAGTAGCTCTGCGATCTGGCGCTGGAGGAATTTTAGCCGTCGATCTGGAGCGTTAATGATCCTCGGCTTGCCGCTTTTCTTAGCGACATCGAAGCTCTGATACATTTTCTCCCGATAATACCAAATCTTCTTCAGCTCTGCTTGGGAAACGCCAAGATAGGCGAGGAGCGCAGTCTTGCTCGCAAGTTCAAGTGGTATCGGAGCGCGGATTGGAACGGGGCCGCCGAATCCTAGCCAGACGTTGGGCACGAGGTCTCCCTTCCAATCACGCCACGGTCAATCATCAATCGTCATGGCGCGCACGACATGTCTAGACATTTGCTCTTACGCCGCAGTTGCTACAGCGCGTATGCGAGGGGAGACCTCGTTCTTGTTGAATATCAAGGAACCTAGTTCGTTGCTAGCGTGCTGAATAGAATTATTCAGATTGCGAACTCACTGTCACGAACACGGCCTTGCATCCCATGATCCGGTCCGGAGTGGGAACGATATCGGGTGCCATGGTCATAGGCAGCATCTCGCGGGAGTCGTCATCGCCATGCAGAATCTCAATATTCGCTGAGATAGTCGGAGGACAGGCCCATCTGATCGGCCAGATCGTCGAGCAATGCGATCGTCGTTTCGAGCAGCAGCCTCATGCGGTCTGCGTCATTCCAATAAGCGCTGCCGTGCTTGCCACCGTGGAACAGGTTGTTGCGCACGGTTTGCGCGAGGCGAACAACGCGTTCGAGGTCGCTTGCGCCGGGATTGAAGCTGACGTCGCGAAAATCGAGATCGGCCGTGGTCACGATCTGCCGCTGAGGGTTCGCTGCGATCAGCGCCTTGCCTGCTGCACTGATTTGATAGCTGTCCTTGCGTTCGTTGATGAAGCGGGTCCAGCCCGGCTCGGCATTTGCGCCTGGCTCGAGGTTCTTCAGAACGCGTGCTTCCTTCAGCGCATATTCGAAGCGCGAGAACCAGAAGAAGAAGTCGTAGACCAGTGGTCGCAGGTCGTCCGGGATTTCATTGTGTCGCATCAGAACGGCACGTCGTCGTCGAGATCGTCCCAGCCGGAGGTCAATGCCGGAAGCGCGCCTTTGGGCAAGGGCAGATTGTTGACCACGAACAGATTGAGGATGTCGTCCCGGTCCATGAACATCACCTGCGAACGCTTGCTGGCATCGAGCTTGTTGCCAATCCAGTTTCGAGCCTGCTTGGTAATCTCACCGCCCGCGACGATGAACGCGTGATCGACCAGCACCCGGCGGCTGAGCTCAGGGTCGAAAATTTCATGCCCCAGCATCATCGTCACTTGATTGTGGATTTCCGCAACATTGGTGGTGCTCACACCGGAAGAATCCAGCTTCCCCTTTTTCGCCTGGATGCCGAAATAGAGGACGTGCAGCGTCGGCAGCGTGTATTTCATCCACACGTCCTTGCCGTATTCCAGCGCCTTGTCCTTGTGCCCGGCGGCGGTGATGCGGTGGAAGCCGAGCTGGCGAAAGAGCGGCAGTAGCACTTCCTCAATCAGTTCATCCTCAGAGCATTTACCCAGATAGGCGAGGAGCTGGTCGCGGCGCTCGACTTCCGATGGCGTGAACGGGCGATGTGGATTGGCCATCTGCGCGATGGTGTTGGTCGCGATGTGCCGGATCTGTGCGAGGCCATTCTCATCATAGAACGCCGCCCAGCCTTCGCGTGCCAGCACGACATTAAGCGTAGCCAGCGCCTTGGCGCGATCGACATCATCGCCCTCAGCTTCGCCTTTGTCGAGCAGACGGCGGATGATGCGGAGGAACCCGTCCGGCATCACTGATGGTGTGGGGTGCGGCATTGCCAGCACTTCTTCGATCCGCTCTGCTGCCCAGACCGGACGCGTCTCGCCTTTGTGGACGAATTCTAGCTCACAGTCCTCGAAGAATTCGGTGATGTATTTGCTTGATCGGTACGGAAAATGCTCGGCGTCTCCGACAACCATACGGGCAAGTTCGCGAAGATTGCGGGGCTTCCATTTCATAGGCGGAACATATGCGGACCCCGTCATTGCTTCAAGCAGTGTCACTAACCGAGTGCAAGCGCCAGATCAGATTCATTTTCGGCAGGACAGCGCGACTGGACTGAGTATCTAGCCACCAGCAATAGGCGATCTCGCGTTGCTGAACGAATGGCTGCCTCGAGGTTCGCCGAGACCGTAGCGGAATGACCGACCATAGAGCGCATTCCCAACCGTCCGCTTCGCCTGCCGCGGTCGACCGCTTTCAGCTCGACGCTAGGGTCAGGACCCATTGATGTGAGGCGCACAATCTGATTCAGGCTCCGTGAGGAGACCGAAGATGAGCGACCTGTATTGGCTGACGGACGAGCAAATGGCGCGTCTGCGGCCCTATTTTCCCAAGAGCCACGGCAAACCGCGCGTTGATGATAGGCGGGTGTTGAGCGGCATCGTTTTCGTCAATCGCAATGGGCTGCGCTGGCGGGATGCGCCCAAGGACTACGGTCCGCACAAGACACTGTACAACCGTTGGAAGCGCTGGGGTGAGATGGGTATCTTCCTCCGCATGATGGAAGGACTGGCTGTCGAGGGCGCCGATCCGAAGACAGTCATGATCGATGCGACCTATTTGAAGGCGCACCGCACGGCATCGAGCCTGCGGGTTAAAAAGGGGATCTCGGGCGGCTGATCGGCCGCACCAAGGGCGGCATGAACACGAAGCTCCACGCCGTCACCGACGCAAACGGCCGCCCGCTCAGCTTCTTCATGACCGCTGGTCAAGTCAGCGATTACACGGGTGCGGCGGCGCTGCTGGATGATCTGCCGAAGGCGCGATGGCTGCTGGGCGATCGTGGCTATGACGCCGACTGGTTCAGGGATGCCTTACAAGCAAAGGGTATAGAAGCTTGCATCCCAGGTCGAAAATCTCGACTCAAACCCGTCAAATACGACAAGCGCCGGTACAGACGCCGCAGCCGTATCGAGATCATGTTCGGGCGCCTGAAGGACTGGCGCCGCGTCGCTACCCGCTACGACCGCTGTCCAACGGTCTTCTTCTCCGCCATCGCCCTGGCAGCCACCGTCATCTTCTGGCTCTGATCAGTGAGTCCTGACCCTACGCTCACCGGTGCCGACGTGAGCGACCGGGTCTGGTCGGCCCCTTCCATTCCAACCATTCCAGCGCTGTGGCCGGTAGCGTCAATGGACGCGCCTGACAGCGAGCACTATCCTAAACCGCCATGTTCCACCTCCACTGCACCAAGAAACTGCTAGATCGGATCAAACCCGAGATCGCTGAGCCCGGACAGAGCGACACCGCCCTGGGCAATTGGTATGCCACGGTGATGTTCTGGAAGCCGCAAGTCGCTTTGCTGGTTTCTGAGCGCACGCTGCTTCCCGTGCTTATGCCGCTGGCCCCAGTGGCCACACTTGCTCGAAGATTCCCGGCACAATTGGCGCTGATTCTGAAGGACCACGGTGTCCCTAGCGAATTCATTGCCCAGGAAGTCTGGCGGATGGACCAGGCCCGGTACGCAAAGACTGCGAACCGGAGCGTCGTGGGCATCCTCAATGAGTTCGTTAAGCAGGCCGAGTTCTGGCTGGCCGCCTATGCCTATGAAAAGGGCGATGATGACGACCTCCTGGCGATTTCCGCCAAGCTAGCGGAGACACCGTGTAGCCCGCTGTACAAGGGCCCGGTTTCGCCGGACAAAGCCCTTCATGAACTCGTGAAGGCTGGTGCGCAGACTTGAGTCTGCTGGCCGGAAACGGTGCTCGGAGATCCTACAGCACTCGGCCGGAAGCCAAACCCATGCGGTCAGACAGGATCGGGCGGCAAATCGACGATCCGGAAAACAGCTCCCAAACCGGCATCGCGGACAAGGTCAACCCGCTCGCCATCCCAGTGATAGTCGAGGTGGCGCCCCTGCAAAGGATTTGACGCGCAGTCCGGGTAGAAGAGTGCGACGCACTCCCCGCCAGGATGTCGGATGCTCGGGTAGACAATGCCGTCGGATTCCGCCCCCCTGAGATTCGCAGCCAGAGCTTGGGATGCTGCGTAACTTTCAGGATCCAGCGCCGGCGCGAGTTCTACATCTCTGAGATCATGGAGGTCAGCATCGACTGACATGACAATCTCCCGGAACTGCGAGGTCCAGCCAGGCGCTTCCTTTGTCCGTGCCATGAAGCGGGCATGATGGTGGATCGTCTCGAACAGCGCGGTCTCGAACCGATTGCCGACGTAGAGTACGCCGTAACTGCCGTCGGTAAAACGGCTCGGCCGGTCAGTGCTGACATGGGTGAATGGCGCCATGAGGTAGGATGCCCCATTGCCGCCGACGCGTCGGTCGACTGGAACGAGGTCGAGATTGCCAATCGTCGCCATGATGCGGGGATTGGTCTTCTGCTCTGCCGAGATCAGCAGCGGCCAGTCGGCTGGATCAGCGATGTCCTCGAACAGGTCGATCGGCGGAAAGGCGCTGCGGATGATCCTGACAGCGCCCCTCCACTCAACTCGAGAAACCGGGACATCCGCGGTTTTGCTCACCAGCCACCACGCTCGGCGTCGAGATAGCGACGCACCCGCAAGATGTCGGTGAGTTCGCCCCCGAGCATGACTTCGAGCGCACTGGATCCGCCAAAGGCATCGTTGGCCGACCTTATCCAGGCATAGCCGCGCATTGCCTCCGAGAAGATGATCCGAAGCGCCTTGTGGATGCCCATGAGGTTGGAGAGCCGAGCGCGGCCATCGCGAGAAACGCGCCCGGGGCCTTCGGCCTTCCAGCGGCGATAGGAGCGCACTGGCATGTCGAGCAGCGTTGCAGCCTGGTCGTCGGTCAGCTCCCATTTGCCGAACAGATTGAGGACTGCCCGGAACATGGCAGCTGCCTCGTCCTGGGTAATCGGATCGGGACGGAAAGCGGCAACGGCAGTATCAACGGGTTGCAAGGCCAGCATGGCATTTCTCCATATGGCAGTATATGCGCCCTATAATGCCATTTGGCAATGGTCTATGCGGATGATGCCAATCTGGCAATCACGCTCGCTGCACCCTCGATCGGCACGAAGAGGCGCGTCTGGTAACGAATGATTTCAGAAAAGCAGCCTTGGGCCTTGTACCAGTCAAGGCGGGCCACGCTCCATCCGGTCAATTCAATTCGCTGTGAGCCATTGACCAGACTGCGCTTGACCATGAGCTGCTCACGGCCGGCGAATTCCATGGCTCGGCCAGTCGCCAGAACAGTCTGGACGATGTCGTCGGCAGATAGCGTTTGCTCGCGTTCCAGCCCCAGCGCCCGGCACAGTTCCGGAACACAATGGAGAGGAACCTCCCGCCCAAGGAGCGACCGGCCATCCGCCGCTGAGATGCGGCTGACCCTTACGAAATCGGACGGGAGCTTGTCCCAGACTGGCAGCAGGAGCCCCGTCGCAAGATACAGGCGCTCGCGCTTGTGGCTCGACCGCGCTTCATCGACCTCGGCGGTCCAGGCTTCGCGGAAAGCCTCGACGGAGATCCCCTCCCAGCTGCTTTCAGCCAGCTGATCCTCGGTGATGTGGCTGCGTTTCAGCGGGCGCAACAGCTCGAAGCGGGACACGCGAGTGCCGTCATCGGCAAGAATGCTGCGGGCGGGCACGAGCAAGGCGACCCGTCCTGATCGGGCGTTCCGAACAGGTTGCTGTCGCTGCCCGGCGAGGCCGTGGAGCTCCTCGAGCCGCTTCAGTTTAAGCGGCTTCAAAGCTCTGGCAATTTCCAGCTCCAGCAAGTGGGTGGTCGCACCCGAGGCCGGATCGGTGCGCAGCAACGTGTCGGACAGGACCGTGAAGTCCTCGACCGCGATGGTCTCAAGGCCGAGATCGAGTGTTCCGGCCTGACGGGCGGCATCGATACGCGCCTCGACCAGCCCCATGAACTCATCGAAGATCGCGTTCTGCAAAGCGATGGGAAGTGCGAGGATGCGGTTGAGCCAGCGCTGGATCGGCGGCAGGTCATCGACCATCGACCCGTCAGGGGCTTCGATCCTGAGACCTGTCAGCTCTTGAAAGCGCCCCAGGCTGACCGCTTCGAGCTTACCGGTGAACAAGAGGCCGAACCAGCGATGGAGCGCCTCCTTGGCGTAAATGCTCTCGAGATTGTCGGCCGGATCGAACAGGTTTTGCCCGCCGGTCTGGCGCTGCCCGCGCGTCAAGGCACCGAGGCTGTCGAGGCGGCGTGCGATCGTCGAGATGAACCGGCGCTCGCCGCGCACGTCGGTCGTCACCGGCCTGAACAGCGGGGCCGACGCCTGATTGGTGCGATTGGTACGGCCGAGCCCCTGGATGGCGGCATCAGCGCGCCAGCCCGGCTCGAGCAGGAAGTGGACCCGGCGAGCCCGGTTTTTGGCCGCCAGATCGGCATGGTAGCTGCGTCCGGTCCCTCCGGCATCGGAAAAGACGAGGATGCGCTTGCTGCCATCCATGAAGGCCTGGGTTTCGGCGACGTTCGCGCGCGGCGACCGGGATTGGAGTTTCTGACAACCATCGCGGCCGACGATAAGCCGGCGTGTCCGGCCGGTTACTTCCGCCACCTGATCCACACCGAAGCGTTCGATGATGGCATCAAGCGCAGTCGCGATGGGCGGCAAGGCGCAGAGCTGCTCGATCATCCGGTCGCGCGCGGCGA
>Ga0180223_1001123_pt1 | contig 22529 bp, 18 predicted proteins | sample eDN5th30CKraftOP_FD_151337 | JGI IMG/M metagenome (GOLD analysis project Ga0180223, IMG submission 151337) | Enriched Organic Plus compost microbial communities from Emeryville, California, USA - eDNA 5th pass 30_C Kraft OP (version 2) (version 2) ... | reverse complement strand
TGCCAGCCTTGCTGTCGACAACCAACGCTCAACCGGTCGATGGTGGTTACACTTTCACGGGCCGCAAAATGTTCGGCAGCCTGACACCCGTTTGGACACGGTTTGGCTTGCACGGCATGGACACGTCTGACCCGACCGCGCCCAAGACGGTGCACGCCTTCATACCCAAAGGGACGCCGAATGTCGAAATCCGGCAGACATGGGACACACTGGGGATGCGTGCAACGGCCAGTGAGGACACGGTCCTCAACAATGCTTTCGTCCCGGACAAATATATTGCCCGCGTGCTGCCAGCCGGCACCCTCGATCCTTTTATAGGTGCGCTTTTTGCCAACGCGGTGGTCGGTATCGCCAACGTCTATTACGGCATCGCTCTGAGGGCACGGGACCTGGCCGTTGAGGCAACCAAGAAGAAGAAATCTTTGGCAGTGACCCGTTCGATGGCCTACCATCCTGAATTCCAGCACAGTGCGGCGGAGATGACGATCGAGATCGAGTCGATGGGCCCGCATCTTGACCGGATTGCCGACGACTGGAGCAATGGTGTTGATCATGGCCATGAGTGGGGGGCCAAGATCGTGGGGATGAAGTATCACATCGTCGAATCTGCCAAGCGCGTCGTGGACATCGCAATGGACATGTCGGGCGGCGCCGGCATGTACAAAATGAATGAGCTTGAACGGCTTTACCGGGATGTGCGGGCCGGTGGTTTCCACCCGGCAAATTCAGCCCTCGTGCATGAGCTGGTTGGAAAGACGACTTTGGGCGTCGGTCTCGAAGAGATGCCGCGTTGGGGGTGAGCGGACAACGCGACATCTGGAGCAAACAAAAATCCCGGATGCAGCGTTGCCGCATCCGGGATCGTGACCGGAGCCGACCGCATGGCAGCGTGTGACACGCTGCCATGCGAATGCGCCGATTAATACCGATAGGCGGACGGCTTGAACGGGCCTTCGGCCGGGATGTTGATATATTCGGCCTGCTTCGGGGTCATCTTGGTGAGCTTGGCGCCGACCTTGTCGAGATGCAGGCGGGCGACCTTCTCGTCGAGATGCTTCGGCAGCACGTACACTTCCTTCTTGTACTTGCTGTCCTTGTTGTTGGCGAAGAGCTCGATCTGCGCCAGCGTCTGGTTGGTGAAGGAGGACGACATCACGAAGCTCGGATGGCCGGTGGCGTTGCCGAGATTCACGAGGCGGCCTTCCGAGAGCAGGATGATGCGCTTGCCGTCCGGGAATTCGATCTCGTCGACCTGCGGCTTCACGTTGTGCCACTTGAAGTTCTTCAGGCCGGCGACCTGGATCTCGGAGTCGAAGTGGCCGATGTTGCAGACGATGGCGCGATCCTTCATCGCACGCATGTGGTCGACGGTAATGACGTCGAGGTTGCCGGTGGCGGTGACGAAGATGTCGGCGCGCGGCGCGGCGTCTTCCATGGTCACGACCTCGTAGCCTTCCATCGCCGCCTGCAGCGCGCAGATCGGATCGATCTCGGACACCAGCACGCGGCAGCCGGCGTTGCGCAGCGACGCCGCCGAGCCCTTGCCGACGTCGCCGAAGCCCGCGACCATGGCGATCTTGCCGGCCATCATCACGTCGGTGCCGCGGCGGATGCCGTCAACCAGCGACTCCTTGCAGCCGTAGAGGTTGTCGAACTTCGACTTGGTCACCGAGTCGTTGACGTTGATCGCCGGCCACAGCAACTGGCCTTTCTTCTGCATCTCGTAGAGACGATGCACGCCGGTGGTGGTCTCTTCGCTGACGCCCTTGATCGCCTCGGCGCACTTCTTGAAGAAGCCCGGCTTGGCCTTGAGCTGCTTCTTGATCACCGCGAAGAGATATTCCTCTTCTTCGTTGGTGGCCTTGTCGAGGAACGCGGTGTCGCCGTTCTCGGCGCGCACGCCGAGGTGGATCAGCAGCGTGGCGTCGCCGCCGTCGTCGAGGATCATGTTGGGGACGCCGCCGTCACCCCATTCGAAGATCTTGATCTGATAGTCCCAGTAGTCCTTCAGCGACTCGCCCTTGATGGCGAAGATCGGCGTGCCGCGTGCGACCAGCGCCGCGGCGGCATGATCCTGGGTCGAATAGATGTTGCACGACGCCCAGCGGATGTCGGCGCCGAGCGCCTGCAGCGTCTCGATCAGCACGGCGGTCTGGATGGTCATGTGCAGCGAGCCGGCGATGCGCGCGCCCTTGAGCGGCTTCGAGGCACCGTATTCGGCGCGGGTTGCCATCAGGCCCGGCATCTCGACCTGGGCGATCTCCAGTTCCTTGCGACCCCAGTCGGCAAGGCCGATGTCCTTGATAGCGCAGTCAGTCGTTGCGGTCATTGGCGTTCCTCATGCTTGAACATGCCCGGCGTCGCCCGGCCGGCGGCCCCGATTGCGCGTGGCTATACCAGCGCAGGCGGGGTGCGGCAATAGCGACATAAAGATTTCTTTATATTGATTCTGCCCACTGCGAACGCAAGCACCGGCCCGCGGCCAGCAAAACTGGAAAGGGGAGAGGGCTATTCCTCTTCGCCAAAACGGCCGCTGACCAGCGCATCGAGCGCCGCGACCACCTCCGCGGCCTGCTTGCCGCTGGCGCTGACGGAAATCGAGGTGCCGGGGGCTGCGGCGAGCATCATCAGGCCCATGATCGATGTGCCGCCGACGGTTTCGCCGGCGCGCGTGACCGTCACGTCGGCCTCGAACTTCTCCACCGTCTGGACGAACTTCGCCGAGGCGCGCGCATGCAGCCCCTTCTTATTGACGATGTCGAGGACTCGCGTGACTGTCCCGTTGCCAGCGGTCATTCGGTCATTTGCCGTTCAGCACGCGGCTGGCGATGGTGCAGTATTTGCGGCCAGCTTCCTGCGCCGCGCTGACCGCATCCGACAGCGCCGCATGCTCACGGACCTTGGCGAGCTTGATCAGCATCGGCAGGTTGATTCCGGCGAGCACTTCGACCTTCGGCCGGCTCATGCATGAGATCGCAAGGTTGGACGGCGTGCCCCCAAACATGTCTGTGAGGATCACGACGCCATCGCCGCTGTCAACACGCTTGACCGCTTCGACGATGTCACGACGGGCCTGTTCAGCGTCGTCGTCGGGACCAATGGTCACCGGCTCGATCTGCTTCTGGGGTCCCATGACGTGTTCGAGTGCCGAGCGAAACTCGACGGCGAGCCGCCCGTGGGTAACGAGGACGAGACCAATCATCAAACACTCCTCGCGGGCGCCAAGTTTGCACCGCACGAAAGGCGCACATTCATGACCATCCCCTTGCCAAGCGCAAGGGCCATTCCCGGCAATTTCTGAGGATTTTGCATTGCGGTAACCGCGGTCACACTGCCGCGCTCATGCCGCCACCCTGCTCGGAAAGTGGGGAGAGTTGCGTGAATTTTCCAGCCCGCCGGCATCACAGGCGCGAAGAACCGGCGCTGACGGCGAGGGCGGTAAGGACCATTGGCAGCGGGTCTTGTCCAGTCCCACAGATGACGCGCGGCAGATTGATCCCCAAAATGGTTACGCTCGCCTCGTCCGGTTCCGGCAGGCGCGCGCCGCTCTCTGCTCGCAGATCGACCACCAGTTTCACCACGGCGGCCTGTTCCCAGGGCATCCGTGAAATGCCGATGCCGCGGACCTCGAGCAGCCCGGCCAGCGGCTGCGGCGTGCGCGCGATCAGGCGTCCGTGATGGGCCTCGATATGCACGCGATCATCGGCCACCAGCCGCGCGAATGGCAGCAGGCCGGCCTCGGCCGCATGGAGAAGGGATTGCACCAGCCGGGACTTGCCGGCGCCGGTCCCGCCACGGATGAGGACTCCGTGTGCGCCGGCCAGGACGGCGGACGCATGGATCGTCGGCGGCATGGTCAGGCCGGGGCGGGCAGCCGGACGATGAAGCGCGCGCCCAGCACCTGCGGCTCTTCGTCGCCGGGGGCGGCGGGAGCGATGCGGTTCTCGACACAGATCGTGCCGTCATGGGCTTCGACGATCTGGCGGGAGATCGACAGGCCGAGTCCCGAATTCTGGCCGAAGCCCTGGTGCGGCCGGTCGGTATAAAAGCGCTCGAAGATCCGGTCGAAGGCGTCGGGTGGGACACCCGGTCCGTCATCGTCGACCGTGACCTCGATGGTTCGCTGCACCCGGCGGCAGGTGACGCGCACCGATCCGCCCGGAGGAGAGAACGAACGGGCGTTGTCGATCAGGTTGTTGAACACCTGGCCGAGGCGGGAGTCGTGCCCCGGCACCGTGAAGGATTTGGGGTTGCCGCCTTCGAAGGTCAGGGTCACCCGCACGCCGTCGTCGCGCTTCACTTCGTTGGCAACGGCAACGACCGTGGTGAGCAGCCGATGCAGGTCGACAGGGTCGGCCTCCTGCCGCTGCAGTTCGGCGTCCAGCCGGCTGGCGTCGGAGATATCGGAGATCAGCCGGTCGAGCCGTTTCACGTCGTGCTGGATCACGGCGAGCAGACGCGCGCGGGATTCATCGGTCTTGGCAAGCGGCAGCGTTTCGACGGCAGACCGCAGCGACGTCAGCGGATTCTTCAACTCGTGGGCGACATCCGCGGCGAAGCTCTCGATCGCTTCGATCCGCCGGTAGAGCGCGCTGGTCATGTCGCGCAAGGTGCCGGAGAGATGGCCGATCTCGTCCTTGCGGGTGGTGAAGTCGGGAATCTCCACCCGCGCCTTGATGCGCCGCCGGACGCGGTCGGCGCCGTCGGCGAGGCGGCGCACCGGGCCGGCGATGGTTCCCGCCAGCAGCGCGGACAGGATCACCATCACCGTCGCGGAGACCAGGAAGACCTTGAAGATCGCCAGCCGCTCCGCCGTCACCATGTCGTCGATGTCGGCGCCCTGGGTGGACAGCATCAGCGCGCCGCGCACCGCGCGGAAGCGCTGCACCGGAACGGCCACCGAAACGATCACCTCGCCGCGGTCGTTGATCCGCACCATGCTGGCATTCTGCCCGGACAGCGCCTGCACGATTTCGGAATAGCCGGTCCCGTTGTCCGGGCCGAGTTCGCGGTAGAGCGGCAGGTCGCCCCGGCCGAGCCATTTGCGGACGGCGATGAAGGCGCGTTCGAAGAAGCCCGGCTTGGTTTCCGTGGGCGGCGGCAGGTCGAAGCGCAGCACGTCGCCGCGGCCATACAGGCTGCGGCTGTCGAGGATCAGCACGCCGTCGCGATCGTAGATCCGGGCGCGGGTGTTGGTCGGTGAGACCAGGCGGCGCAGCACCGGGCCGACCCGTTCGGGATTGATCGAGAATTCGAGCCCGTACAGGCCCTCGTCGGCAGGGCCATAGCTCTCGCCCTGCTGCAATTCCAGCAGACGGTCGGGATCGATGGTGATGGTGTCCGGCTCGACGGTCGCCGAGGACGCGATCGCGCCGGCGATGATTTCGCCCTGCACCAGCAGGCTCTGGATGCGGGCATCGATCAGTCCGGCGCGGAACTGCGACAGATACATGATGCCGATCACCAGCGCGAGCAGGCCTGTGACGTTGAGGAAGACGATGCGGCGGGTGAGGCTCGACGAGCTTTGCGCAACGAAGAACTGCCAGATCCGCCGCGCGAATCCCGGCATCGTCAGCCGCCGCCGCTTGCGCGGCTGCTCCACTCGCGGAGCTTTCGCCCGGGCTTCAGCCCTGTCGGAGGTTCGATCGAGCACGTTGCTTCAAGCCTGCCCTCGCGGCCATGGTGGTCAGTCTGGCCGCTGTTCCAGCCTGACCGGCAGTCTAGAGTGTGATCCGTTCCGATGGAATCGGATCAACTCCAAATCCTTGCGCGGTCGCGTTTTCTGCGGCGAACCGGGTTCCACTTCGCCGGAAAACGCTCTGGCACAACCTGCCGGCCACCTGTGCGTCGCCGCCCGCGGGCCGTCCCGGCTCGTGCCGGTCCGGATTACGCTTCCTTGAAACGGTAGCCCACGCCGTACAGGGTTTCGATCATGTCGAAATCGTCGTCGGCCGCTTTGAACTTCTTGCGCAGGCGCTTGATGTGGCTGTCGATGGTGCGGTCGTCGACATAGACCTGATCGTCATAGGCGGCGTCCATCAGCGCGTTGCGGCTCTTCACCACCCCCGGCCGGCTGGCCAGCGCCTGCAGGATGAGGAATTCCGTGACGGTCAGCGTCACCGGCTCATTCTGCCAGGTGCAGGTGTGGCGTTCCGGGTCCATGCGCAGAAGCCCGCGCTCCAGCACCTTGGCGTCGGTCTCCTTGGGGGCTGCGCCATCCTTGGCGACCGCCCGGCGGAGCACCGCTTTCACACGCTCGACCAGCAGGCGCTGGGAGAACGGCTTCCGGATGAAGTCGTCGGCGCCCATCTTGAGGCCGAACAACTCGTCGATCTCCTCATCCTTGGAGGTGAGGAAGATCACCGGCATGTCGGACTTCTGTCGGAGCCGCCGCAGCGTCTCCATGCCGTCCATGCGGGGCATCTTGATATCAAGGATCGCCAGGTCGGGGGGCGACGTCTTGAAGCCGTCCAGCGCCGAGGCGCCGTCCGTATACGTCATGATCCGATAACCCTCTGCTTCGAGCGCGATCGAAACGGACGTCAGAATATTACGGTCGTCGTCGACGAGCGCGATCATGGGCATGAGTTGGAGTTCCATGTGGGTTCATCGTCCGGCCCTGAAACCCCCTCAGGAGGGCCGAAATGTGACCTTTCCCTGACAAACATATGATTCGGCAAGGGGTTTCACCAGAGCGGCGCGGTCGATTTTGCATTAGGTCGTCAACGATCGGCGGCGCATTAGGTTGCCTTGCAACCCGGCGGTTGGCTTAATAAACCACTCGGCATGGCTGATCCGATGTCCAAATCTTCCGATTTGTCCAAGTCCTCCGATTTTGATCCCAAACTGGTTGCCAAAACCCTTCTGCGCGAAGCCCGGTCGGGAGCGCTGGCGACTTTGATGGCGGGCTCGGGCGATCCCTACTGCTCGCTGGTCAACGTGGCGACGGCGGCGGACGGGGCGCCGCTGCTGCTGATCTCGCGGCTGGCGCTGCATACCCGGAACATCCTTGCTGATCCGCGGGTGTCGCTGATGTTCGAGGAGCGCAAGCCCGGCGATCCGCTCCGCGGCGCGCGGATCATGCTGATGGGGCAGGCCGCTGCGACGGAGGATGAGACTGCCCGGCGGCGATATCTCGCCCGGCACGGCGACGCCCGGATGTATGCCGACTTCCCCGATTTCGGATTTTACCGGGTCGTGCTCAGCCGCATCCACCTCGTCGCCGGCTTCGGCCGGATCGTCGATCTCGCACCGCACGACGTGCTCACCGATATCAGCGGCGCGGCCGACCTGGTCGCAGCCGAGCCGGACATTCTTGAGCACATGAATGGAGACCACGCCGACGCTGTGCGGCTCTATGCGACCCGGCTGCTGGGGGCGCCGGATGGGTCGTGGCTGTGTGTGGGATGCGACCCGGACGGCCTCGACCTGCAGCTGGAGCAGCAGACGCGGCGGCTGAATTTCCCCCAGCCGGTCCGTGGGACCGGGCCCCTGCGGCAGGTGCTGAAGCAATTGGCAGATGCGGCGCGCGCGACCGGGCCGGGCCAAGCCGCTGCAGGTCTGCCCTGACAAAGACGCAGGGGCCGCAACCGCCGGGAGCGGGCGCCGGTAACATTACCTCTAATGGGGGCTTCCTTGCCGCCACTCTCATCCGATAGGCTTTGGCCCGCGTCCAGAGCCTAGATCGTCATCATCTGCCCACCGAATTTGCCTTGGCAGTGTGATGGTTAGCCACTATAGCTCGCCGCGCTCCGCGGATTGCGCTGATGCGCGCCGCCGGTGCATCGTAACGGAAGATAGCCCGGCAAAGCCGGTTGGTTTGGAGGGAATGCCGTGGAAGAGACGGGTTTCAGGAATAAAGCCTATGGTGCCGACAAATTCGGGTTCAAGGAGTTGTCGGCCGTTCACTGGAATCTGACCGAGCCATTTCTCTACGAGCAGGCCCTGATTGCGGGCGAAGCCAACATTGTCGCCGGTGGCGCGTTGTGTGCCGAGACGGGACATCACACCGGCCGCAGCCCCAAGGACAAACACACCGTCGTCGATTCACTGACCGAGAATACGGTGTGGTGGGACGGCAACCGCAAGCAGAGCCAGGAGCACTTCAACAATCTCCTGGAGGATTTCATTGCCCACGCCCGGGGCAAGAAGCTGTTTGTGCAGGACGTCTATGGCGGTGCCGATCCGAAATACCGGATCAAGACCCGCGTGTTCACCGAACTCGCCTGGCACTCGCTGTTCATTCGTCAGCTGCTGATTCGTCCCGAACAGGCGGAGCTTGCGAGCTTTGTTCCGGATATGACCATCGTCGACATGCCGTCGTTCAAGCCGGACGCGAAGCGTCATGGTGGCCGCGAAGGCTCCGACACGATGGTGGCGATCGATTTCAGCCGCAAGATCGTGCTGATCTGCGGCACATCCTACGCGGGCGAGATCAAGAAATCGGTCTTCACGACGCTCAATTACTACCTGCCGGCCCAGGGCGTGATGCCGATGCATTGCTCCGCCAATGTCGGCAAGGACGGCGATTCGGCACTGTTCTTCGGCCTCTCCGGCACCGGCAAGACCACGCTCTCCGCCGATCCGAACCGGATGCTGATCGGTGACGACGAGACCGGCTGGTCGCCCAACGGCATCTTCAATTTCGAGGGCGGCTGCTACGCCAAGTGCATCAGGCTCTCCGAGGAAGCCGAGCCGCAGATCTGGGCCGCCACCAACCGCTTCGGCGCGGTGCTCGAAAACGTGGTGTTCGATCCGAACACCCGCGTGCCGGATTACGACAGCGACAAGAAGACCGAGAACACCCGTTCCGCCTATCCGCTCGACTTCATTCCGAATGCGTCGCCCACCGGAATGGCGGGCCACCCTAAGAACATCATCTTCCTCACCGCCGACGCCTTCGGCGTGATGCCGCCGATCGCCAAGCTGACGCCGGCCCAGGCGATGTACCACTTCCTCTCCGGCTACACCGCCAAGGTGGCGGGCACCGAAAAGGGCCTCGTGGGCGTCGAGCCGGAATTCTCCACCTGCTTCGGCGCGCCGTTCCTGCCGCGCCCGCCGGCGGAATACGGCAACCTGCTGCGCGACTATATCGCCAAGCACAAGGTGGACTGCTGGCTGGTCAATTCCGGCTGGACCGGCGGCATCTACGGCGTCGGCCGGCGCATGCCGATCAAGGTGACCCGTGCGCTGGTGACGGGCGCGCTCGACGGCTCGCTGAAGTCCGCCGACTATCGCACGGATTCCTATTTCGGCTTCTCGGTCCCGACCTCGGTGCCGGGCATCGAGCCGAACCTGCTTTATCCGGAGAAGACCTGGGCCGACAAAAAGGCGTTCGACGAGACCGCCCGCAAGCTGGTCGGCATGTTCCAGAAGAACTTCACCAAATACGAGCAGACCGTCGACGCCGAGGTCCGCGCCGCCGCGCCGGAAGTCCGCATCGCCGCGGAGTGAGGTGGTTCTATGGTCGTCAATCCGTCCAGGGGTTGACGACCATCACTCCCGTGCCTTCGACGTCGCGAACATTGCGTGTGACCAAGGTCATGCCGTGGACGCGTGCGGTTGCCGCAAGCAATCCGTCCACGACAGGCAGCGAACGCTCGGCGTTCATCTGGCCCCAGGTCTCCGCGATCTCGGCATCGATCGAAATGATACGCGCGGCATAGTGGAGCCGGATGCCGTTCAGCCACAGATGAAGGGACGCGGCCGCAACAGGATCGCGTTTCGCCAGCAGCGTGATGCCTTTGGCGATTTCGCCGATCGTCAGAACGCTGATGTGGAGGGCCGCGTCATCGGCATGACGAAGCCAGTCCACGACCCCGGCGTCGGGACGTGCGCGCCGCGTTTCCGACAGGACGTTGGTGTCGAGCAGGAAGGTCAAAATTCAACGTCCCGGCCGGCATCCTTCGAACGGTCATTGATGGCTGCGATGGCATCGTCGTCGAGCCTTGGCCCACTGAGGAGATAGTCTGCGAAGGACGGATGCGTGCCGTCGAGGCGCCGGAAATCCTTCATCGACAAGACAACAGCCGTCTCGACTCCCCGATGGGTCACCACCTGGGGGCCCTCGTCGGTCGCCTTGCGGATGAGTTCTGCGAAACGGGCCTTGGCGTCCTGCATTTGCCATTGGGACATGGTCAGGCTCCTGATCTGACCGGTCAGACTAGTCAGTTAGTATCTGTGATTCAAGGGACACGCGTAATATTGAGTGTTCGGTTGCTCGCCCAGAGCATTTTCCGGAAAAGGGAACACCGGCTTTCCGCAGAAAATGCGATGAAATAAGGGAAACCGAACGCTTTCCGGTTCAGTCCGATCGGAAAGCGCTCTACCAACCGCCCCGGAGGGTCAAACTCAATGCAAGTTCTTGTCGTCGGAGCGGGAGTGGTCGGGCTGGCGGTGGCGCGGCAGGCCGCGCTGGCCGGACATGACGTGGTGGTGGCCGAGGCGACCGGCGGGATCGGGAACGGGATCTCATCCCGCAACAGCGAGGTGCTGCACGGCGGGATGTATTATCCGACCGGATCGCGCCGGGCCCGGCATTCCATCAATGGCCGGCGGCTGCTCTATACTTACTGTGCTGCGCACGGCGTCGACACCCGCAAATGCGGCAAGCTGATCGTGGCCACGAACGATGCTGAACTCGCGAAGGTCCGGACCATCCATGCCCAGGGCGAGATCAACGGCGTCGAGAACCTGCGGATGCTCGATGCTGTCGAGGTGCGGCAGCTTGAGCCGGAGGTGTTCTGCATCGGGGCGCTGCAGTCGCCGGAGACGGGCATCATCGACAGCCACGGCCTGATGCTCGCGCTGCGCGGTGATATCGAAGATCACGGCGGCATGATCGCGTTCAATGCGCCGGTCGAGGGGTTGGCGCGCCGCGGCGGGCGATGGGAGGTCCGCACCGGCGGAGCTGATCCGCAGATCATTGCCGTCGATGCCGTGATCAACTGCGCGAGCCTCGGCGCGCAACGGCTGGCCCGCGCCACGGAAGGTTATCCCGCTGATCGGGTGCCGCGTCTCGTGCTCGCCAAGGGCAACTACTTCACATTCTCCGGCAAGCCGGTGTTCTCGACGCTGGTCTATCCGGTGCCGGTCGATGGCGGCATCGGCATCCATGTGACGCTCGATCTCGCCGGGCGCATGCGCTTCGGGCCCGATGTCGAGTGGATCGACCACGAGGATTACACCGTCGATCCGCGCCGGGCCGACCCGTTCTATGAGCGGGTCCGCAGCTACTGGCCGGGCCTGCCCGACGGCTCGCTATTGCCGGCCTATGCCGGCGTGCGGCCGAAAGTCACCGGGCCTGGCGAGCCCGCGGCGGATTTCATGATCGATGCTCCGGCGGATCACGGCCTGCCGGGCCTGATTCACCTGTTCGGCATCGAATCGCCCGGGCTCACAAGTTCCCTGTCGCTTGCGGAAGAGGTGGCCGGCTGCCTTGACAGCTGAGCGCGCTTGGCATCGCCGCTGCCCCGCCGCGCTGCGGCGCCGCCGACAGTGGTGGGCGGAAGCGGGGCGATGGTCGGTGTGGCATGGGTCGTATCGACTTCTGTGGCGGCGAGCACCCGGCGCATTTCAGCCGAGAGTGACGCGTAGGAGCCGATCGGTGTGAACTGCGCCTGCGCCGTGCCGTCCTGCCGCTCCGACCCGCGATAGACCACGAACCCGTCCGCATTGGCGACAATATCGCCCTGCCGCATGGTCGCGTCCTGATTGAGCGGAATGCTGGCAAGGCCGAACGGGGTCCGGCCGTTGCAGGTGCAGTCCGCGACGACCTTCTGGCGATAGACAAAGGCATTCGGGAGATCGGCGTAGCGGGTCCCGTCATAGGCGACGGCATTGTCGATCTGTCCGCCCGAGAAGACCTTGGTCTGGCTGGCCGGGCAGAAGGAATTGCAGGCGGACGCGGCGGTCTCGCGTGATTGCCGCGGAATCTGGAAATAGCGGCCGTCGCAGGTGCGCACGCAATACGCGGTGCCGCCGCCTCCGGACGACTCCGACCGGCGGGGACGCGGCTGCTCGACCGGCGCTTGCGGCGTGGGCTCCGGAGACAGGGCCCGGCCGATTCCGCCGAAAATGGCTTCCAGCAGGCCTTCGGCCGACGCCGGGGCAGGCATTGCGGTGGCGGCAATCATCATGGCGGCAGCGCCCATGACGGCGCTGCGTGCGATCGACACCATCCCTCGTCTGGCTGGCATATGACCATCCTCCCGAGTCCCCCGATCAAACCCCCCGGCCCGCGGGCGGTCAACGTGCCCGATCTTGAAAGGTTTCGCGGCCCAGGTCCCGGTCGTTTGCGAGTGCATCGTGGTTCACGCAACTTGAGGAAAGTTCAGCCTGCCTCGCACAAAGCCAAGCAAAGGATAAACACTGGTAAAAGAATCAGGCCGAAAAAAGCATATAGCCGAAGAATGGCGCCATGCGGGCACGCATTCCGGCCCGGTGGCCGGGGTCCATAACGCACGGTGCAGGCGCCATATCATGCCGGCCGCCCGACGGGCCATGCGCGGGGGGCGCGGCTGTTCCGGCGGATTGCGCGCAAGCCCCGCAGTCCCGGCTTCTTGCTCTTCATCGGATAACGCCGTTACCTCCAGCAGAACATGATGTGGCCCGCGATCATGAGGTCACGAGGGAGGTTCGCCGTGAAGGTCTTTGCCTTTCATCTCATGCCGTATCGCCATCTCGACCTCGCGGCGGCGGAAGACTTCCGCTCGTCCTTCGTCGTCACCCCCAACCGGATGTTCGAGACCGGGTGCGGGTCGCTGCTCTATCAGGAATATCTCGATCAGCTGACCTTCGCGGCGCAGTGCGGCTTCGACGGCGTCTGCGTCAATGAGCACCACCAGAGCTCATACGGCCTGATGCCGGCGCCGAATCTGCTCGCCTCGGTGCTGATCGATCGCACCCGCGGGATGCCGACCCGGATCGGCATCCTGGGCCGGGCGCTGCCGCTGGTCAGCAATCCGATCTTCATTGCCGAAGAATATGCGATGCTCGACAATCTGTCGCAGGGCCGCATCATCGCCGGCTTCGTCCGCGGCATCGGCGCCGAGTATCACAGTTCCGGCATCAATCCCGCTCATTCCCATGAGCGATTCCATGACGCCCATGACATGATCATCCGCGCCTGGACGGAGCCCGGGCCCTTCAGCTTCGAGAGCAAACATTACGATCTGGGCTACATCAATCTCTGGCCCCGTCCGGTGCAGCAGCCGCATCCGCCGGTCTGGATTCCGTCGCAGGGATCGGCGGAGACGATCGACTGGGCCGCGCATCCCGCGCGCAAGTATCCCTTCATCGTGACCTTCACGCCGCAGGAGACGGTGCTGCACAATCATCGTCTGTACAAGGAACGGGCGGAGCGGTACGGTTATCAGGCCTCGGGTGACCAGCTGGGTTGGGCCATTCCGACTTATGTCGCCGAATCCGACGAGATAGCAGAGCGCGAATCGGCCGAACACATCGAGGCGCTGTTCAACGTCTTCCTGAAGATTCCACCCGAGTTTCTGTTCCCTCCCGGATACACGTCCATCAGTTCCTACAATGCCATCATGAAGTCCCGGCAGGGCATGGCGTTCATGAAGCAGACATTCCGTGATTTCGTCGCCAAGGGGACCTTTCTGGTCGGCAGTCCGCAGACAGTGGCCGACAGGATCGCGGAGGTTCACGCGAAGTCCGGGTTCAACAATCTGATCTGCATGATCCAGTTCGGCACGCTGCCCGATCATCTGGTTCGTAAAAGTGTGCAAATGTTCAGCGAAGACGTTCTGCCGGCAATTCGCAGCATCTAAGATTCGCGCCATCCCAGAGGAGTTCCGCATGGCCAAGCCGACGCGTTTCATCAACCCGAGTTCACTGTCCAAGCCGCCGAGCTACACGCACGTCGTGCAGGTGGCTGGGCGGGCGCGCATCGTTTTCATTGCGGGGCAGCTCGGTGTTGATCCGGCCGGACAACTGGTCAGCGAGGATTTCCGGTCCCAGGCCGTGCAGGTGTTCGAGAATTTGCGGCTGGCGCTCGCCGCTGTCGGTGCGACATTCGAGGACGTGGTCAAGACGACCAACTTCATCGTCGACATGGATTTCCTGCCGGTCCTGCGTGAAGTCCGCGCGAGTTACATGAGCCCGGTCAATCCGCCCGCCAGCACGCTGGTCGAGGTTTCGGCGCTGGCCAATCCGGGGGCGCTGCTCGAGATCGAAGCGATCGCGGCTGTGGAAGCGAGAACTCCTGGCGCGGGTGCTGCTGGCGGACGTGCGGCGAAGCGGGCGGCGCGCGCAGCCGCAGGAGGGGGCGCTGCGAAAAAAGCAGCCGGTGCAGGCGGACGTGCGGCGAAGAAGGCGGCTGGCGCTGCGGCAGCAGCCACCGCCACCGCAGGCGCCCGGAAGGCCAAAACCGCCCGGACGCCCGAGGAAAAAGCCGCATTCCGGGCCCGGGTGGCTGCACGCAAGGCAAAGCGGGCCGCGAAGAAGGCAAAGACCTGACGCATCGGGAACCGGGCCGCGCCATTAACCATGCGCTGGCGGATGGGCGGCCGGTTTAGCGATTGGCAAGTTTGGCGCTATAGTTCCGGCTGATGTTGGGGAAAGGGTCGGTTGTGGCGGCGTGTCGCGTGTTGGTGTTCGCGTTGGTGCTGGTCCTCTGGGGCTGCGCGTCCGTTCAGAACCTGCCGATCAACCAGCCGACAACCGACGTCAACGCCGGCCTGCCGCCGCCTCGTCCCAATCCGGTTGCCGACGACGAATTGCTGATCGGCCTGGCGTTCTCCGGTGGGGGAACGCGTGCGGCCGCCTTCTCCTTCGGCATGCTGCAGGAATTGTCACAGCCGTATCGGTCGCGCAGCGGGCGGGCCTACGACCTGCTCAAGCATGTCGATTTTGTTTCCGGCGTCTCCGGCGGGTCGGTCACGGCGGCCTATTTCGGCATCAAGAAGCAGGCGGCGCTCAAGGACTTCCGCGAACGCTTTCTGTTGCGCGATGCCGAGTCCGAGTTGCGGACCGAATTCAGCCTGGCCAACATCTCGCGCGCCTTTTCCGGTGGCGTGAACGAGGACACCCCGCTGCGGAAGTGGCTCGACGCCAATCTGTTTGAAGGGGCAACCTTCGGCGATATGCGCGAAGACAGCCGCCCGCGGATCTGGATCAACGCGACCGATCTTTACAACCGGACGCCGTTTGTCTTCGGGCGAACGGCATTCTCGATGATCTGCAGCGATCTCGCGACCTATCCGATTTCGGCCGCTGTCGCGGCATCGGCCGCTGTCCCCGTCGCCTTTGCGCCGGTGGTGATCGAAACCTTCCCCGACAAGTGCAATGCCAGGCTGCCGCTCTGGGTCACCCAGGCGAGGGCGCGAAGCAACACATCGCCGATGGCCGCGGCCTTTGCCCAGGGCATCCAGCGCTATCGCGACGGGTCGATGAAATACATCAAGCTGCTGGATGGCGGCCTCGTCGACAATTTCGGACTGAGCGGGTTCACGATCGGGCTCGAGACGGCTGACCAGCCCTACGAGCCGATGACCCAGACCCAGGCTGTGAAGCTCCGCCGGGTGCTGTTCCTGGTGGCGGATGCCGGGCAGACCATCGAAGGCAACTGGGCGCAGACGCTGGCCGGCCCGAGCGGAAGCGACCTGATCATGGCGGCGACCGATGCTGCGCTCGTCGCCACCGTCCGCGCCAGCTATACCGCCTTCGATGCCATGCTGAACCGCTGGAAGCAGAGACTGATCGCCTGGCGCTGCAGCCTGTCGCCCGCCCGCGTCCGTGAACTGCGTGGCAGCGATAGCGCCTGGAACTGCCGCGACCTGCAGATGTACATCGGACGGGTCTCGTTCAGCCAGCTGGGGCCGGAGCGTGCTGCGCGGCTGGGCTCCATCGCCACCCGCTTCGTGCTGCCGCAGGACCAGGTGGACGACCTGATCGCCGGCGGTCGTGACGCGACGGCGGAGAATCCCAGCATGAAGGCGTTCCTCGGCAGCCTTTAGAGCATGATCCCGAAAGCTGGGTACCGGTTTTCGGAAAAGATCATGCTTCAACAACACAACAAGCGGCGAGGCTGATTCAACGACGTTGGATCAGGTTCCAGCGGCCGATCCAGGGTCGTTGATCCGGCTCGGTGTTTTGGGGGCAGTCTAGCCGATCCCGATCAGGCTGAGCAGGATCAGCGGGGGCACCAGGAGCATGATCGACCAGGCCATGTAGCCGAAGAAGCTCGGCATCTTCACGCCGCGCTCGGTGGCGATGGCGTAGACCATGAAATTCGGCGCGTTGCCGATATAGGTCAGGGCGCCCATGTAGACCGAGCCCATCGAGATGGCGGCGAGTGTGGCCTTCAGCGTCGTCATCAATTCGAGGGCGCGCCCACCCGCGAGTTCGTAGAACACCAGATAGGTCGGCGCATTGTCGAGGAAGGCCGACAGCAGTCCGGTCATCCAGAAATAGGCGATCACGTTGGGCGAGCCGTCCGCATGGGTGACGGTGTCGATCAGCGGGGCAAAGGTGCCGTTGCGCCCGGCCTGCAGCATCGCGAGGACCGGAATGATGCAGGTGAAGATTCCCGCGAACAGGATCGCGACCTCACGGATCGGCTCGAAGGTGAAGCCATTGGACTCGCGGTGCTCCCGCGGGGTCAGCCGCATGGATGCGAAAGCGAAAACAAGCAGCAGCACGTCGCGCACGATGTTCTGCAGCGCAACATCGGTGCCGTAGATGTGGAAGGCGACGCCGGGCTTCCACGTTGCCGAGAGCACGATCGTGCCGATGATGCAGGCGATCAGCAGGAGATTGATGACGCCGCTGATGCGGATCTTGAGGCGCTCGCCCTTGATATGCGCCTCGCCTTCATTGTCCCTGCGGGCGATCATATGATCCAGGATGAAGAAGACCACCAGCAGCAGGCCGGCGACCAGTCCCGTCTCCCACCACAGGTGCTGCGTCGTCCAGAAGAAGTCGACGCCGCGCAGGAAGCCGACGAACAGGGGCGGATCGCCAAGGGGACTGAGCGAGCCGCCGATATTTGCGACCAGCAGGATGAAGAATACGACGACATGGGCGTTGCGCGGCCGCAGGGCGTTCGCATGCAGCAGCGGCCGGATCAGGATCATCGCGGCTCCCGTGGTGCCGACGATGCTCGCGATCAACGTGCCGAAGGTCAGCAGGCCGGTGTTGACCAGCGGGGTGCCGCGCAGGTTGCCGGTGATGAGGATGCCGCCGGCAACAACATAGAGCGTGAACAGCAGGATGATGAAGCTGAGATATTCCGCCAGCAGCGTATGGACGAACGCCTCGGCTGTTGCGGACCACGAATAGACCAGCGCCAGGGGCGCCAGCGTGAGCACGCTCCAGGCGAAAGCAAGCTTGCCATAGTGGTGGTGCCACAGCTTTGGAAACAACAGCGGCCCGGTGGCGATGGTGAGCAGAATGCCGACGAACGGCAGGGCCCATGGCCACGCCAGCGTCGCGCCATCGAGTGCGGCGGCGTTGGCCGGTTGCGCCATGACGAGGCTGGTGACAGCCGCGATGAGAAGAATACGCCCCATGACACGACTGCGTAGCAGCCGGACGTGTCCGCCTCAATCAGAAACGGCCGGCTGACCTGCGACGCTAATGCGCTTCTTCCCAGTTGTTCGCAGCGCGGGCCTCGACCTGCAGCGGCACGGACAGCGAGACCGCCGGGTGCGGCGCTTCCTCCATCACCTTGCGGACGATGGGCAGGGTCTTCTCGACCTCGCCGTCGGGCACCTCGAACACCAGTTCGTCATGCACCTGCAGCAGCATCTGGGCGCCGAGTTTGTGCTTCGCCAGCGCATCCTCCATCCGCGCCATGGCGCGGCGGATGATGTCGGCCGCCGTGCCCTGCAGGCGTGCATTGATCGCGGCGCGTTCGTTGAAGGCGCGGACGGACGGGTTTGAAGCGATGATGTCCGGATAGTGGCACTTGCGGCCGAACAGCGTCAGCACATAGCCGTTCTTTTTGGCGAAGGCCTTGGTCTCGTCCATATAGGCGCGGATGCCGGGGAACCGCTCGAAATACTTCTTGATGTAGGCGGCGGCTTCTTCGCGCGGGATGCCGAGCTGGTTCGCAAGGCCGAAGGCCGAGATGCCGTAGATGATGCCGAAGTTGATCGCCTTGGCGCGGCGGCGCACCTCGCCCGGCATGTCCTTCACCGGCACGCCGAACATTTCCGACGCGGTCATCGCGTGAATGTCGAGGCCGTCCTGGAAGGCCTTCTTCAGCGCCGGAATGTCGGCGATCTCGGCCAGCAGCCGCAGCTCGATCTGCGAATAATCCGCCGACACCAGCTTGTTGCCCTCCGTCGAAATGAAGGCGCGGCGGATCTTGCGGCCTTCCTCGCTGCGGATCGGGATGTTCTGCAGGTTGGGTTCGGAGGACGAGAGACGGCCGGTGGTCGTCGCGGCCAGCGCGTAGCAGGTGTGCACCCGCCTGGTGCCGGGATGGACGTAGCCGGGCAGGGCATCCGTATAGGTCGACTTGAGCTTCGCGACCTGGCGCCAGTCGAGGATCTTCTGCGGCAGCTCATGGCCCTGCTCGGCGAGATCGTCCAGCACCGACGCAGAGGTGGACCAGGCGCCGGTCTTGGTCTTCTTGCCGCCGGGCAGGCCCATCTTGCCGAACAGGATGTCGCCGATCTGCTTGGGGCTGCCGGGATTGAGCGGCTCGCCGGCCAGTTCGCGGATCTCGGCTTCCAGCGCGCCGGCACGCTGCGCGAATTCGCCGGAGAGGCGCGAGAGCACCTGGCGGTCGATCGAAATGCCGCGCGCTTCCATGCGTGACAATACCTGGATCAGCGGCCGCTCCAGCGTCTCGTAAACCGTGGACATATGCTCGGCCACCAGCCGCGGCTTGAGCGCCTGCCACAGCCGCAGCGTCACATCGGCGTCCTCGGCCGCGTATTCGGTCGCCTTCTCGATCGAGACCTGATCGAAACAGACCTGGGACTTCCCGGTGCCGGCCACCTCGCCGTAGGAGATCGGCTTATGGTTGAGCCAGCGCTCCGACAGATAGTCCATGCCATGGGCGCTGCGTCCCGCATCGAGCACGTAGGAGATCAGCATGGTGTCGTCGCAGGGCGACATGTCGATGCTGCGCCGGGCGAAGACCTGAGTGTCGAACTTGAGGTTCTGGCCGATCTTGAGGACGGCGCGGTCTTCCAGCAGCGGCTTGAGCACCGCCAGTGCGGCGCTCTCGTCGATCTGGTCGGCCGCGCGCTCGCCGGCGAACAGGCCGGTGCCGTCGCCGCCGTTGCGATGTGAAAGGGGCACATAGCAGGCGTCGTTCGGCGCGAGGGCGAGCGAGAAGCCGCAGAGATCCGCCTGCATCGGGTCGAGGCTGGTGGTCTCGGTGTCGATCGACACCAGTCCTGCATCCCTGGCCCGCGTCACCCACGCCTGGAGCTGATCGAGCGTGCGCACGGTCTGATACTGCGCGCGATCGACCTTGATCGCGCGCGCCTGTTCGGCGCGATGGCTGGCCAGCGCGGCGGGTGCGAGCACGCCATTGGATTTGCCGTTGGCGATGGTCGTGCCGGGAATTCGGCGCGCGCCCTCTCCCGCTTGCGGGGGAGGGTTGGGGAGGGGGAACTGAGATGCAGAAGAGCCCCCTCCCGCCGCGCTGCGCGCGTCGACCTCCCCCAGCGAAAGGGCGTTCACGCCCGTCTTCGACGGGCTATGCGGGAGAGGTGACGGAGAGGCACTGCTCTCCTCACGAGGGGCGGCCCTGCCACCGATCAAGCGGCCGTCGGGCTCGATCTCGCTGGCCTCGACGCCGGAGAATTCCGCGACGCGCCGGGTCAGGGTGTTGAATTCCATCGCCTTGAGGAAGGCGATGAGGTGCTTGTAGTCCGGCTCGTGAACGGCGAGGTCGCCGATCGGCACCTCAAGGGCGACGTGGTCATCGAGGGTGACGAGCTGCCGGGAGAGCCGCGCCTTGTCGGCATTCTCGATCAGGACCTCGCGCCGCTTCTGCTGCTTGATCTGGCCCGCATTGGCGAGCAGCGTTTCCAGGTCGCCGTATTCGCCGATCAGTTGCGCCGCCGTCTTCACGCCGATGCCCGGCACGCCGGGCACGTTGTCGACCGAGTCGCCGATCAGCGACTGCACCTCGATCACCTTCTCCGGCGGCACGCCGAATTTCTCGATGACCTCGGGGATGCCGATCTTCTTGTCCTTCATCGTGTCGTACATGACCACGCAGTCGGTCACGAGCTGCATGAGGTCCTTGTCGGAGGACACGATGGTGGCGCTGGCGCCGGCGTCGCAGGCCTGGCGCACATAGGTCGCGATCAGGTCGTCGGCCTCGAAGCCCGCCTGTTCGAGACAAGGGAGGTCGAAGGCGCGCACGGCCTCGCGGATCATCGGAAACTGCGGGATCAGGTCGCCCGGCGGATCCGGGCGGTGCGCCTTGTAGGCGGGGTACATGTCGGTGCGGAACGTCTTCTCCGACTTGTCGAACACCACCGCGAGATGGGTCGGCCGGTCCTGGGGCTGCATGTCGCGCAAAAGCTTCCACAGCATGTTGCAGAAGCCGTAGACCGCGTTGAGCTGCAGCCCGTCCGATTTCCGGTTCAGCGGCGGCAGGGCGTGATAGGCGCGGAAGATGTAGCCCGATCCGTCGACCAGAAAGACGTGGTCACCCTTTTTCAGGGGCGGCGCGAGAGGGGCTGCGGCTGAGCTGGATGCAGGCATGCGGAACCGGGATGTCGTGGACCTCCCCGATGTAACACCGGGACAGGCCCTTCGCCACCCTGACGCCTGCGGCGTCCCGCCCGGCGTGCAAGGTTCCCGCTATTCCGCCGGCTGCAGCGCCGCCTTCGGCTGCTTGTGTTCGATATGGGCCCATTGCGGCCGCTCGAACAGGAAGCGGAACGGCCCGTTGCGGACGATCCAGAACAGGACCAGCGGCGTGACCACGCTCACCGCCGTGACGATCAGCGCGATGGTGCCGACGTCGGTGATGATCCCGGTCTTGAGCAGGATGACCCGGGCGATGGGAACCGGCGCGAAGCTGGCGAGATAGATGACGATCGAGTTTTTCCCGCAATAGCGGATGCCCTCGAAGATGTGGCCGCTGCGCGCCATCAGCGTGGAGATCGAGACCACCGCGCCCGCGCCGATCAGGCCGAGGCCCAGCGAGATGAAGGGATATTCGGAATAGCCGGTGAAGACCGTGACGCCGTTGATCATTCCCCACACCAGCAGCGCGAGGATCGTCTTGTCGGGATTGTTGTAGGCGCGCTGCGCGAAGGAGAAGATGTGAGGCGCCGCGACATAGCCCGTGTAGAAATACACAAAGCGTCCCGCAAACTCGTTGATGATGTCGGAGCCGGTTTCGATCGGGGCAATCTCAAGCGCCGCGCCGACCAGCCACACCGCGATCACCGGGATGCCCCACTGGCGCGCCAGCTTGGTGACGACAAAGAAGATCGGCAGCAGGTAGATGAACCAGAGCGAGCTGTGCGGCTGCCAATAGGAATTCAGATAGGCCAGGAGGAAGCCGTCCCAGCCGTCCCGCTCCACATAGAAGGAGGCCTTTGTCGCGAACTCGATCGTCAGCCACAGCACATAGAAATAGGCGAAGTGGACGACCTTGCGGTCGAGATAGGTGCGCCAGTCGCGGTCGATCACCCGGGCGAGGAACAGGCCGGAGATCAGGAAGAAATCCGGCATCCGGAACGGCTTGGCGAATGCCACCACATAATGCATCCAGCCTTCATGGCCGACGGCGGCGGCGACGCCCCCGGTGGCATGCAGCATGACGACGAAAATGATACAGAAGCCCTTCGCATAATCGACCCAGTCGACGCGCGTGGACGTGGTTTGGGCCGAAGACATGGAATATCCTTGCGCACCGGTCATTTTCATCGTGCCATTTTGCGACAGTGATCTTGAATTACCGTTGACTTCGCAAGCCTTATGCCACGCCTGAGTTGCAATATATTTTTAACCACACGGCGGGGTCGATGAGCGCGCGGCTGCCGATCGATGACGCGCTGCCGGCGCTGACGGAGGCTTTGCGGACAGGCAATCGGGCCGTGCTGGTCGCGCCGCCGGGGGCGGGCAAGACGACCCGTGCGCCGTTGGTCCTGGCAAACGAGCCCTGGGCCAAGGCGGGAAAAATCCTCATTCTGGAGCCGCGGCGGCTGGCGGCCCGGGCGGCGGCGGCCCGGATGGCGGACACTCTGGGCGAGGCGCTGGGGGGAACGGTCGGCCTGAGGGTGCGCTTCGGGTCCAGGGTGTCGGCCCGCACCCGGATCGAGGTGGTGACGGAGGGCGTGTTCACCCGGCTGATCCTCGATGATCCCTCCCTCGAAGGCGTGGCGGCGGTGCTGTTCGACGAGTTCCACGAGCGCTCGCTGGATGCCGATCTCGGCCTCGCCCTGGCGCTCGATGCCCAGGCGGGATTGCGGGAGGACCTGCGGCTGCTGGTGATGTCGGCGACGCTGGACGGCGCGCGGGTGGCGTCGCTGCTGGGCGATGCGGCGGTGATCGAGAGCCAGGGCCGTGCCTTCCCGGTCGAG
>Ga0180223_1001122_pt1 | contig 22545 bp, 28 predicted proteins | sample eDN5th30CKraftOP_FD_151337 | JGI IMG/M metagenome (GOLD analysis project Ga0180223, IMG submission 151337) | Enriched Organic Plus compost microbial communities from Emeryville, California, USA - eDNA 5th pass 30_C Kraft OP (version 2) (version 2) ... | reverse complement strand
GTCACGCTCGGCCATGACTGGTTCAAGGTCGCTGCCGGCGAGACGAAGGGCATCACCGCGAAGCTGTCCAACCAGGGTCAGAAGCTGCTCGCGAAGTACAAGAAGCTGACCGTCACGGTCCTGGTCACCGTCCGCAACGCTGAGACTGGCGCTGAGGCGATCCAGGCCAAGACGATCACGCTGAAGGCCCCGACGGTCAAGAAAAACCGGAAGGGCTGAGCCGGGCCAAGGCCTGAGAGCCACGGCAACCGAATGTGGGGCGCGGCCGGCTGGCCGCGCCCCATCTCGTTGACGTCTCCTCTTCACCCGAGCGTGCCCTCTTGGCTATATGCTCCGGCGATGCTGAGAACACGGAAGCTTCTCACCGTCGCATTGAGCGCCGGCGCCCTGTTCTGCTCTCTCCCCGCCGCAGATGGGCAGGCGGCGCCGACGGTGCGCGTGAGCCTTGCTCCCGGCGAGGAGCAGGCTTCCGTCGACGGGGTTCAACTGTTCGTCGCTGGCACGCGTGGGCGCAGCGGCGTACTGTCGAAGCTGCGGTCGCATCTCGGGACGCCGACGTGCGCGCCCACGAACGCGGGGCCCGCCCCCAGCTATCTCGATCAAGCCACCTACTTCGACGTCCGCTGGAAAGACCAGCCGATGCTCTGGTTCGGATTCTGGGGGCCGTTCGGCCACGACTGCTCCAACGCCCAGGTCGTGGGCGGGCTGACTCTCCTCCAAGGCCGGATCCTCACGTCCCGAGGCGCGATCCACGTGGGAAGCTCATGGAAACGAGTCAGGAAGGGGCTACGCCAACGCTTCCAGTACGACAAGGTCTTCGACGCGTTCCTGCTGCGGTTCTCCACCGGACCGTGCGCAGACCAGGTTTTCATGCAGGTCCATGTCGAACGAGCCCGCGTAACCCACGTCGACGTCGCCGCGCCCGGATGCTGACCTCCGTGGCCCACACCCACCTGCGGCGTGCTGTCTGCGCGGCGACCGTCTCGACTGCTGCCTGCCTGATCATCGCGCCGGCTTCCCAGGCGACGATCGTCCCGCAGAAGTCGGTCGCGGGCGTCAAGTTGGGCGACAGCTCAATGCAGGTGCAGGCGACAGCAGGCCAGCCCGCCTCGCAGGAGATGGTCCACAGCGAAACCACCGGCCAGGTGCTCGCGTACCGCTACCCGGCGTTCACAGTGTTCTTCCACGAGGATGGTGTCATCAGCGTCAACGTCACTGGGCGCGCGCAACGCACCTCCCGGCGGGTCGGTGTCGGATCCACCCGCGCCCAGGTTCTCCGACGCGTGCCAGGAGCCCACTGCACGCCGCCTGGCAGCAAGTACCCGCATTGCTGGGTCGGGTTCTACCGCATCGGTCGGATCGTCACGAACTTCGTGTTGCGCAAAGGCCGCGTCGGTGAGATCGACCTCTCCCGCGTCATGGACTAACGGCAGCCACGCGGCGCGTCCCCCAAGCCGATCAGATCGGAAGGCGGCTGGCGCGGATGTCGTCCCAGTAGGCCTGGACCGGGTCGGGCGCCGCTGGGGCCGGGCCCAGAGCGCGCACCGCTGCGAGCAGATCCGGATCCTCGTGCAGCTCTTCGAGCTGGCGTTCATCCCATTCGCCTTCGCAAGCGGGGACGAAGCTGAGGAAGACCATGTCCTGCTGGGAGTCGACGTCCGCCTCCGCGGTGTGATGCTCGCCGCAGATCGCGCAGTGGTACTCGAAGGTGATCCGGTCCTTGTGCTCGGCCGCGGCGCGCGCGGTGGCCTCATCAACCACGACGCTCACCTCGATGGGAGACGCGTACATGATTCGAGCCTACCTGCTCGATCCTCCGCCGGCCAAACCGTCCTCCCACATTGGAAGCTGATTGTTCTGCCCGGCTTCAGCCCGCACCGTCTTGCCGATCCGGTGGTCGCCGGTGCAACGACCCCCAGCGCGCGCGCCAGCAGCGTCATCCTCCGCCTGCTCGCCCCCGTCGACATCAACCCGTAGGAGCTGCTCCCGCTCGCCTACCAGGATCCCGAGCATGAGATCGCTCTGCGGGCTCCCTAGCAGCGCAGCACGAACCGGAAGGGCGGATCCAGGCGGGCCTGATCGCCTTCTCTCGCCGATGACGTCTCCACTCCGACGACGAGAGAAGGCGGGCCTGACTCTGTTCGCCAGCGCGTAGACCCTCAGGTCGTAGTCTGCTGGTCCTGCGCGGACCGCTTCGCGTCCTCATGTGACATTCCGAGGGTGGAGCGCATCGTGCCGTACCAGGTGCCCCACCGTTCGATGAAGTCCCATACAGACGGCACGCGGTTCTCGCGGAGCACCATCCGGCGATCGGCATCCATCATCTCTCGCTCAGAGAGGATGCTGGCCATCTCACGAACCGCCAGATCGCGGCCCTCTCCATCGAGTGCTGCGAAAGCCGCGAAAAAGTCGCATAGCGCACTGTCGTCCGGGTCCCATGCGGCCGCCGCGGTCAGCTCGTCCCGATACCACGGTGTGCTGCCGGCCATCTCGACGAACCGCTCCTGCTGCTGCGTGTCCAGTTCGTCCTCCCACTGTGCGACGACGCGGACCGCGTCAGGGTCAAGGTTCCGCTCCTCAGGATCCAGGTGGTACTCGCGGTCGTTCTCCTCAGCTGCTTTCGCGTCGATCTGCCGGCGAGGACGAGTCGCGCGATCCTCCGCTCGTTCCTCATCGGCGTTCCACCGCCAGAAGTGCACGACACAGTCCAGGCCGACAGCCGCCAGCCGCAGAGCGGCAACGCCATTCGGCCGCGACTCGCCGGCAGAGGCCGCAACCATTCGGTCCAGCGCCTCGCCGAGTTCCCCCATCGAGACAGCGAACGCATCGACCGGACGCACCAGCAACAGCCGCACATCCTGCTCAGCTGCCGCAATCAACGCTTCCAGCGCGGTGTGACCGTCCCAGGACCTATCGTCCTGAGTCACGCGCATCGCGTCCACGATGGCCGAACTGAACAGGTCCAGCGCGTCCTCGATCGACATGTTGCTGTTGTTGTTGTCGACCAACCGGCCGAATCCCTCGATGGCACGCGCTGCCGCTTGGGTCGTATCGCCGTCCCAACGCGCCTCCATCGGAAGCTTCAGCGTCTCCAAGGCGACGATGCGGTAGATGTCATCCGATCGATCCATGGACCCGTCACTGCCGTTCGCGGCCGCCTGATCGTTCTGCGCGGGCACGCCTTCGATCTCCTGCAATGCGCGCATCGCGGTCGTGTAGCTCTCCCCAGTCGTCTTCATCCGCTGACGGACGCGGCGCTTGAAAGTGCGGGTGTTGTTCTTCGCGGACACTGCAACTCCGTTCCCGTCGCACGTCCCGCGCCCGCGCGACTGCGATGACGGCAGTTGCAGGGGCCAGTCACGCCCGGAGCACACGGCTCCTTGCTCATCGTCGCGGGCGGACGCGGGCCGCTACCGCTCAGAGGAGGCGCTCGGCTGGAAGCGCTATACGCGGATTGGAGCGCATTTCGCGCGGCGCGTCAAGCGCAACGGGCCAGATGCAAACTATGAGGTAACACCTGCAAGCGACGATTCAGTCTGAGGCCGGAGTTTTCCGCTTTCAGACTGACTGCTCGGCCTCGATTGAGATCACGTTGCGGGCGCGGATCCGTCAGCCTGCGATGCGGCAGCGGGCGATCTGGCCCCAGTCGGTGTCCTCGTAGTCGATCAGCACCAGCTCGATGTCAGCGGGCAGGACTACCTCCTGGTTGAAGAGAACGCCTTCCTCGTCCAGCCATTCGCGGTCGCCGTCATCCAACGTCGGCGCTTCGCTGAGCAGAGGCAGGTACGCGCCGCGCTGGCCGGCCGGGACTTCGATCTCCAGCAGCAGCGCTTGCTCGTCCTCGGCATGCGCGAAGTAGGGAAAGCAGACGGAGCGGCTCGCGGAGCATGACGCGGCGGCGGTCGCGGCCCGACCTCTCCCCTCGGCGCCGAACACGGACTGCACAGTCCCCGATACCGCCCGCCACACTCGCATGGCAGGTAGCGGCATCGACAGGGCCTGATCGAGCGGCTCTCCGATCGCGCCCGCGCCGCGGACGTGAACGTCCATCAGCATCCGAGCCTGCTCGCCGGTGAGGCTGCGAGCCCATTCGATCCCGTCATCTTCCAGCTGCTCCTGTCTGGCCCCGCCTGCTTCCACCTCGGCGAGGATCGTGTTGATCGCATTCAGCCGAGCGGTGGCCTCTCGCCACTCATCGCTGTCCAACTCCGCCTGCGCCCGCATGGCTGCGTAGGCCGGGACATGCGGGTCGTCGGCCAGCTCGCGAAGCCGGCTAAGCATGAAGTCGACCTCCTCGGCCTGCTCCAGGAGATGATGGACGGCTACGACTGACCGATCCTCGCCGGGAAGGCAGTCAGCGCTCACTGTTCGCCAGCCTCTTCGATCTGCTCCTCGCCCGCTTCCATCACGTACCTGTGGCTGCGGGCCAGCGTCGGCAGGGCCTCTTGCAGGGCGATCAGATGCGGAAGGATGTCGTCAGCCTGATCGGCGAAGTCATCGAGCGCGAGATGTCGCGCAGCGAGGTCGGCGGGGAGTGCGAGAGCCACACGTCAACCGTGCCTCAGCTCAGCGCTGACTGCCAGTCCGCGGACGACACGGCATCTTGCCTACGAAGAGTGCGGCGGCAGTATAACCGTCTCGCACCGTAGGTTCGGGATCGTGCACGTTGGTCAGCCCTGGACGTCGAACGTCTGATCCGCCGGTCACTCATGATGCAGTGGGACTCCGAAATCCTGCGAGAGTGGCACGACGAGCTGGGGCAGCCCGCATAGAGACCCGTCCGCCGTCGAGGCGGGTCGCGACCGCGCTGCACGCTTCACCGGTCGGGGGCGAGCCTCGAACATCCGTCTTCCGCCTGTCCGGACCGCTCCTGACTGTTCCCGTCGCCCGTGCGATGTGCCCTAGGTTCGGAATATGCGCCGCTTCCTGTTCGCCTTCTCCGGCCTGATGGTCGTTCTCATCGGATTCTCCTGCACGTCGGCTCAGGCCGCCGAGAGGGAGAACTACATCGCTCGACTGCCGAACAAGGGCGTGATGAGCATCATCGTCTACAACGGCGGGACGCGCGCGAACGTCGACGCGATGAGCATCACCTGCAACGGGCAGCGCGCCATCATGGAAGGCGATGGAGCGGATGTCATCAACGGCTCGTTCAGCCTTACCGTGGACGGCGTCCTCGGAGGGACAGCCAGCTTGACGGGGACCATCACCCCCGCCGCCATCACCGGCGTTCTCAACGCCCCCGGCTGCGACGGTGACGGCCCGTTCACAGCTCCGAACGTGCGAGCTGGCGCCGCGGCGCCTTCGCCCTCGCCCGCACCCGAGCCGACGCCGGCGCCTGCGGCGCCGGTTGTGACTCAGCCGTCGCCGACGCCAACGTCACCGACGAAGACCTGGAACGCGCCCAACCGCCGCTGCTCGTTCCTGCACCGCTGCACCGACAAGTACTGGACGACGCATAAATGCTTCAACGGTACGGAGGACTGCGCCCCGGTCGCCTGCCGGCACGCACGCCGCACCGGCGTGCTGTGGCACAACGTCCTGGAGGACACCGCCCGGACCATCCCGGTCCTGCCGAGCACGTTCGACTTCGCCCTCGACCACGCCATCATGACGGTCGCCTCGTCGAGCTACCTGCAGGAGTCCTACAACGTGCAGATGTACTGCTCGAACGCCAGCTACGCAGCCTACCGGCAGTCGGTGAAGGTCAAGCCGTACTACATCCTCGACCTCGACCTCCCGCTCACCAAGATGTTCGGGAAGCGGCTCCCGAAGAACATCAAGAAGCGCCTTCAGCGCATCGAAGACACCAAGGACACCGTCGAGGACCTGATGGGCGTCGCCGCCGACATGTCTGGGGACCCCGCACTGGAACAACGGCCGCTCGTCGGCCCGAAGGTCGACGGCTGGCGGCCGTACCTGAACATGACCAACGACGACCTGAAGATGACCTTCAAGCAGGCGAAGTAGCCGAACGACCCCGGCAGCGGCTGCGTCAGTCGGGAGGGCGCCACCTGCCGGGCTCGGTGCCTGCGATCCGCGTCGCGCGGAGGGCGGTTTGTGGCTGGATCAGACCTCGGACGGGTCGATGATCTCGTGTTCGTCGCGGTCGCAGCTGACCCCGACGACGATGTTGCCGACGTCGATCATCCACACCCGCTCGCCGGGATCCGCTGCGTCGGCGTACGCGCAGCGGTTCGGGTCGCCCACCGGAAGGGTGATTTCGAGGCCGCCGACCTCGACGTTGTCCTCCTCGCCGAGCAGGAACGCGCCGGCGAGCGCCTGCCCGTTCTCGTCGGCGATTTCGAGGATCTCGCCTACGGTCATCCCTGCGACCTGGCCTTCGCTGACCGCGGCGGTGAAGCTGTCGCTCAGCGAGCCGCCACCGGCGAGCTGTTCCCGCGTGTAGGAGTTGCCGTTGATGTCGCGGCCCTTGCCGTTGGACAGAGGGGTGATCGCGTCGTAGTTCGCGCGTACGGGAACGTCATAGGAGACGGTGAAGTTGACGGCCATGACCAACGCTACGCGACGTGCTGACGCAGCGAAAGGCCAAACGGCAGGTAGGGACTCGCACAGGTCGCGGAGCGAGTCAGCAGAGGGCGTCGAGCCAGAACAGCCTGCGAGCCCACCGCGCCTCGCGCGGCCGGTCATGGTTGCGAGCGGACGCGGCGCCGTACCAGGCCGCCCGGACTTTCGCCCACGCGATCGTGCGATCCTCTGGCAGTCCCATCTCATCGACCAGGTTCGGGATCAGCCCGACGGCGCCGCCATCGAGGGCCCGCCGCAGCACCGGTTCGGCGTCGTAGGCGGGATCGCCGGCAGCGGGTTGCGGATCGATGACTTTCCATCCGTGCGGGGAGCGCAGCACGTTGCCTGGGTGCAGATCCCCGTGCAGCAACGTCCTCTCCCCCGTGCTGGCCAGCAATTCCATCGCGGCCCGGCGCGCAGCGCTGAGCCTGCGGTCCCAGGCGTCCCCCGTATCGGTCGCCAGGCGCCTCCCCCACTCGCCAACCGTCTGTGAAAGGTCGGGCACCTCCGCGGGCGCCTGCACCCGCAGACGGCGAGCCAGTTGGGCGAGAGAGCGGACCTGGACACCCGCCGGCTCGGCGTCCAACGTGAGGTCATGCCGCAGGCATTCCATCAGCAGCAGATCCCCGTGGTGGGCGAGCAACCGAACACGCGCGTCCGAAGGCCACGCCTTCAACGCGGCGATCGTCGCCTGCGCCTCCGCCCCGCAACGCTTCACAACCAGCAGGCCGCCGCGAGATGCAGCGCACAACCAAGCGCCCCGGTCGCCGCCGCTGAGGCGTCGAACAACCCGGACCTGCCAGTCCTCGGGCAGGTCAGGGGCATCAGACGTCATGACGGACCACCCGCGCCAACCGCTGCGCCAACCGCAGATGAACCGGCGCATATAGATGCGCGAGGACCCGCCACCTGGGAAGGGATCGGTTGCCTGCCAGCCAGCCGCGCTGGACGCGGTACGCGTTCGTCCATTCCACCGCGGACAGGCCTCGCTGGCAGAGCCCGTCCTCGTGGGTGCGGTACTCGCGGGTGACCTGATCGAGAACTGCGACGGACCCGAAGGCGGCCAGCGCGCAGGCGAGCATGCCGTCCTCGGCGAGGCTCTCATCCGGGAAGCCGCCCAGCGCCCGGATGGTCGCGACATCCAGGACCGCGCCGGTGGTCACCGACAGATGGTTGAACCCCCACTGGCGCACGACCCGCCCCAGCCGTGACATCCCACGGGCCGCCCACGCTGGCGGCCAGGCGTACGGAAAGACCTCCCCTTCGCTCAACCGGGCCGCCAGGCCAGTCGCGAGCACCAGCCCCGGCTGGCGATCGAAGGCGGACATCAGCTTCCGCAGCGCACCCGGCGCCGGCAGGTCGTCCGCGTCGCAGAAGCAGACCTTCCGGGTTCGGACATGTTCGAGCGTCGCGTTACGGGCAGCGCCGATCGACACGCGCGACGGCAACGCGAGATGAGCCGCCCGGGGCCAGACACCCGTCGCGGCGCGCTCCGCTTCGGGATCAGCGTTGGTGCAGACGATCAGCTGCTCCTCGCTGATGCCCTCCTCGTTGAGGCGAGTGCGCAGCTCCGGCAGCCATCTGACATAGGAGCCCCACACCACGACGACGACCGTGAGGTCCTCGATCATTCCGCCTCAGCTTCCCGCAGGAGCGTCTCCCAGCCTGGCAGCCGGTCGTTGATGATCTGCTGGGACATCAGCATCCGCTTGCGCGCCACGCTCACGCCGCCGAAGTGGACGCCACGACCGACGACGCCGGCGTGCGGGTGATGAACCAGCAGCGTGTTCCAGAGCGGGTCCAGCCAGCCGGTTCCTGCCAGCCATCGAGACGGGTTCAGCGGGCGGGTGCGATCCGGCAGATACGAGAAGCCCAGCAGCGACGCAACCGTCGCCTGGTCGTTCAGCGTCGCGTCCGGCCGTGGTCCCATCTCCCAGACGGCGCGGAGGAACGCGTGCGCTTGCGGCGTGTCGCGCAGCGCCCACAGCCCCGTATTGGGAGCAGGGCCGGCTCGCCCGTGTTCCATGCACAGAGCCTGAAAGTCCTCCGGGCACATCCAGTCCAGCAGGTCGCTGCCCTGGTCACGCAGGACGATGTCGTTGTCGACCCAGACGACCGTCTCGTGCTCGCCGAGCAGTTCCTGCAGGATCCGGACCTTGGCCCAATGACCGCTGCGTCCCCGCAGAGGGAGGTCGGGGTCCGCGACGACGAGCTGATAGCCGTGCTGTCGCGCGTAGGCCTCCAGGTGCGGCAGGACGACGGGCAGGAGCCCCAGCTGATCACCGGACGCGTACGTAGCCAGCGCTCGTCCCATACATAGACATAGCGCACCTCACGCTCGTCGACGGCGCCTCAGGACACCGCGCCTTTACCGTCGCGTTGCGGGGCCCGGCAAGCGACAAGAATGCGGTGCATCACGACGGAATCGCGCCCGTCGATTCCGCGTGAAGGAAGTCCTGCCGGTTCGCCGAATCCCGGCGCGGTGTCGATCCTGACCAATCATGCCTGAGCCCGTAAACGCCACTGGACGGCGGTACATGCCCGGCCTGGACGGCCTGCGGGCGATCGCGGTCATCGGCGTCATCGCATACCACCTCAACATCGGCTTCACCCCGGGTGGCCTGTTGGGGGTCGGCGTGTTCTTCACGCTCAGCGGCTACCTGATCACCGACATCCTCCTCGGCCAGCTCGACGACGGCGGGATCCGCCTGCGCGAGTTCTGGCTGGCCCGGGCCCGGCGGCTGGTGCCGGCGTTCGCGGTGATGCTCATCGTCGTGCTCGCATGGATCACCGTGGTGGGCCCTCATCAGGGCGGCGATCTGCGCGCCGCGGTGTTCAGCGGCGCCGCCTACGTCAACAACTGGTGGCTGATCCTGCACGACGCCTCCTACTTCGCCGCGTTCGCGCCGCCCTCCCCGCTGGGGCATCTGTGGTCGCTGTCGATCGAAGAGCAGTTCTACCTGCTGTGGCCGTTCGCGCTGATCGGCTCAGCCCGCTACATCCCCGGCCTCGCTCGCGCCGGCGGCGTTCGTCCGCACCTCGCCGCCGCGACGCTCTCGCTCGCGTTCGTCTCCGCGGTCCTCATGGCCGTCATCTACAAGCCGGGGCTGGACCCCTCACGGGTCTACTACGGCACCGACACGCGCGCGTTCTCGCTGCTGATCGGCGCCGCTCTGGCGATGATGTGGCCCAGCCGCAATCTGCGCGTGAGCATCCCCGACGGCGCCCGCAAGCTCATCGACGTCTCGGGCGCGGTTGGCCTGGTGATCATCGCGGTGCTGTTCCTCACCGCTGGGGAGCTGTCCCCGTTTCTATACCGCGGCGGGTTCGTGCTGCTGGCGATCGCCACCGCCATGACCGTCGCCGCCCTCGCGCACCCAGCCTCTCGGCTGGGGCCGCTGCTCGGCTGCCGTCCGCTGCGGTGGATCGGCGAGCGGTCCTACGGCATCTACCTGTGGCACTTCCCGATCATCGTCCTGACCACCCCCGCCGACGCGCACGGCTTCAACTTCGGCCGCGCCCTGCTGCAGGTCGCCGCGACTCTCGTCATCGCCGAGCTGTCCTGGCGGTTCGTCGAAGACCCGATCCGCCACGGCGCCCTCGGCCGGCTGCTCGCTGACCTGCGCGCCCGCAACCAGCTGGACGTGCTGCGCTCCCGCCTGGGCGCCGCGATGGCGACCGCGACGCTGATCGTGTTGATCGCGCTCGCGGGGCTCGCCGGACTGGGCGTCGATCGCACCCAGGCGAGCATGCCTGACGTGTCCGTGCAGCGGACCGTGCGCGTGAAGCCGGCCGCCGAGCCTTCACCCAATCAGACGGCCTGCCAGTCGGTCGTCCATGTCGGCGACTCCACCTCCATCGGGTTGGAGGACCGCGACTACCTGCCCAAGAAGCGCGAGCGGATCACCGCCCGCTACGCGCAGGTCGGCGCCACCACCCAGCACTTCGAGATCCAAGGCGGCCGGTCCATCTACGAGCGATTCGAGGGGCAACCCAACGCCGAAGAAGCCGCGCAGAAGTGGGCGGACAAGGGCTTTGACGGCTGCTGGGTGTTCGCTCTGGGCACCAACGAAGCAGCCAACGTCCACGCTGGATCAGCGATCGGTCTGGACGAACGGATCGACCGGATGATGCACGTCGCCGGGTCCGCCCCGGTCATGTGGGTCAACACCAAGTCGCTGGTCCCCGACGGCCCCTACGCGGCCACCCACATGACCGAATGGGACGAGGCGCTGCTGCGCGCCTGCGACCGCTACCCCAGCATGCGCATCTACGACTGGGCCAACGACGTTCAAGACGACTGGTTCGCCCCGGACGGCATCCACTTCACCACCCCCGGCTACGCGGCCCGCGCCACCCTGATCGCCTACTCGCTCGTGATGGCGTTCCCCGCCGGCCACCAGGCGACAGCGGGTGGATCGGCGCACTGTCTGGTTCATCCGACCGAGCTGCGGATGCAGCCGCCCGCGAAGCAGCGCAGTCGCTCTGGGCGGACCTCCCGGGGCGCTGGGGGCGCCAGCGCGCCGGACCGCTGAACTGCGATGTGACCGCTCCCGGAAACGCATCTACGCTTCTGGGAGCGGTGACCCGACTGCCAATCGGGAGCCGCCCCGACAACAGCTCGGCAGGTCCATCCTAGGTAGAAGCCAGATCTGCCGATCTGAAGTGCGGGAGGGCCAGGGGACGCCCTGGCCCTTTGCTCTTGGACAGGTGGCGCGCTGCGTCCTACCTCGGGGATTCGCCTCCGTCATCGGCTGCCCCTTCCTGGGTGGCGTCCCGCGCTTCGGATTGCATGGTCTCGGGTGGCCATCCGGTCGGAGCCTGACCTGACGAGCTGTCGCCGAACGGGCGGTCGTACCATCCCATCGTCCCTCTGCGGTCTGCCGGGACCCGCGACCATTGGACGCCAGCGACAAGCAGCCACAGGATCGTCAAGCCGCATCCCACCCAGAACGGCGCGGTGGACAGTCCGCTTCCGGTCGCCACCCAGGTGATTGCCAGCACGACCGCCGATCCGATCCACATCGCCCCGTAGGTCGTCCAGTAGTCCCCGGCGGTCATGTTGTGCGCGAGCCGGGAGGCGTTGGCCGCCAGCGCCGCGCTCGGCGTGATGAGGATGATCAGCGTCATCAGCGGGATGAAGACGCCCCACGTGTTCGTCTCGGCTAACACCTACCTACCTCCTCCTTGCTCGGCATTCGGCTCTCCACCTATCTCAGAACGGGGCCGGTGAGCTGCCCCCAACGGGAGTGGGAACGGTCGGCGATCCGCCGTCCAGCCCACACCATCATCACCGCGCAGAAGACCATCAGCGACGGCTCCGCCGGCGCCCGGAACCTCGTGGCGCCGTAGGTCGCCGCGGCCGTGAGGAACGTCAGCACGACGGGCGCCAGCAGCACCCACGTCGCTCCCGGCCAGCGGCGATACAGAACGGCGGCGCCGACGGCGCCAGCCAGGAGCGTGAGCCACATCCACGCCAGCAGCGGCCACCCGAGCGCCTTGGGGACCGCGAAGGTGAACCGGTCCAGACGAACGGTCGCTTCGGGATCCCAGGCTCCGGTCGTCCGCAGCACACGCGCGGCGACCACCCCGGGCAGCGCGCCGACGTGATCGGTCGCGTACGCGCGCGCTTGCCTGGTCCAGGCCTTGGACTGCTCGGATTCGTCGCCGGCGGGCGCTGCGCCGGCGCTGTCCATCAGGCAGAACAGGCTCCATGAGCCCTTGAGGTCGCCGTGGTAGGCCTGGTCGCAGTTCGCTCCGGCGAGCACCGACCCGAGGTTCGTGCTGAGGACCACCGGCTTGTCGAACTTCGCCGACTCATACGCCGACCATGGCGCGAGGATCACCAGCGCCGTGACAGCCGCCGCGGCCGTCCGCTGCCAGCGACCAGGGCCGCCGCTCAAGGTCAGCGCGCCGACCAGGACGAACAGCAGGGTCGCGTCGGCTTTGGTGAGCGTCGCGAGCATCACAAGGAAAGCCAGCACCGCGGCGTTGATGACCGACCGGTCCCGCAGCAGACGCAGCGCCGCCCACAACGAGCCTGCCACCAGCAGCGAGTAGAGCCCTTCGCTGTACAAGGTGCTGCTGTCGGCGATCATCGCCAGCGACACCGTCGCCAACGCTGCTGCGACCAGCCCGACCGTCTGACCGGCTACCTGCCGGCCGATGACGCCGACAACGGGGATCGTCAGCGCGCCGAACAGGCAGCCGATCGCCTGATGGCCATCGAACGATCTCAGCCCGAGCAGCGAGCCGACCGACAGAACCAGCGAGAACAGCGGCGGGTGGAACCCGGTCGGTGACCCAGCGATCCCGCCGACACCGGGATTGGTGTAGCCGAGCCCGTCCGCGACCCGGTTGGCGACCAGGTGGTACCACATGGGATCCCCGCCGGTCCCGGTGAACAGGGACTCGTCGGCGTACCAGAGCCGCAGCAGCAGCCCGATGACGGTCAGCCCGACCAAGGCGCCAGCGAACCGGGCTGACGGCAGGTTGGCCCGTTGGCGTCCCGCGACCGAGCGCACGAAAAGGTGAGCGCGCCCAGTCCGCCTTCGCCCGAGGTCGACCGTCATCGATGGGATCGAAGCGTCCGTACAGTCAGGATCATCAGCGCGAACCCTATCGCCCACACGGTCGGAATCACTCAGGACGTTGGACTGACGCTGTCCGCGACGCAGCTCCCAAACGACTGAGAGCCGCCGGCGGCCTCATTGGGCGGCGCCAGCGGCTCCTTCTGCCTCTCGGAAGCGGCGAGAATGGGCTGGGTGCCCCCTTCTCGCCGCTGTTGGCTCAGGCGTCGAAGTAGTAGTTGACGGTCTTGTCGCCAGGGGCGACCTTGCGGCAGGTGACGATGCCGTCGTCCTCGCGATCCTCCATGAGCATGATGTTCATCACGCCGCCGCGCGGCGTGTCCGGCGTCGCCCCGCAGATCCCCTCGACCTTCTTGATGATGCCCTCCGAGATCTTCTTGCCCGAGTGCGTGATACCCCCGTTGCAGCCGTCGCATCCGGCGACGGTGACCGTCACAGCGACCGCGCCGGCGACCGCTAGCAGCTTCTTCATACGTCCGTTCGATGTCATGATGACAGCACCTTATCCGGTCAACGACAGTGCATTTCCCGGTCGATCAGGTGCGGGTCGCGTGGTCCGCTGAACCTGGGATTCCGGCTAGGCGCCGACGACGTCCAGAGGCGCGCCCTCAGGGAACATCCGTTGGAGATGGTCGCGGATCTCTACGAAGTCGCGCAGGTTCTCGGTCATCACCCCGTACCCGTGCACCCAGGCGCACGCAGCGATCTGGAGATCGAGGATCCAGCCGACGCGCTGGTCGCCGCGGCTGCCTGTCCGCCGTCGCCCTCCCGTGGGAGGAGTCGGATGGAACGCCCGGAGCCGCCCGAACACCGTCGCGGCGTCAGCGTCCATCGCCAGCGCCTCGATGAGGTCCGCGCGGATGATCTCATGCTGCAGCCATCGGAACTGAAGGGTGAAGCGCTCATCACGTCGGCCTTTCGACAGCAGGCCGTAGGTGATTTCGGACAGGGTGGGAGCGGCGATCACGACCGGGTCGGCCGCGGCGCGCTCTCTGACCTCCCGCTCGCGGGCACTGTTCGGCGCGATCTTCGAGGCGATCGTGGTGTCCCAGACGTAGGACACGTCAGTCGCTCATGCCATCGCTGCCGTCGCCGGCGTCGGCCGGCGGGATCCGCCGCGCTTCCATGACCGCCTCGCTGGCTTCCTCCGGGGTGACGAACCTCGCATAGTCGGGAGGCAGCGCCCGTTCATCGGTGATGTGGGCCGCAAAGCTTTCATCGGTGATGAGGGCTTTGCGGCGGCTCTTGGCGCGGTCCTGGATCAGGCGTTTGCGGGAGTGGAGCGCTGCGCCTTCGGCGGCGAGTTGGAGAAGCGCGTCGTTCTTGGAGATGCCTTCGGCGGCTGCCAGCCGTTCGATCTCCTCGGCGAGGTCGTCGGGGATCCGGATCGTCGTCCGGTGCCCTTCACGCCGCGGCGCTCGCTGACGTGCCATGCGGCGCATCTTAGCGCGCCACAAGCCATCTTAGAGCGGGCGTTCTGGGCGTGCCGAAGCGCCCGCCGAGTGGTGGCGGGCGCCCGACGCAACAGCTTGACCTCAGGCAGCGATGCCGAGCAGGTCCTTGGCGGTGCCGACAGCGTGCTCGTAACCGACACAGCCGCCAACGGTGTCGTCGCCGTGATCGACGAAGAACACCTCGCCTCGCAGGTAGCTGTCATAGACCTTGACCTCGGCGATCAGATCCTCGCGGATCTGCTCATCGGTCCAGTCCTCACAGCCGGCCTCCTTGAGGGCCTCCGGGGTGTCGAAGATGAATCCCACGACGCCCGCGTCCCAGCGATCGTTGAACGGGTAGACCGCCGGCTCGCCGATCTGGCGGGCCTGAATGGTCATTCCCGAATGCTCGTAGAGGTCCAGGACGAGGACCACACGAGCGCCATGCTCCCGCTGGAAGAACTCCACCGGGGTCACGTCGCCATCGAGGATCTCCTCGGGAAGCGAATGCATGTCTCGCTTCTCATCGCCGAGGGTGACGCGGCGATGCTCGGTGCACATGGTGCCGAGCAGGCCATCAACATCGTGACGCGGGTTCATCCACGACTCGATGATCTCCTCCATGCGGATGACCGCGCTCTCGCCGGTCGTCTCGTTGGTGATCGTCTCGCTCATCAGTGTTGCCCGTAGTTCCCGCGCCGGCCCAAGCTATCTAGTCGCTTGACCTGCCGCCGCGAAGGATACGGCCTCCTCTTCCAGTAGGCCAGCCCTATCCACGACCTTCCACATCCTCTACACGCACCAGCTGAAAAGCGTCCCGCGCAAGCCGCTGCTTCGGTGCCTTGCGGGTCGAGCGCTAACGGCCGGCGATCTGGTCGTAAAGCGCGTCGACGTCCGCGGCGTCAGCGAACGCCTGCTTCCACGCCTCGAAGGTGAGACGCAAAGCCTCGGCGAAGATTCCGCTCAGCTCCTCGCCGCTTTCGCCGCGGTAGATATCGATGACCGTTCGGCCTGACGCGGAGGACTCAGCGTGGTAGGAGCCGCGGTCTCGGCCGCGCAGCTGCTGCATCAGCGCGTCGAGCTGATCGCCGATCGGGAACGGCGGCGCGTACGCCCAGTCGTTGTCATCCCCCAGCCGTTTGAGATACACGGCCGTGTAGTCACCCGGGCAGTCCCAGACGAAGGTCACCAGGTAGCCCTGATGAGGCTGATCTTCCAACGTCAGGCTCCCCGGCGCGGTGACCGCGTCCTCGTGGGTGCGCATGCTCAACTGTAAAGCCCGAACCCGCCCCTCCGACCCGGCGGCACTTTTCAGCGCTTGAGGATCTTGAGGACCTGCCGCCAGCGGTCCAGGCCGACTTCGCGCAGCGCGAGCAGATCCTCAACGGTCCGCTCCTCGCTGGCGTCCAGCCACTGCTGGATCCCGGCCGGCTGAGGCGCGTCAGCGCTGATCGACACGTGCGTCGGCGTGGCGCCGTAGCCGGCCAGCAGACCGCGAACAAGCGAGCGTGAATGGGTGATGACGATGACACCGCCGCAGACAGCGGGGATGTCGTGGGTGCTGCGGCCGATGTACTCGCCCATGGCGCGGGCGTAACCGTCGGACAGGCCCAGCTCCGGCTCGTCGAGCATCAGCATCGACCCGTTGTCGTGGTCCAGGTTGTTGCCGAACGCGTTGGCCAGCGTGCTGACCGACGTCGCGCCGGTCGACTGCTCGGTCTCGTCGCCGAACATGAAGACGCGGCGCATGCCGTTGGTGGCGCTGATGCGCTCCCGGATGCTGATGGTCAGCGCCACCGCGCCTTCCTCCTTGCGGACCATCGCAGCGACGAACTGGAAGAAGAGGCTCTTGCCGGATGCGTTCTCGCCGGTGATCACCACCAGCTTCGGGTCCTGGTGGTCGACGACCGCGTGAAACGGCGCCGTCTCATGGTTGAACAGGGTGCAGTTCTCCGCCGACCAGGACACCATCGTCGCGGCGTCGCGGATCTTGGTCTTCTTGACCTTCTTGGTCGTGGAGCGGCGGGCCATGACAGCAGCTTATCCGTCAGCCGCGCACGTTGAAGGTGGCGGTCACCTTCTCGCACTTCACCGTGCGCCCCGCGGTTCGGAACGTAGCGGTGACGACAAGCTCGCCTCGCGCGATGTTCGGCGTGACGAACTCGCCGTTGATCGTCCAGCGGGCCTGATAGCCGTTTCGGCGGTAGGTGCCGCTGACCCCGGCCCCGGAGAACCGGCCGTTCATGACGGGCAGGTCCTTGCCGGCGGCCAGGCCGCGGAACCACGTCTGGCTGCCGGCGCCCTTGCACTGGGCTTTGGTGGCGTACATGCCGAGCAGAGGTTCGACGGACAGGCCGTCCTCGGAGACGTTCAGCCCGAATGTGACCGGCTTGGCGAACGTCGCCTGGCCGCGGTACAAACCGCCGCCTTCATGCGGGGCGACCGCCGCCGACGCCGAAGACACGCCGAAGGCGACAAGAACAGCCGCAGCCGCAGCCGCGGGAGCGAAATGAAGCATGAGTCAACCTTATCGGCGATCGCGGCGACAGATCGCCCCGTCTCGACGAGTGTTCGCTCCCAACTGCCGCGGCTGGCCCGCACGCCGTGGACAGCGTGCGGGATAGCGGGCGGTCAGGGGCAGTACGGCAGCCAGGTGACGTCCGGGTCGTCGGAGCAGGTCAGATCGTCGCTGCCGGCGGTCAAGCCCCGGTCGTACCCGGCGGCGCTGCCCTGGCTGTACCCGTCGGAGCTGCCGGCACTGTAGCCCTGGGAGCGAGCAGCGGCGATCTGCTTGGCCGCCTTGCGCCGTTCGGCTCGAACGGCGCGGCGCATCGCGCGCCGGTCGGTGCGCTTCTGCTTGGCGACCGCGTTGGAGACCGCCCGGGCCTCATGGCGGGCGTCCTCGGCGGCGAGGCTGATCAGCGCCTCGGAATGCTCGGACTGCATGTTCGCGATGTCCTGGCGGTAGTCGTCGCGGACAGATGCCGTGTGCATGATCGAAAGGGTCAGCGCGACCCCAAGCGCGATGATCGCCAGCGCGGCCAGCGACACTCCGCCGATCGTCAGGATCCGCCGGCGGCGAGATCCGCCGGTGTCCTGCCCCGGCTCGTCGCCGGAAGCGGGGACATCATCGGGCTCCTGCGCTGTTGGCGGGCGCAGCGGCGGGAGCGCGCGCATCCGCTGAGTCTCGGCTTCGACGAGGTCCTTCGTCTCGTCGGCTGGATCATCTCCGCGAAACAGCGACTTGTGCAGCGTCACAGATGTCCCCCTGAGCCGTCCATTGGCGCGCAAAAGCCTAACCGCTCTGGGATTCGCGGGCCACTAGAACGTGCGTCCAAGCTGGCGCCGCCCGCCAATCCGGCTTGCTCGCGCCGGGCCGTGCGGCTAGTGCGGGTTGACGATCACGTCGCGGATGACCGCGTCGCGGATCGGGCGGTGCGCTGCGCCGTGGCAGTCGACCTCAACCCACACGCCGGGGCGAACATCTCGGATCGGCCGTCGCTGCCTGCTGGGGGCAGCGTGGGTGCGCAACGCCGCCCTCAGCTTGCGCCGGCGCTGTTCGTCCAGGCCGAACTGCGCGGTGCCGGCGAACGTGCGGCGGCCGCCGACGACACGGCCCAGATACAGGACATCCGGCTCATCGTCGCGTTGCGCCCAGCCGGTCACCGCCAGCAGCTCCCGGCGGCGATGCTTGTGCTTGAGCCAGCCGCCGCTGCGCTTACCGGGCCGGTAGATGCTATCCAGGCGTTTGCAGACGACGCCTTCGAGCTGATGGGCGCGGGTGATCTCGCAGACCTCGTCGATCGTCGCCACCCAATGACGTGGGGTGCGCCAGACCGAGCCGTCGCCCAGCAGGTCATGCAGGATGCGCCGGCGTTCCTCGTAGGGCTGGCCGAGCAGCGGCTGCCCGTCCAGGTACAGGACGTCGAAGACGATCAGGGTCGCCGGCGCGCGGCCGCTACGATCGCCGCGGGATTGCAGGCGGTTGCGCACCCGATGGAAGTCCGGGGCGCCCTGCTCGTCCAAGCAGACCAGCTCGCCGTCGAGGATCACCGGCCGCCCGTCGAGATGATCGGCCAGGGCGGAGATCTCCGGGAACTCGTCGGTGCAGTCGCGGCCGGGACGGGAGCGAAGCGACCAGCCGCCCTCGTCCAGGCGGAACTGGCCGCGCATCCCGTCGAACTTGACCTCGACCGCCCAGCGGTCGTAGTCGCTGCGGTCCGGCAGGCCTTCGCGCAGCAGCATCGGGGCCACGAACTGCGGGGACGGAGAGACGGGCTTCAACCAGACGATTCTAGAAGCCCCGGCACGCCCGCCCAGAGGGAGCTGACGGAGCGGTTAGCTCTCGCCGTCGTCTTCGCCGAAGACCTTCTCGACGACGACCGTCTCGCCGTCGGCAGCGACGAACTCCGCGCTCGTGTCAGCCTCCATCTCCACGAGCGTCTGCTCGTCGCACTGGATGCCATGCTCGCTCAGCGCTTCCACAGCCTCGACGGCGAAATCGAACTCTTCTGACTCGTCGCCGACGACCACCCGGTAGGTGATGTCGAACTCATAGACCGTCATAGACCGAACCTAAGAGAGACATTCACGAATCGCCAGCCGGCACGCCCATCAGCGCAATCAAGAAGGGTCGCTCAGTGCTGGAAGGCCGGGCGGCTGTGCCGGGAACGCGAACGGACACGCCCGGCGTGATGCGCTACCGGCGCGACGGCGACCGGATCGGCCCCGCCCGTCTCGAACGAGTCCATCTGACGCTGCAGAGATCGCGTCGCGTCGCAGAGCGCGTCGCAAGCGGTCTCGATCGCCGCGGCATGCTCAGCAACGGGAAGCAGGGCGCTGAGCTTCGTCGCGCGCCGGCCCGCGGCGGCCACCTGGTTGAACCCGGCCGTCTGCTCGGACAGAGCCACGATCAGATGGTCGAAATCGGCGGCTGCCGGGCAGGCGACAACCGCGTTGGGATCCTCGCGCACCAGGCCGGCGAAGCGGGAAGAAGCGCCGCCGGCGAGACGAAGTACCTCGCGGGCGCGACCGAACTGCGCGGAGTACGCGCTCATCATCTCATCCACGACACGGCCGACCCGCATAGAGCCAACTTACGCGCCGACTGCGCGCAGGCAACACATTCCGCGCATCGGCCGATATGTGGCACGCAAACACCCACGAGCCGTGCGCCACGGAGAGCTTTCCGGCCCCAGTTACCCGGCGTTCTCCCGCGCAGACAACCCGGGCCGGTCAGGCGACAACGCCGAGGATTCGGTGCGGCCGGCTCCCCAGATGCGGGGCGAACCCGCCCACGGACTCGGACGGGGCACCGCAACCCGCGCCAGAGCCGGCTGGGAAACCGACGGGCGGAGAAGCTCCGGGCAACCCCAGGCGGGCCCATGCGCGGCTCATTTAGCTGCTCAGCCCGCGAAAATGCTCCGCGTAACGAAGCCCCTGGCTTCCCTTCGCCTTCCGCGCACACGCACGCGAGCAGATCACCGCTCCCACCTGCGGCATGCAGGGACGTTCCTTCGCGAGGGCAGCGAGCGCGTTTCCGAGCCGGGCAGACAGCCCGTTTGCCGTCGTTCAAGTTCCTCTGACGGCGGACCGATACGACGGTAGACTCGCCACCCACTCTGAATTCACGGACAGGACGAACAGGTATGGACGCTAAGGGTTCTGGGTCGCGCAGCGGACGTCGCGTTGCCGCCGCGAGCGCCCTGGTCGGAGGGATCGCCGCCGTCACCGCCGCGATCGTCATCGCGCTCGCAGGATGCGGCGGCAGCGGCAAGAGCACTGACGTCGACCGGACGTCCGCCGCGGCATCGACACAGTCCGTCGACGAGCAGATCGAGAAGGCCCGCCAGGAAGGCAAAGCCGAGGCCGAGCGCGACCAGCAGATGAAGGAGCTGGAAGCGCAGGTCAAGCAGCTCAAGCGCGAGCAGAAGAAGCAGAAGCGCCAGAGCAGGAGCCGGCCCGCGTCGTCCTCATCGTCCTCGACCCCAGCGCCGGCGCAGTCCGCGTCGGTTTCAGCCCCGTCCTCGTTCACCGCCTGCGACAGCAACATCTCCGAGTCGGGCACCAGCTGCGAGTTCGCGAACACGACGTTCTGGACGTACTGGACGCAAGGTCAGCCCCGGTCCATCAGCGTCTATGACGTCTCCTCCGGCCAGTACTACGCCGCGGACTGCACCTACGCCGGGCAGATCGAATGCCGCACCTCCCGCGGCGCGATCGTCCGGTTCCCTCAGGCCGCCGTCGATCTCTACAACCAGTCGATGGCGGACGCGTACGCGGCCCGTCACAACGTCGGATGATGCGGCGCTCGCTCACAGCTCTGGCCGCTGCGCTCGCTGTCGGCGGGATCTGGTCGCAGACGGCCGCCGCGATCGCCCCGCCGGTCGGCGAATGCCCTGACGTGGTCTTCATCGGCGCCGCCGGCTCCGGAGAAGGCGGCAAGTCCCAGAACAACGGCATGGGCAACTCCGTCAAGTACATAGCCGACCGCCTCGAACAGAAGCTGGCGGCTGACGGGGAGACCATGCGCCGTCTCGCAGTGATCTACACCGCTGCGCCGGTGGAGACGCTGACCCAGCTGAGCACAGCCGACATATCGGCGCTTGCCGCGCATTTCCCGACCGGCGTGGCCCGCTACTACGTCAAGCATCTGCGGCCGTACCTGGCCAGCATCCAGGACGGGATCTCACAGACCATCACCGAGACCCGTCTGATGGCGCAGAACTGCCCGGACGCCGACATCGTATTGGCCGGTTACTCCCAGGGGGCGATGGCCGTCCATCAGGCAGAGCTGCAGATGGACGCTGCGAACGACGAGGCGCTCGACAATGTCGCCGGCACGATCCTGCTCGCCGACGGCGACCGCGTCCCCCACTCGGCCGCGAAACGGTTCGGGAACGCCCCGTTGGGCGGCGAGGGCATCCGCCCGTGGGCGAAGTTCGTCGCCATCAAGGATGTCTTCGATCCGGAATCGACGGTGCAGATCTGCGACGCCTGGGATCCTGTCTGCGACTTCAACAAGAGCCGGATCAGGCACCTCGACAAGCGAAAGCACGACTACTTCAACAACGGTCGGCGCGTCCTTCTCGACCAGGCGGTCGACTGGTTCTCCATCGAGATCATGGGGTTGGGGCCAGCCTGAAGATGCGAGCGCTGCTGTTCTGTTTGGCCACGCTGATGTTGCTGGCGACGAACGTCACCTCAGCCCAAGCGGATCGCACGACCGTCCGGGTCGGGAAGTTCGGCAACCCAGGGACGTTCCGTACCTATGACCGGCCAGCGCGGTTCCAGGTGAACGCGGAGGACTCCTGGGTCATCTTCTCCAAACTCCGCTGGCGCGGCTGGGGAAATGACAGAGCAGTCGCGCGGGGTCGATCGACGACCTGTGCTCGCGAGAGCTGCACCACCCGGCCGGTGCGCCTCACCGCCGGCCGTCTGACTGACTGCGGCGCCGGCCAGCGCCGCTACATGAAGCTGACCGCATCTCGGATCCCGCTGTACGGCCCAAACGCTATCGACATCCCTCTAGACACATCGGGCTGTGAGGCTCCGCTGGCGCTGGCAGCCACCAACGCACTGCCCAAGCTTTGGCCCGGGGCGGGTGGGCCGTTCCAGCTTCGACCCAAAGTCGTCGACTACGCCAACGGGCATGGACTCATCACGGGCCCGGGCGCGACCGCCAGTGACCCGCGTCCGATCCGCTGGGTGACCTGGACGCACCGAAGGGCTGTCGGCACCGGCCTGGACTGGCGCAACACCTGCAATCCGAGCTGCGGCGAAGGCACCTTCGTTGCGCGAAAGATGCGTGTCACCGTGCGCCTGCCGCGTAACGGCCATTTCACGCGTATGGCGATCCGGTTCTTCGACGGCGACGAGCCGGTCATCACCACGCTGCGCCACATCAACGGGTCGTACTACTGGGGGTGAGGAAACACCGATGCAGCTGAGAGGTCTGATCACGGTGGCCGCCGCAACCACGTCCTTGTTCGCGT
>Ga0180223_1001121_pt1 | contig 22552 bp, 19 predicted proteins | sample eDN5th30CKraftOP_FD_151337 | JGI IMG/M metagenome (GOLD analysis project Ga0180223, IMG submission 151337) | Enriched Organic Plus compost microbial communities from Emeryville, California, USA - eDNA 5th pass 30_C Kraft OP (version 2) (version 2) ... | reverse complement strand
TTACATGGTGTGTAAGGACATGCATACGAACGACTTAGCTTTAACCGAATACCATGCGCCTTGAAGCCGCACAGACCCGGAGCCGTCGCCCACATGTCCCTTCATCATTCTAACAATGTCAAAGAGCTCCAACATAATGCAGAACAACCAGCCTACCTCGAACTTGCATCCGAGGGAAGGGCTTCCCGTCTATGTTGGCGACCGTTCCGAACGCTGTCTGTAGGCAGCGCCCCGTCCGGTGAAGGGGCATATATGGAGGGCTTCCCGAACCGTCAAACAGTTTTTGCAGTTTTATTTCAGAAATTTTTGGAGGTTCGCGGGTAAGGAGATCGGAACGCCACTGGCGGCGGAAAGGGAAAAGGTTCGATGGGTTTGCAGGACGCCAACGCGGACGATGCCGGTTTTGGCACGCGCATAAGGCAGGCCGTATTCTGGCGTTCCGGCAGCCAGATCGTGTCCCAGATGCTCAGCTGGATCGTCACGCTGCTGGTGATCCGCCTGCTCGATCCGGCGGACTATGGGCTGTTCGCGATGACGCAGGTGATTCTGAACTTTGCGACCTTTCTCAATGGCTATGGGCTGGTGAGCGCCCTCGTTCAGTCCGAATCCGTGGATTCGCATCGGCTGCGCCAGGCCTTCGGCATGATGCTGCTGCTCAACGGCGGTCTGGCGCTGGCCCAACTCGCCATCGCACCGCTGGCTGCGGACTATTACGACCAGCCTATGGTGGCCCACCTGCTGAGGGTGCAGGCGCTGCTCTATCTTTCCACGCCTTTCATATCGATACCCGAAGCGATCATGGGACGGGCGCTCGACTTCAAGCGGCCCGCACTCGTCAACCTGATCGCAGCCATCGCTTCGGCAGCCGTCGCATTGGTGGGCGCGCTTTCCCACTGGGGCGTGTGGACGCTGGTTTTCGCGCCGATTGCAGGCTTCTGGGTAAAGGCAGCCGGTTATGTGATCGTCACCGGCTTTCGTCCGATTCCCAGCTTCGATTTCCGGGGCACGGGCACGATGGTGGTCTATGGCGCTTCGCTGCTGGGCGGGCAGCTATTCTGGATCGTGCAGAGCCAGGCGGACATATTCATCGGCGGCCGCGTGCTGGAACCGCATCAACTAGGCCTCTATGCGGAAGCCCTGTTCCTGACGCAGATCTTCGTGAGCAAGTTCGTGCCGCCTTTGAATGAGGTCGCCTTTCCCGCCTATGCGCGGATGCAAAAAGACCCGGCGCGCATATCCTGGTCCTTCTGCAAGGCGGTGCGGTTGCTGCTGCTCATTTCCTGCCCCGTCTATCTAGGCATGACGGTGACGGCAGAGCCGCTGGTCGAAACATTATTCGGCCAGAAATGGCTGGAGATGGCGCCCTTCGTATCGATTCTCGCCCTCGCCATGCCTTTCATGACGTTGCAGGTCATGTTCGCCCCGGTCAGCAATGCGCTGGGGCGGCCCGGCATCACCGCCAAGATCGCCGCGATCGGCGCGATACTGATGCCCGTTTCCTTCCTGATCGGTATTCGATTCGGCGCCATCGGCCTTGCCTGGGCATGGCTTGGCGCATTTCCGATTCTCACCGTGCTGACCGCCCGCCTTGCAGGGGCGCCGATGGGATTGCGGATCATCGATCTTGGCCGCGCCGCCGCGCCCGGCCTCGGCTGTTCCATGCTGATGGCCGGGATCGTCATGGCCGTCGATTCCATGCTGCCTCTTCTGCCCGCGCCGATTCGACTCGGCATTCTGGTGCCATCGGGCGCATTGGCTTTTCTGGCGGCCTTGATGCTCTGCGCGCGCGGAACGCTGATGGAATTGGTCGGCCTGATCGTCAGGCGAACGCCCCCGGTGCAGGCGCCCGCCTGAAATCGCGAATCAGGCCGTCTGGATATAGTCCCGCAGCGCGGCCGCTTCCGATTCGATCCGGTCGATCCGATATTTGACGAGATCGCCGATCGACACGATTCCCACCAGCGATCCGTCGACCAGCACCGGCAAATGGCGAATGCGCCGCTTGGTCATCAACGACAGGCCGTGGATGATCGGCGTATCCATATCGATCGTGATGGCCGGCGCCGTCATTATCTCCCCCACCGTGCGCTCCAGCGCGGATGGGCCATGCTGCGCCACATGATAAAGGAGATCGCGTTCGGAAAAGACGCCGACCACCTTTCCTTCGTCAACCACCGGAACGCAGCCGATCCGGCGCTCGGCGATCAGCTTCACCGCGGCAAGAACGCTCTCTCCCGACTGCACCTGAACGACATCGCGTCCCTTATATTGCAGAATCGCAGCGACCGTCATGACCCCTCCTCCTTTTCAATAGATTGTGCGTCACATCTTGATGATCCCACTTTCACTCCCCAAAGAAAAGGGATGAGACGCAAGGAAGCTCTGGATGATCCGCATATAGCGGCCACGGCATGGTCCCGGTTTCACCGGGTCATGGCGTGGATGGCCCTGGGCGGCGCGCTTTGCGTGGTCCTGGCGCTCGCCTTTCTCAGGATATGGACCGGTCCCATGCCGGTCCATATGGTGATAGCCACGATTATCGGCGTATGGTTGACCTTCATGCTGGGCACGGGCCTTATGGCGCTGGTCTTCCTGTCCAGCGGGACGGGGCATGACGAACAGGTGATGGACCGGATGAAGGACGAATTTCCCCTTGATGACTGATCCCGAACGCGAAGTAGTGCTGCGGGTCGTTCCGCACATCATCGACATCAACAGCAACGGCCATATCTTCGGCGGATGGGTGCTCAGTCAGATGGATATTGCGGGCGGCATCGTCGCGGGGCGAATCGCGCAGGGGGCAGTGGCGACCGTGGCGATCGAAAGCATGAAGTTCATCTCCCCCATCCTGCTGGGCGACATAGTGTCGCTCTATGCTTATGAGGAGCGGCGGGGCCGCACGTCCATCGGCATCCGCATCGATGTGGCGGCGACACGCGGCAAGGACCAGCGCAAGGTCGATCTTACCAGCGGACTCTTCACTTTCGTGGCGCTGGATGAGCATCATCGCCCGCGCCCCTTGCCGACAGGTTAGACGCCAGCACTTCTTCTATTCGCGAACCCGATATTCCAGTGAAGCGGTCCCGTTGGCGGGAATAACGGCTTTCCATAACCATCGCCCGTCGCGCCGGGCAAGTCGACGCGATGGAAAAACCAGTCTGGCCCCTTCAGCGTCGGCGATCTCGATTTCCGCCGTCGCAGGGGAAGAAGCCGCATTGGTCAGGGTCAGGCGCATCCCCTTGCCCCACCTCTCCTGCACAATGGTCTGTTGCGTGGTTTCTCCCGCTTCGACACGGATTGTTTCGCCTTTGGCATAGTCGCGCATCTGCGAATCCGCCAGCAGCAGCGATTCATCGCCACGCGGCGCGAAAATGGCGATGCCGCCCGACGGCAAAGGCACGCCCGCCCCCCGATCTTCCCTGTTGTCGAACCGTATCATGCGGTGGAGGGGGCGTGGCTGCGGGCTTTCGTCCGAGGCCAGCAGCTGCGCGGCATAATAGGATTCAAAAGCGATGCTATCCCTGTGCAGCAGCGCGACCTGCTTTTGCGCGTTGGGATTGATGTCGACAGCCATTGGTACACGATAGAGTTTGAGGTCGCCCAGCTCCTCCTGCCGGGCGACACGCTGCGACGTTACGACGATATCCTCCGCCATCCGCGCAGCCATCATGGCCGGGGCGGCCATCGGAGGCGGGGCAGGTTGCGGCGCGCCGCCCATCCAGCCCGGGGCAGCGGCATAGCCTTCAAAGCGCCAGCATCGCAGCATCAGCCGGGGAGACGGCGCGTCTTCCACTAGCGCATCATAATCCGACGTCCGGTTCAGGCGCCCGGCCACAGCAAGCAGGCTGGCCTGCGGAAAAGCCGTCTGGTTGCCATTGGCCACGGTCAGCCATGCGAACAGGTCCATCGACCGTCCATCGGGCCGGATCCGCGCCACATAGTTCGCCGCCCAGTCGAAGCCGGTGGCAAGGTATGTCAGCGTCACCTCCGTCTCGGCCGCAGCCGGACCGTTGGTCGTCACCGACAATGTAGGACGAATCGGCAAATCGGATGGCAACGAATCATAGGTGACGGTTTCCGGCAGGCCGGAGCAGCGCAGCCCCTCCACGCCCTGCTGCGTTTCCAGCACCAGCGCTTCGCTGGAGGCGGACCGGATGATGGCGTCCTGCTCCGTCACCTTGCCCGTCGCCGGATCGGTGCGGCGCAGATGAACGGCGCGCGCCAGCGTGCCGTCGACCAACGCCGCGGGCGAAAGCAATTTCGCGTCACGGTTTTTCTGGACGACACCGCCCGGTAGCCCCGTGACGACGGCACTGACCGCGATCATCCCATCAGCCACGCCTTCGAACCGGATCGTCGATTCGCCTGCCGGAAGCGTGATCCGCCTTTTCTCGCTTATAAGAGCGAAGCCTTCCGGAAATCGGGGATTGATTGCGCCTTCGCCGCGATCGGGATTGCGATAGACGGTCACCGATGCCGATTCGGCCAGGGTCGATGTCACAACGGTATGCGCTCCGACCGACGCCGGAAACAGGGCAAGCAACGGAAAGAGCCAGCGCCGCACGAAGCTGGTCAATAGCGGGTTTCGAAGACAGCCGTGACGGTCGCCGTCCCATTGGCGGGAACCGTCACCGTCCAGCGCGCCGCATTGCTGCTAACCCGGCGAGACGGCTGGCTTTCATTGACGATCCGGGTGTCATCATAAATGAAATCGAGGCCGGACTGGGTGAGTTCGACCGTGACCGGCTCGGCCCTGGCATTGGTCAGATCATAGCGCATGTGCGACCGCCATTTGGCCGGCGACAAACGCTCGCGCTGTTCCACCACCGGCTTCACCTTCACATCAAAGGCATCGCCGGTGGACAGCGCGAGTTCGCTCCCCATCGGCGTATGGCCCACGCTGTTTTCGCCAATGAATTGCGGCGCGCCCGATGCATCCTTCATGTAAAAGCGGACCGTCCCCGCAGGCAGCGCATCGCCCAGCCCGCCGGTGCGCGAGGTGGAAAAGGTGACGACGCTGCGCGCGCTCTGCGGTTCGTCGGAACTGCCCAACCATGCATTGTCATAGGCATAGCCCGCCTCGGCTGGAACGGCCTGCACATCCAGAAAGCTGACCTGCTTGGTCTGCCGCTCCGCAATCGTCGTGCGGGCGGCCAGCGGATAGAGATAGAAATCACCCAGCTGCTCGCGCGCGGCCGTTTCGGTCCCGGCGGCGCGGATATTGGTCCGGCGCACCGGCGTATAGCGCGCCGACCCACCCTGATTGACGCTGCCCGCCACCAGCAGCGTCCGGGCATTGTCATAGGCCGTACCCGAATTATTAGTAAGCGTGATCCAGCCCTGCACGTCGATCCGGCCTGCCTTGGCATCGAACAGCGCGACATAATCCGCACTCCAGCCCAGACCGGGGGTCAGATAGCGAATCGCGGCCGGACGCGTTCCGGCCCGCGCGCTGTCCACCGTCACGGAAAGGGTCGGACGCGCCCGCAGATTGGCGGGAACACGGTCGAAAATGACGCGCACCGGCAAGCCATCGTCGCGCAGCACCTCTATCCGGCTCCCGATCTGGAGCACCGTGCCGCCATTGACGCCCAGCACCTTGGCCTGTTCCCGCACCTCTGCCCCGGTCGCGGGATTGGTGCGGACAATGGTGACGGTCTTGCCCACCGCCTTTTCCATCAGCTTGGCCGGGGACAGCAGATCGAAATCGAAATTCTGCTCGACGATCGAGGCGCCGTCCGCCGCAAAGGAGAGGGTTTCTGGGCGAATCTGCGCGGACACGTCGGGAAACTCGATCTTGCTGACGCCCGATGGAATGGCGATCTGCCGCACGTCCTGAATAAGCGCGAGATTATCGTTATAGATGGTGACGGATACATCGCCCTGCGCCGAAGCACCCGTCGGATCGGAAGAGGAAGGCTGCGCGAAGGCGGCGGCAGGCAAAGCGAACAACAAGGTGGAAAACAGACGAACGGTGTGCATCAGGATCGGTTCCCTTCCCGGCGGCTGATCCGTTCTGCCTCATTACGGCCGATATGCAAAGCGCACAAAAAAAGGGGATGGCCGGAAATCCGCCATCCCCTTTTCTTTTGGTTTCGATGGTCGCGATCGAAGCGCGAGGCGGCGATTACTCCGCCGCCTGGGTCGCTGCACGAGGGCGACGGGTGCGCTTGCGGGGCGCTTCGTCTTCCGGCGCCTCGCTATCATTGTCGGCCCGCGCGATCGACGGGGGCAGCACAGCAATATCCAGCCCCTCGGCCTTTTCCTCCGCCGTCTTGGCTGCATCCGCCTTGCGTGGACGACCCCGGCGGGGGCGTGGCGCTTCGGTTTCAGGCTGAGGTTCCGGCGCGGTCACGCCGGCCGGCGAAACATCCTGCGCGGGCAGCGCCTGCTCGGGCGTTTCGGCAGCGGCCGGACGTTCCCGGACGTTCCGGTCGCGCCGCTCACGTCCTTCACGGTCGTCGCGCCGTTCATCCCGGCCATCCCGGCGGCGGTGATGGGGCTGGTCAGCGCGCTCATTCGGCTGCTCGACATGCGCGCCTTCGCCCTCGTCGCCCGCATCGACATCTTCGCCATCATCGTCGAAATTCTCATCATAGCGGCGGAAGCGCTGTTGCTGCTCTTCCTGCCGGGCGCGATTGTCGGCGAGGACGCGGAAATAATGATCGGCGAACTGAAGATAATATTCAGCGTTCACCCGATCGCCCGCCATCTGGGCATCACGCGCCATATTCTTATATTTTTCAAGAAGTTGTGCCGCGTTTCCCCGCGCGCGACTGTCGATCCGGTTCCCGTTGTCGCCGCCGCCCCGGTTGCCATTGTTGGGACGCCCGTTGTTCCGGCCGCGATTGCGGCGACCGGCCTGCCTGTTGTTGATCAAGACCTGGTCCTTGCGTTCACTATGATAAAATTTACTGAAGACACTGTTCAGTCGCCATTCCCCAGCTCGGCCCGCTTATCAGGCCGTATAGCTCCGCCGGACAGAGATCCGCATGGACCCTTGCCCTTAGCTGCCAGAGGCATCGGCATGCCGCGCCATCGTGACTTTAAGAAGCGGGAAGACGGCCATTTCCATCAGCGGCCTAGCGGCCAAACCCTTAAGACAGAGCCGTCCCTCAGGTCCATGTAGTGTCTTTGATCCCATAAACCAAGTGATTTTCGCTTGCGTCCCCGCAATTCCTGCCATCAGCGGAGAACCGGCTTACGAACCACAAGGCACCGATCATGTCCGGCAAGATCGCGCCGAACCTCGACAAGCAATCCCGCGGCGGAAAAGAGCGCGGAAACGCTCTCCCGCTGGTCATATCCGATCTCAATCGCCGCCATGCCGTGGGGCTGCAGCAAATGAGGCAGTTGAGGGGCGATGCGGCGATAGTCGTCCAATCCCTCAGCCCCGGCGAACAATGCGCCTTCCGGCTCGTGCAACACATCGCCCGACAAGGCTACGCTCCTGGCGATATAGGGCGGATTGACGAGGATGAGGTCGAATGTTTCCCGAACGCCTTCCGCCCAATCGCCGATGCGGAAGGCCGCTCGCCCGGACAGACCGAGGCGAGCGGCATTCTCTTTCGCCACGGCCAGCGCGCCGGACGATATGTCGATGCCCAGACCGCGCGCCATCGGCCATTGATCCAGCGCGGCGAGCAACAAGGCGCCCGACCCCGTACCTAGGTCGAGCACATCGGCAGGCGCATGGTTCCCAAAATGCTCAATCGCCGCCTCGATCAGCGTTTCGCTGTCGGGCCGCGGGATCAGAACGTCCGGGGTCACCCGCAGGCTGATGGTCCAGAAGTCGCGAACGCCCGTGATATAAGCAACCGGCTCCCCGGCGAGGCGGCGTTCGATCAGCCGGTCAAACGCAGCGGGAACGGCAAGGTCGCGCTGACGCAGGAGCAGATCGCCCCGCGTCAGGCCCAACGCATGTGCGAGCAGCAGCTCCACGTCGAGACGGGGCGTGTCGCTCCGCGCGCCGAGCAAAGCCGCCGCAGCGCGGAGCTTTTCGGCGATCGGCGCCACGATCAGCCCACACCATCCAGCTGGGCAAGGCGCGCGGCTTCATCCTCCGCCACCAGCGCGTCGATGACTTCGGACAGGCCCGGCCCTTCCAATATCTCCGGCAGGCGGTGGAGGGTCAGGTTGATGCGGTGGTCGGTAACGCGGCCCTGCGGGAAATTATAGGTGCGGATGCGTTCGGAACGATCGCCCGATCCGACCATCGCCTTGCGCGCGCCGGCCTGTTCGCTCTGGGCGCGGTCGCGCTCCAGTTCGTAAAGACGGGCGCGCAGCACCTGCATCGCCTTCGCCTTGTTCTTGTGCTGGGATCGCTCATCCTGCTGCGTCACGACAAGGCCGCTCGGCAAATGGGTGATGCGGACGGCGGAATCGGTCGTATTGACATGCTGACCGCCAGCGCCCGAAGCACGGTAGATGTCGATCTTGAGGTCGCCGTCGGCGATCTGGACGTCCACCTCCTCCGGCTCGGGGAGGACCGCGACGGTCGCGGCGGAGGTATGGATGCGGCCCCCGCTTTCGGTAACAGGCACGCGCTGGACGCGATGGACGCCGCTTTCGAACTTCAGCTTGGCAAAGACGCCGATGCCGGTGATGCTGGCGACGACTTCCTTGAAGCCGCCAACTTCCGCGGCATTGGCGGACATCATCTCCATCTTCCAGCCCTGCGAATCGGCATAGCGCTGATACATGCGGAACAGGTCGCCCGCAAACAGCGCTGCCTCATCGCCGCCGGTGCCGGCGCGGATTTCCAGCATGGCCGGGCGCGCGTCGGCCGAATCGCGGGGCAGAAGTTGCAGCGCGAGGGCACGCTCGGCGGCAGGCAACTGCGCCTTGATATGCTGCATCTCTTCCTGCGCCATTTCACGCATGGCGGGGTCGACCTCCGCCCCCTCCCCGCCCGCCATCTGCTCCAGCGCGAGGAGTTCCTGCCGCAACCGCCGCACTTCATGCGCGGCCCTCGCCACCGGCTCGATCTCGGCATATTCCTTGGAGAGCCGCACAAACTCGTCAGGAGGCAGGTCGGCGCGCGTCATCGACGCTTGCACTTCGTCCCTGCGCGCTTCGATCTGCGCGATGCGTTCGGCGGAGATGTGCATCAGAGCGCCGTCAGCTTGCCCACCAGCGTATCCAGCGCCACCGCCTGCTGTTCACCTGTGCCCAGATTGCGGACGGATGCTTCGCCGCGCGCCAGTTCATCGTCGCCCAGGATCACGGCCCAGGCCGCCCCACTCGCATTGGCGCGCTGCATCCGCTTCTTCATATTGCCACGATAACCCATATCGCAGGCGACGCCGGCGCGGCGCAAGTCGGCGATGATGCCTGTCGCCTTGGCTTCCGCCGCCTCACCCATCGGGATGACGGCCACGTCGATGCGGGCGCTCTCCGGCAGCTCGACCAGCATCGCGAGCCGCTCGATCCCTGCCGCCCAGCCGACCGCCGGCGTGGCGGGACCGCCCAGATTTTCGATCAACCCGTCATAGCGCCCGCCACCCAGCACCGTGCCCTGCGCGCCCAGCCTATCGGTGATGAACTCGAACGCGGTGTGCCGGTAATAATCCAGCCCGCGCACCAGCCGGGGATTGCGTTCCCACGCCACGCCCGCCGCGCCGAGGCCGCTCGTCACTTTCTCGAAGAAGCCGCGCGCTTCGTCGGTGAGATAGGCATCAATGTCCGGCGCGCTGTCCGCCACGGGGCGATCGCGCGGGTCCTTGCTGTCGAGGATACGCAGCGGATTGCGATGGAGGCGGTCGAGGCTGTCCTCCGAAAGCTGTTCGCGGTGCGCCTCGAAATGCGCGATCAGCGCGGCGCGCCAAGCCTCGCGGCTGTCCGCATCGCCCAGCGTATTGAGAGTGAGCGTCACGCCTTCGGATACGCCCAGTTCCCGCAGCAACTGATCGGCGAAGACCAGCAGCTCCACGTCCGCGCCCGGCTCCCCCGCGCCGATGATTTCGGCATCGAGTTGGTGAAATTGGCGGAACCGGCCCTTTTGCGGGCGTTCGTAACGGAACAATGGGCCGTGCGTCGCGACCTTCAGCGGCGCATATTGCTGCCAGCCTTCGGTAATATAGGCGCGCGAGATACCCGCCGTGAATTCCGGGCGCAGGGTGATGCTGTCGCCTCCCCGGTCCTCGAACGTATACATTTCCTTTGACACCACGTCCGTGCTCTCGCCCAGCGAGCGGGCGAACACCGCCGTTGCTTCGAACACAGGGACTTCCACGCGCTCAAAGCCATAGAGCCGGCGCACCCGATCAAAGGTCGCGACGACATGCGCGAAACGCTCCTGGAACGCTTCGGGGGTGCCGCCCAGCATGTCCTGCGTGCCGCGCACCGGGCGCGGCGTTTCTATTTTCGCCATGGCACGGGCCCTTAACCGCAAACAAGCTGCAAGGAAACGCGCTTTTTTGTCGGATAATGTCGTCCCGCCGTTGCGGGGTGGACGACGCGCCCTCGCCTCGCCATTCTGGCCCGATCGGGCCGCTCGGCCGCACGCATTTTTCGGAGACGTCCATGATCCGCAGCCTGGCTGCCGCCCTTTGCCTTTCCACCGCCGTCGCTAGTCCGGTCCAGGCGCAGGAAGCGATCCGTTCCAAACCAATGGCCCTGCCCGTCAACGACGCCACGCCCGCGCCGAAGGATGTGCCCTATCCCGGTGGCACGATCCGGCTGGAGGTGGACGCGACCGATACGGTGCAGCGCATTTTCCGCGTCAAGGAAACGATTCCCGTCGCGGCCAGCGGTCCGATGACCCTGCTGATGCCGCAATGGTTGCCGGGCAATCACGCGCCGCGCGGGCAGATCGAAAAACTCACTGGCCTTACCTTCACCGCCAATGGCAGGCCGCTGGCGTGGAAGCGCGATCCGCTGGATGTCTACGCCTTTCAGATCGACGTGCCGCCGGGCGCGAAAGAGGTCGTCGCCCAGTTCCAGTTCCTGTCCGCCACCGCCCCCAATCAGGGCCGCGTCGTGGTAACGCCCAAGATGCTCAACATCCAGTGGGAAGCGGTGTCGCTTTATCCCGCCGGTTATTTCACCCGCCAGATCCCGGTGCAGGCAACCGTCGCCTATCCCGCCGGATGGCAGGCCGCGACCGCTCTGCGCGGACGGCGGAGCGGCAACAGCGTCGCCTATGACGTGATCGACTATGAAGCCTTGCAGGATTCGCCGGTTTTTGCGGGAAGCCATTTTAAGGCCGTGGACCTTGGTAGCGATGTGACGCTGAACATCGTCGCCGACAATGCGGACGAACTGGACTATAAGCCGGAGCAGATCGCCAAGCACAAGAAGCTGGTGGCAGAAGCCAAGGCGCTGTTCGGCAGCATGCATTTCGATCATTATGATTTCCTGCTCGCCATCACCGACGAGATGGGCGGCATTGGCCTCGAACATCACCGCTCATCGGAGAATCAGGTCGAGCCGGGCTATTTCAAGAATTGGGATTCGGGCGAGGCGCTGCTGGACCGCAACCTGTTACCGCACGAATTCACCCATAGCTGGGACGGCAAGTTCCGCCGCCCTGACCTGCTGTGGACGCCCGATTTCCGTACGCCGATGCAGGACAATCTGCTGTGGGTCTATGAAGGGCAGACGCAATTCTGGGGTTATGTGCTGGGCGCGCGGTCGGGCCTGTTCTCCAAGCAGGAGACGCTGGATGCTTATGCCCAGATCGCGGCGAAGCTCGACACGGCAAAGGGCCGGGAATGGCGGCCGATGGAGGACACGACGCTCGACCCCGTCATTTCCGCGCGCCGTCCGAAAGGCTGGGCGAGCTGGCAGCGGTCCGAGGACTATTATAATGAAGGCCTGATGACCTGGCTGGAAGCCGATGCGATCCTCCGCCAGCAGACGAAGGGCAAGAAAGGTCTGGATGATTTCGCCCGAGCCTTCTTCGGCATCAATCCGGGCGATTGGGGACAGGTCGTCTATAATCGGGGCGATGTCATCAAAACGCTGAACGATGTCGCGCCCTATGACTGGGCGGGCTTCTTCCAGAAACATGTGGATGGCACGACGCGGGAAACGCCCAAGGGCGGCTTTACGCTGGGTGGCTATCGCCTTGCCTATGGCGACACGCCGGGCAGCATCACCAAGGCCGTCGAGAGCGCACAGAAGGTCGTGGACCAGAGCTTCGGCCTCGGCCTCACAGTCAAGAACAGCGGGGAAATCGCGTCCGTGGTCTGGGACAGCGCCGCTTTCAAGGCTGGCCTTGCGGTCGGTTCCACCATTGTTGCGGTGAACGGCAATGAATATTCAGCCGATGTCTTCAAGATGGCGATCAAGAACGCTACCGACGCCAGAACGCCGATCCAGATCATCGTCAAGCAGGACAAATATTACCGCACTTTGTCTCTCGCATATTCAGGAGGCCTGCGCTATCCGCGCCTCGAAAAGACAGGAGAGGGTGAAGGCAGCCTCGACCGGCTGCTCAAACCGAAAACATAATCACCCGCAAACCCACGCGAAACAAAGGCCACATCATGAATATCGAACTGATCCCGGTCGGCGACGATCCGCCCAACAGCCTGAACGTCATCATCGAGGTTCCGGTCGGCGGCGAGCCCGTCAAATATGAGTTCGACAAGGCATCGGGCGCATTGTTCGTGGATCGTATCCTGCATACGCCGATGCGCTATCCCGCCAATTACGGCTTCGTGCCGCACACGCTGTCGCCCGACGGCGATCCGCTCGACGCGCTGGTCATCGCGCGCTCGCCCTTCATTCCGGGCAGCGTCGTGCGCGCGCGGCCCATCGCGGTGCTCAATCTGGAAGACGAAGCCGGCGGCGATGAAAAGCTGGTTTGCGTGCCGGACGACAAGACCTTTCCCTATTATACCGATGTAGGTGAGAAAGACGACCTGCCCGGCATCGTGATGCAGCAGATCGAACATTTCTTCACCCACTATAAGGATCTGGAAAAGGAAAAGTGGGTGCGGATCGGCACATGGGGCGGGGCAGAAGATGCCCGCCGCATCATCCTTGAAGCGATCGAACGCTATCGGGACAGCAAGAAGGCCTGAACCTTCTGCCACTATGTCTCGCAATAAGGGCCGCGGCGGCATGTCTCCGCGGCCCTTATTCATGCCTTAAATCAACCGGTCCGCTTCCAGGGCCAGGGCCGGCGTATCGCCGCCCGCAGGCGTCCGCGCATGGAGCCGCGCGTCGGCCTGCGCCAGCCGTTCAACGCCAATGGCCAGCTGCTCTTCCGGCAAGGCGAAGGGCAGGCGCAGGAATCGTTCGAATGCGCCGCTGACGCCGAAACGCGGGCCGGGCGCGATCCGCACGCCATGGCTTTCAGCCAGCGCCGCGAGCGCCGTGGCTTCGGCGCGGGGCATTTCCGCCCACAAGGACAGGCCGCCCGCAGGCGATTCGATCCGCCAGTGCGGCAGATGCCGTTCCAGCAGCGCCAGCAGATGATCACGCCGGTCCCGCAGCAGCGCCGCGCGCGATCCCAGTCCTTCCCCCGCATCCAGCAGATGCGCGACTGCAAGCTGTTCTACGACCGGGCTGGCCATGTCCATCGTCGTACGCAGCCGCCCCAGCGCCGCGATGGTCTGCGGATCGGCGCGAATCCAGCCGACGCGCAGCCCACCCCAATAAAGCTTGCTTGCCGAACCTAAAGTAATGACCTGCCGCCCCGACGGATCGTGCACCGCGACCGGCGGGGGCGGGGTAAAGTCCAGACCCATCGCCACCATCGTCTCGTCGATGATGAGCGGGGTATGCGTGGCGGTCGCGACTTCCACCAGCGACCGGCGCGTCACCGGGTCCATGCTGCGGCCGGTAGGATTGTGGAAATCCGCGATCACATAGGCAAAGCGCGGCGCCGTCTGGCGGAAGGCCGCTTCCATCGCGTCAATGTCCCATCCCTGCATGGGGAGGCCCACCGGCACAGGCACGACATGCGCGCGTTGCAACGCCTGGATCACATTATGATAGGTCGGGTGATCGATCACCACCCGGTCGCCCGGTCCGGCCAGCCACTGTATGAGCAGGGAGAAGCCTTGCTGCGCGCCATTGGTGACGATGATCTGGTCCGGGCTGGTGGGACAGCCGCGCCGCTCAAAATCCGCCGCTATGGCGCGCCGCAACGGCGGCAAGCCCAAGGGATCATAACCCAGGTCGCCCAGAAAGGCGGGCAACATCTCAACCGCCGCCTGAATGGCGCGGCCCACACCGGGCGCGGCAGGAAGGGCCGCATGCGTCCAGTTGAGCAGATTCCCTCCGTTCGCTGCATCAATATCCGGCAGAACGGGCGCGATTCGACCGGCGGGCAGGCGGGTCACGCTGCCCGATCCCTGACGGCTTTCCAGATAGCCTTCATCCCGTAACCGGTCGAACGCGGCAGCGATCGTCGTGCGGCTCAACCCCAGCGCAGCCGCAAGTTCGCGTTCTCCCGGCAAGCGGACGTCCAGACCGACGCGGCCATCCAGCACCAGCATCCGCAAAGCCTGCGCCAATTGGCGGTAGGCCGGTTCCGGACTGTTTTCAGCGCGCCATGCGCCCAAAAGGCGGAGCAGGGAAGGTGGCCTGAGAAAAGATGTGGACATGGCAAACGGATCCAATTTTGCATGATGACCGCGCCATTATCGAACAATGGCCATTTTGTAAAAGGCCATTGGCAGGGATTTAAGACTGTAATTGGAAAATCACGGGCGAAACGGGCCCACTGGGATGTTTCCTTCCGGCAGTCGAGGGGAGATCGACCATCCGGGCATGGTCTAACCAGCGATCAGGCGTATGAACGCGCTCGATACCCAACCGCTTTCGCAGGGGCCGTCATAGGGTTGCTTGCGGTCCACGGGAGAGGAAACGCCGCAATCCACCGGACCGGCGGCATTCTCCGCCGTCTGCGCTGGAACGGCCGGGGGAATGACCACGCCCAGCCATTTCTGGTCGAGGCTGCGGGTGCAGATGAACGCCCGGCTGCCTTCCGCCATTCGCCCGGTTTCCTGCGCTTCGTCAAAGGGCGCGGCGCGCACCGCCAGTCCCCTTGCGCCTGCCCGGACCACCTGCCCCAACCCGCCGCAGGCGTCGAGGCGTGAGCCGTCCTCCCCAATAGTGACAGGCCTTGTCAGGCGAGATTCCAGACGGGTTTCCGGCACGCTGTCCCGCGGCGCGCCCGCTATCGAGCTGTTGGGCAATTCCTCCAGCACGTCGCTGCTGTCGGAACAGGCGGAAAGAAGAAGAAACAGGGAAATCAGGCTTCGCATCATCCCGTGATAGACCGTGCCATCGCCAAGCGGAAGAAGGCATGTTTCGCTTTAGTTTCGCGGCCCGACTCCCTATATGCTCGTGTATGAGCGAGGAAACCCAGAACAGCCCCAACAGCAACAGTTACGGCGCCGACAGCATCAAGGTCCTCAAAGGGCTGGATGCGGTGCGGAAACGCCCCGGCATGTACATCGGCGACACCGATGACGGGTCCGGCCTGCATCACATGGTGTTCGAGGTCAGCGACAATGCGATCGACGAAGCACTCGCCGGGCATTGCGACCGAATCCTCATCACATTGAACCCCGAAGGGTCGATCAGCGTCGAGGATAATGGGCGAGGCATTCCGACCGGCATCCACAAGGAAGAGGGCGTGTCGGCCGCCGAGGTCATCATGACCCAGCTTCATGCCGGCGGAAAGTTCGAGAATACATCCGACGATAACGCCTATAAGGTATCGGGCGGCTTGCACGGCGTCGGCGTCTCGGTGGTGAATGCGCTCAGCGAATATCTGGACCTCAATATCTGGCGGGACGGCCAGGAGCATTATATGCGCTTCGCCTATGGCGACGCCGTCGCTCCGCTCAAGGTGATCGGCGATGCGCCCGAAGGCAAGAAGGGAACGCGCGTCACCTTTCTCCCTTCGATCGAGAAGGTTCCCGGAGACGGCGGCACGTTCAAGAACCACACGGAATTCGATTTCGAGAAGCTGGAGCATCGCTATCGCGAACTGGCGTTCCTCAATTCGGGCGTGCGCCTGTTCCTGATCGACGCGCGGCATGAGGAGAAGAAGGAAGTCGAGCTGTTCTATGAAGGCGGCATCGCGGCCTTCGTCAAATATCTGGACCGCAACAAGACCGCGCTGATGCCCGATCCCATCGCCATTGCAGGCACCCGCGACGATGTGACCATCGACGTCGCGCTGGAGTGGAACGATAGCTATTATGAAAATGTCCTGTGTTTCACGAACAACATCCCGCAGCGTGACGGCGGCACCCATCTGGCGGCGTTCCGCGCGGCGCTGACCCGGACGCTCAACAATTATGCGGACAAGTCAGGCCTTTTGAAGAAAGAGAAGGTGTCCCTGACCGGTGAGGATATGCGGGAAGGGCTGACGGCCATCGTCTCGGTGAAGCTGCCCGACCCCAAATTCTCGTCCCAGACCAAGGACAAGCTGGTATCGTCCGAAGTGCGCCAGCCGCTTGAAAGCCTGATGGCCGACAAGATGGCGGAATGGCTGGAGGAAAATCCCGCGCATGGGCGCATGATCGTGCAGAAGGTGATTGACGCCGCCGCCGCCCGCGAGGCCGCGAAGAAGGCGCGTGAGCTGACGCGGCGCAAGGGCGTCATGGACATCGCCTCCCTGCCCGGCAAGCTCGCCGACTGTCAGGAACGCGATCCGGCCAAGTCCGAACTGTTCCTGGTCGAAGGCGATTCGGCGGGGGGGTCGGCCAAGCAAGGCCGCAACCGGCACAATCAGGCGATCCTGCCGCTCAAAGGGAAGATCCTGAACGTGGAACGCGCCCGTTTCGACCGGATGCTGTCGTCCAAGGAAATCGGCACGCTGATCCAGGCGATGGGCACGGGCATCCGCGACGACTTCAACCTGGAAAAGCTGCGTTATCACAAGATCGTCATCATGACGGACGCCGACGTCGACGGCGCGCACATCCGCACGCTGCTGCTGACCTTCTTCTATCGCCAGATGCCGCAGATCATCGAGGCGGGCCATCTCTTTATCGCTCAGCCGCCGCTCTACAAGGCGACGCGGGGGCGGTCCGAAGTCTATCTCAAGGACGAAGCCGCGCTGGAGCAGTATCTTGTCGACAATGGCGTTGAGCATATGGCGCTCGACACCAGCGGCGGCACGCGAACGGGCGAGGATCTGCGATCGCTGATCGAACATGCACGGCGGATGCGGGCCGTGATGCGCTATGTGCCGCGCCGCTACAATCCCGCGATCATCGAGGCGCTGAGCCTCAACGGCGCGCTCGATCCCGAACTGTCCCATGCCGAGCAGGCCACGCGGTTGGTGAACACCGTCGCGTGGATGGACGCGCAGGACGAGGAAGGCAAATGGAGCGGCCGAATCGCGGAGGAGGGCGGCTTCCACTTCGAACGGCTGTGGCGCGGCGTCACCGATCATCATGTCATCGAACATGGCTTCGTCGGATCGGCCGAGGCGCGCAGGCTGCACGCCATCGCGGCGGAGGAAGCGGGCAGCTATCTGACGCCCAGCCGTCTGGTAACGGCCAAGGCCGCGCTGGCCGCGGAAGAGGCGGGCGAGGATGACCTGCCCGCCGCGACCAAGGGTTCGAGCATCGTCACACGGCCGAGCGAGCTGCTTGACGCAATTCTGGCCGCCGGGCGCAAGGGGCTGGCGATCCAGCGCTACAAGGGGCTGGGCGAGATGAATGCCGAGCAGCTTTGGGAAACAACGCTGGACCCCGACAACCGCTCCATGCTGCGGGTGGAAGTCGAACAGGCGGACGTGGCCGATGAGATTTTCACCCGGCTGATGGGCGATGTAGTCGAACCACGGCGTGAGTTCATTCAGGACAATGCGCTGAACGTCGCCAACCTGGACGTCTGATCCCGTGCGCGCCGCGGATCGGCCTCGCTGCGTCTGGGTGGGGACGGACCCGCTATACCGCGCCTATCATGACGCCGAATGGGGTGTGCCGGAGCGGGATTCGCGGATGCTCTGGGAAACGCTGATGCTGGAGGGATTCCAGGCGGGCCTCTCCTGGATCACCATCCTGCGGAAGCGGGAGGGGTTCCGCGCTGCCTTCGCCCAGTTCGACCCGGACAAGGTGGCGGCCTTCGAGGCGGCGGATATAGAGCGGCTGATGGCGGACCCCGGCATCGTGCGGGCGCGGGCGAAGATCGAGGCGACGATCCGGGGCGCGCAAATCTTCTGCGAGATGCGAGACCGGGGCGAGGCTTTTTCCGACTTTGTCTGGTCCTTCGTCGGCGGCGCGTCGATCAGAGGCGATGGCGTCACCATCCACGCCCAGACGCCTTTGTCGGCGGAGATTTCCAAAGACCTCAAGAAGCGCGGTTTCAAGTTTGTCGGGCCGACCATCGTCTATGCGTGGATGCAGGCGGTGGGGCTGGTGAACGACCATGCCGCGCATTGCTTCCGGCGGGACGCGGCGTGAGGGGCGCGCTGCCCTTGATGCTGGCGCTGGCGCTCGCGGGATGCGGGGGGAAGGGCGAGAGTCCGGCCGCGAATAACAGCGCGGGTGCGGTGGTGGCGCCGATTGTCGATGGCAGTGAAACCCAGAATGAAATGGCGAAGGGAAAGGGTTTGGAAAATCCTGTTCCAACTGTTCCAGCTGTTCCACGTGAAACGCCGCCGGTCCCTGTGTTGGAAATAAAAGCCCCGGAAAGGGCGGAATATCGCGCCATTGGGACGGAGCCTTTCTGGGCGGTGACGGTGCGCGGGTCGGTGGCCACGCTGCAACGGCCGGACAAGGTGCCGATACGCTTTGCCGTGGAGCGGGAGGATGACCGGCGCACCCTTCGCTATCTGGGCGAAAGCTTCACCATGACGGTCAGCCAGGGGCCGTGCAGCGACGGGATGAGCGACGCCATCTGGTCCGACCGGGTGCAGATCGCGTTCGGGGAGGGCACTCTAAAAGGGTGCGGCGGGGAACGGGATGACGATCCGGAGGCTGAAGGCCTGTAGACCGTCCCAAGGCGGCATTTGCCTTACCTTCGCGTTGCGGTAGGCTTTGCCATCCAAAGATGGTCAGGCGCGGTGGAAGGGCTATGCTCCGCGCCATCCTGCGGGCGGCACATACCCCCTCATCCAGCTATGGCCATGCAGCAAGCTGCCAAGCCTGAGCAACCTCGGCCCGCGTCACGCGCCTTTAAACCGCCCTCAAGGGACGAGGGATTAACGTTACGCCCCGATCTACCCAAAACCCTGGCCCCGCCGCTTTCCACCGTCACATTGCGGGGCTTGCGGCTTCGCATATATGGTCCGTGCCGCGGGGATAGGGGTGGCCGCAGGCGCGGCAGGCTATGTGGGCGCCGGGCTTCAACCCATGGCCCACCGCCACACGGTCGTCGAAGACATAGCAGTCGCCCCGCCAGCGGCTTTCGGGTTCCGGCACATCTTCCAGATAGCGCAATATGCCGCCGCGCAGGTGATACACCTCTTCAAAGCCGCGCGATTTGACGAGCGCGGTCGATTTTTCGCAGCGTATGCCGCCCGTGCAGAACATCGCGATCTTTGGCTGACGCCCTTCATCCCGCAGCTTTTGCGCGAAATCGTCGAACCAGGCGGGGAAGTCGCGGAAGGAGCGGGTGCCGGGGTCGACGGCGCGCTCGAACGTGCCGCAGGCAACTTCATAAGCGTTGCGGGTGTCGATGACGACCGTGTCGGGATCGGCGATCAGCGCATTCCATGCGGCAGGGTCCAGATAATCGCCAGCCTTGTTCGCCGGGTCGAGATCGCCCGCGCCCAGCGTCACGATCTCCGCCTTCACCTTGACTTTCATGCGGGCGAAAGGAGCCTCCGCCGCCGCCGCATATTTGACGTCGAGGCCGGCGCAGCCGGGCAGGGCGCGGATATGGGCGACCAGGGCTTCGGTGGCCCGCGCGCTGCCCGCCACGGTGCCGTTGATCCCCTCCCGCGCGAGGATCAGCGTACCGCAGGTGCCCAATTCCCCGGCGCGGGCGCGCAGCTGCGCCGCCAATCCCTGCGGATCGGGGAAGGTCGCGAAGCGGTAAAGCGCGGCGATGATATAAGGCGCGGTTTCGTCCATGGCGCGCCTATAGGGGTTTCGCTGCCCTCTTGAAAGCGTCGGCGGGAGGGCGCATAGCCGGGCCATGGTTCCCCTTTCGTTCGCAGGTCATGATTTTCTGGCATTGCCCGAGGCGGCGCTGTTCTGGCCCGCGCAAGGGGCGCTGCTGGTCGCCGACCTGCATTTCGAGAAGGCGAGCTGGTATGCGCGCTTCGGACAGTTCCTGCCGCCGCATGACAGCGCCGCCACGCTGGACCTGATCGAGGGGCTGGTGGCCCGGACCGGGGCGAAGGCGGTCTGGTCGCTGGGCGACAGTTTCCACGATGCGGACGGCGCGGCGCGGCTGGACCGGGCGACGCGAGAGCGGCTGGCGGCCCTGACGGCGCGGCTCGACTGGATATGGATCGTGGGCAATCACGATGCGGGCGCGGCGCGGATGCCCGGCGGGCGGCGCGTGGCAGAGGCGGTGGTGGAGGGCGTTTGCCTTCGCCATGAAGCGATGGCGGGCGATCCGCGTCCCGAGATATCGGGCCATTTCCACCCCAAGCTGCGCCTGTCGCTGCGCGGCCGGCATGTGTCGCGCCGCTGCTTCGTGGGATCGGAATCGAAGCTGATCCTGCCCGCGCTGGGCGCGCTGACGGGCGGGCTGGACGCGGGGCATGGCGAAATCCGCCGCGCCGTGGGACCGGGCGCGATGGCGCTGGTGCCGGTGGCCGACCGGCTGCTTCGCTTTCCCTTGACGTAAGCGGACGTTACGGAAACGGGAATTTAATCTGTTGCGGCTAGGCAACAGAGATGGCGATTCATCTTCGGAATAAGCGAAAAACCCCTGAAAAGGCGGCTTCTATTGCTTTCAATCCCCTGTGGCAGCATAATCGCGGCCATCCTGACATGAATAAAATCATGCAGGACAGGAGAGGACCGACCATCATGAAACAAAATAGCCTTTGGCTGTCATCCGCCGGCGTGGTCGCGCTGGTGGCCGCGATCCCCCTTGCCCAGGCGCAGGACGAGACGGCGCCGCAAGCCGCCGCCGTCGAGGACAGCGTCAACATCATCGTCACCGCGACGCGGCGCGCCAGCCCATTGTCGGATGTCCCCATCGCCGTATCGGCGGTGTCCGCGCAGGCGATGCAGAATAGCGGCGCAACCGACATACGGGCGCTCAACCAGCTTGCGCCCTCCATGCTGATCTCCTCCACCGGGTCGGAAGCCAATGCGTCCGCCCGTATTCGTGGCATCGGCACGGTGGGCGACAATCCGGGGCTGGAAAGCTCCGTCGCGGTGTTCATCGACGGCGTCTACCGCTCACGCACGGGCGCGGGCCTCACCGATCTGGGCGAGGTCGAGCGGGTGGAGGTGCTGCGCGGGCCGCAGGGCACACTGTTCGGGCGCAACGCGTCGGCGGGCCTCATCAACATCATCAGCAAGGCGCCGGAATTCACGCTGGGCGGCAAGGCCGAGGTGACTTACGGCAATTATGATTACTGGCGTCTGGCGGGCCGCATCACCGGGCCGGTGAGCGACAGCATCGCGCTGGCGCTGGATGGCGTCTGGTCGAAGCGGGACGGCTTCTACAAGCTGGTCGATGCGGCGGGGGACAAGGTGGGCGACACCAATGACCGCGACCGTTATTTCCTGCGCGGGCAGGCGCTGATCGAGCCGACCGACGCGCTTTCGATCCGGCTGATCGGCGATTATACCAACCGCGACGAAAGCTGCTGCGGCGCGGCATATGTCGAAACGCGCGAGCGGGTGCCGCTGGCTGGCGGCGGATATGGGACCAACGACTTCAACCGCATCGCCGCCATCATGCAGGGGCAGGGCGCGGTGTTCCACGACGATCCCTATGACCGCAGGCTGACGATCAACGAGGATCGCAACTATGTCAGCAAGCTCAAGGATTGGGGCGTTTCGGGCGAGATCAATTATGATTTCGGCGGCGCGAAGCTGACCAGCATCACCGCCTATCGCGATTACAAGTCCAAGGATTATGGCGATTACGACTATAGCGGCGCGGACCTGCTCTATCGCGATCCGGGCACGTTCCGCCAGTTCAAGACCTTCACGCAGGAATTGCGGTTGCAGGGGTCGGCCTTTGGCAATGCGCTGGACTGGCTGGTCGGCGGCTATTACGCCCATGAAAAGCTGACCTTGCAGGACAATATCCGCTTTGGCGCGGATTATGGCCGGTTTTCCGCCTGCCGCCTGATGGCGGGGGCGGGGCCGACCAGCAACCTGACGGAAGCGCAGCTCATGGCGTGCGGCGCGAACCCGCTCGCCACCTCCGCCCTGATCGGAGGCACGCAGGCGCAGCTCAATGCCGGGCTGACCAACGCCTTCATCAATGCGGGCATGGACCCCGGCGTGGCGGCGGCGCAGGCGGGTGCGATCTCCACCGGTCTCGGCAACGGGTTGAGCGCGCTGGCCGCCATCCCGGAAGGGACGGGCGACGTCGCCTCGCGCTATTATCAGAAGAGCGAGAATTGGGCGCTGTTCACCCATAATATCGTGCATATCACCCCGCAGCTCGATCTGACGCTGGGGCTGCGCTACACGCATGAAAGCAAGCG
>Ga0180223_1001120_pt1 | contig 22581 bp, 20 predicted proteins | sample eDN5th30CKraftOP_FD_151337 | JGI IMG/M metagenome (GOLD analysis project Ga0180223, IMG submission 151337) | Enriched Organic Plus compost microbial communities from Emeryville, California, USA - eDNA 5th pass 30_C Kraft OP (version 2) (version 2) ... | reverse complement strand
TCCAGCACCAGGCGGACCGCCCGCTCACGAACCTCCGGGGCAAACTTGTTCGTCGTCTTACTCATCTTACTCATCGTAGACCCTTCCTCTCAGGAGTTAGGGCCTCCGACAATCCCGGGGCGGTTCAATGTCACGAATGGCGTGAAGATGTGGTGGGCCCGGCACCTACCGAGACGGCGGGGTTAAGGCATTCATTAAAAACGATTTCTTCTTTCTGTATTCAAGATTTATACGCACCTTTATACACATCAGGCGGCGATGGGTTGCTAGAGGGTTCTATCAAATCCCCCTGCGCTCTGAATCTATTGCCCAGAAAAGAAATGGTCAACTCCGTAGGCCACTCTCTTGGCTGCTCTGACTGGGCTGGCTCTATGGTTGCCAGGCGACCTTCTTCAGCAATCCGTTCATATTCGCCTGCTGTCATAACAGCGCGCCTTCCAGTCCCGATGTCAGCCTCAGGGCCCACTCTAATCTCATCGATCAATGTTGTGTGACGCGAAAATCCTGGCACCAAATCTTTGTTTGAGATGATGCGCAACGCTTGCCGCATAGCGCCGCTGTCGCCACGCGGTGGGACTATGATAGACGCCAATAGCGCGCCAATAGTCGCCCGTGACGCTCAACCCGTTCAGGAATATCCATCGAGCCGCCTGCACATTGAAACATGGGTCGTCGATCAGCCAGGATCGCACCTGTGTCGGTTTGCGGCGGAGCAGCCCCGCGAGCTTGGGGACCCAGAAGCTGTTCACCTGTAACGGGCCAAGATCGTGCGTACCGTTGCTGTTTGCGATCTCAGCGCCGATCCATCCGGCCTCCTGATCTCGCAATCCCCACAGAGTTTTCTCAAGCCAGGCGTGGCCACCTGAGGCCTGGCGGATGCAGGCAGCTATCCGTGCTTCGTGAGGCGTTGGCATCAACGTTCGAGCACTCGTTTCCGCGGACAACAGAAGCAGGACAAGCAGCAGCAGTAGCTGCCATCGACATCTCACGTCAGCGATCATGGCCGCCCCCGTGATCCTGCGAGGGCGCCTGGGCAGGTTCAGGAGCCGGTTGTGGCGCCGGCTCAGCGGAGCGCGCTGCCTGAGCATCGCCCTGGATGGGGTTTCGGTCGAGCAGAGAGACGATCCATCGATCCAGAAAACCGGCTGAGGATTGCGCACGATCCGCGATACGTTCGGCCAACCCTTCCGGCCGAGAGATTTCCGAGGGCGTACCTTGCGCAGTGCTTCTTTCCTTGCGGGCTTGGCGATCGGTGCGCTGCTGGTCACGGAGACGATCCCAGCGTTCGCCGTGGCGCCCTGCTCTTCCCTTGATGCTGTCCCGCTCGATCCGCCCCAGACCCTGCAGCGAGGAGGTCTTCTCCCCCGAGTGCTGCTTGAGCTTGTCGACCAATCGCTGTCGGTTCTCGGTCCAAAGCTTCGCGCCGAACCGCGCGCGAGTGATAGCCGTGTAGTAATTTTGGCCGGTCACCAGCGGTGAGTTCACCGGGGCGAGGACATAGACCCGATCATAGGTCTTGGACTGTGCTGAGTAGACGGTTTCCCCATAGCCATGATCCCAGTTCTTATGCCGGGAGAGATCGATGTCCTGATTCTTTCCGTCCCGATCCCACCGAATTGTCGCAACCGTGCCATCGAGCCGCTCCACCGTGCCGCGCTCGGCATTCTTGAGATCCAGACCCTTGTTGACCAGACGCCATTGAATGCGGTCGCCGGCGGCTAGGTCGCGCTTCTCTTCCCTGAACACATTGATCTGGGAGGCGCGCCCAAGCCGGGGATCCCAATGGATAGTTCGGCCATGCTCATCGACCAGATTGACCGTCTGGCGTCCGCGAGCATCCCGCCCGACCCCGATCACCTTGTATTCGGCATCCTGGGCAATTCCGAGCCCCACATTGTCGCGGGAGAATATCACGACCTGTCCTCGGGAATAGAAGCGCGCGAAATGCTTCTCCTGATCGGTCATGCCCGACGGCGACAGAATTGAGAGCCGGGCTTCCTCGGCTGCGAGCGCCCCCTCGGTTTTGAGAGCCTCACGGACCTTGGTGTTGACGATCAGGCGAGTCGCGTTTTCCAAGACGAGGATGTTGGTCTTGGCACGTTGCTCGGGACTCAGCCTCGTCCAGTCCGCGACCATTGCGGCCGCCAGTTTTTCGCTGCTCTCTCCACTGGTGACGGCATCGAGCGCCTTGAGGGAGCCGTCATAGTTCTGGAGGCGAGCCAGCCGGACTGCCTGCATGATCCCGTCGTCCTGCTGGCGGATAGGATCCTTCAGCTCCGCCTTGGGCATGCCCAAGCGCATCATCAGCCAGAAGGGCTTGCCCTGCTCGATCGCCCCGGTCTGCCGGGTGTCTCCAAGCAGGATGAGGCGAGCGCCGGTGGTCCGGCTGATTTCAAGCAACCGGATTGCCTGGCGATTGCCGAGCTGGCCGGCCTCGTCGACCACCAAGACATAGCTGTCGTCGAGCTTTGCCCCTCCGGTGGCCAGCATGCTGGCCACGGTGCGCGACTCGATATTGGCCTTTTGACCCAACTCACCAGCAGCCGATGAGGTCGGGGCCAATGCGACCAGGGTGGCACTCTCTCCCGCCGCTTCTCGCAATGCGCCAATGATCGTCGACTTACCGGAGCCGGCGACGCCATGCACCGCGACGACCCGATGATCGCTCGTTCCAATATGCAGGAGGGCCGTTCTCTGCTCGGGCTTGAGATTGCAGGCGATCCCGGCTTCGCGAAGCGCCTCCATCGAGGCAAGTGGTCGCGCGTCGTTCAGAGCAAGCGCAAGATGGTCCGACAAGGCTATTTCCAGGCGCGCGGTCTTGCGTGTGGTGCGGCCCCGCGTATGGATTTCGTCTCCAGTGCGATGCCGGGTTTCCAGGAGCTTTGCCCGCGCCTGATGCTCCTCAACGACAGGGCGGACGTCCGAAAGGCGAACCTCCCCGACATGCGATGCCAATGCCGTCCGCAACAGGTACCCGAGATTGTTGACGGCCTCCTTGCTTTCCGACTGACGGATACCGAAGAGCATAGCGCGTGCGGCGGTCGTGAGATCAACTTCGATCTTCCTCTCGCCGACTTCCTCAGCCTCCGCGCGTGTGTCCTTCACCGCCTCGGCATGCTGCCCCAGTCGCCCCTCCCACTGCTGATGCAATTCCTCGAGAGACACCTTCTGCTTGGGGCCGCGTGTGACATAGAAGGCCTGTTGCCGCGCCGCCTGCCCGGTCAGACCATGTTCCTTCGCATGCGCCTCGATCTGCTCGGCGCGCTGCGACATCTCGGTGATCAAATCCTTGGGGACGCCCTTGATCTCGAAGAGGCCGCGTCGAGGATCGAACGCGACTTCATAGCCAAGCTCCTTAAGAAGGTGCGCCAGTTCGTTGCGATAGACCTGCCCCGCAGCCATCTGCTCAGCGAACATGGCGCGTGTCTCGAGACTGACCTTCCTTGCGTCGTCACGTTCATCGGTGATGTTCAGGACGACGACATGGGTGTGAAGATGAGGATCGAGCTCGCGAGACGCATGTTCGGTGAAGCGGGCATAGATGAGCCGCCCGGTCGTCTTCTCGACAACCTCTCTGTCGACGCGATGCCGCATTGTGGCATGCTCTTCGAGGTAGGAGAGCGCGACCCCGACCGCCCGCTCATGCGCCTGTATGATCCGATCATCACCTGCCACCAGCGCCATGATCGAGACCGATTTCGGAGCATTGACAGCGAAATCCCAACCCGGATGATGCTGAATATTGCCATCCTTGCGGCGGCGGCCGAGTTGTTGATCACCAACCTTGCCGGCAAGAAGCTCTTTGAAGATGGCGGGATCGACCTTGCCTTCGAGGCCGAGTTCGGCGGCCACCTTGCCACCCCATTCCGAGTGCTCGTCGGCGCCTTTGGTGTAATAGTCGCCGACGGTATAGTAGCGAGCGATGTTGGCTGGTTTGCCCTTCAGGCGGATGGGATTGATCATGCCGGCCTCGCAGCGTTGCGGGCGCCGTCATGGCGGCCATGCTGGCTGAGACGGAACCCCACGGGCTTCCCGAACAGCTCAAGTGGCGGCGCTGTTGGCCCCCGTTCGTCGTCCCCGTCCGGATGGGACGGTGGCATCGGGCCAGCACTTGAGGCGCCGGCCGATGTTCCTGTCTCTTCTGGCGGCGCAGAAAGCGGCAGTTCGGCCTCGCGCGCCTCGGATTCGGGCTTGCGTCGTTTCTGGGTCCCCGCCCTCGGCTTAGCCGGAGTCGGCGGCGTAACCGAAATGGGAGGCGTCGATGGGGCCGCGACCGCCAGCCGAACGGGTGGTGCACCGCGCTCCTCGAACGCCTCGGCAACCGAGGCGACCTTGTGATAGCTGTCCTCGAACCGGACCACCGGCAAGCTGCGTCCAAAGCGCAGATAGCCCATGAGGTTCGGCAGATTGGTGACCTCGGTGTGCATGACCAGGGGCCGCGTCACCTGCATGCGTGATAGGTTCACGCCATCGCGCATGTCGTTCACGCCATAGGACATGCCTTCGTTTGCTTCGACCTGCTCGACCTGGCCGAGGTTCTCGCTGACATGCTTCGCGGTCGGGGTGTCGTTGGCACGAAGCGCCACCCACGTCGAGCAGTAGCCGGTGATGGCAGCGGCATCCTGGATGCCATAGGTGGCTTCCAGTTGGGGGTAGCTCTGGAAGCCAAGGATACCACAGCCACCATATTTCCGGGCCCGGGCAAGGAAGTCCCCGAGCGACGGCAGCCGCTGGAGCGTCGGCAACTCGTCAATCACGCAATAGAGGCGCCGGTTGCGATCGGCCGTCATGCTCATGATCGCGCTGATCGCGATGTCCAGCCATACCGTGATGAGGGGACGAAGCGAGGGAAGCTGGTCCGCTTTCACCGTGATGAAAAGCCAACTGTCGTCCCTCTCGTTGGCGACCCAGTCGCGGATCGAGAAACCGTCGGCGGTGTCGTCGAGATAGGAGAAGCTGCGCATGACGGAGGCGAGCTCGGCCTGGATGCCTGCGCTTGTGCGCTCGCCTTCGGTCGAGATGAACGCCGCCGCATCGGTGCCGGCGGCGAAGGCAGCGAGATCCTTCAACTTGGAGCGCAGCAAAGTGTCGAGAAGGATCGACACGAGGGTGCGTTCCTGACGCGCCAGCTTCCGAAGAACGGCAACCAACGTGCCGCGCGCGGCCTTCGCCCAGAAGGGATCGCCGGCCTTGTCCGGGATCGTGGATTCCGCGATCTGGTCGTAATGATAGTCGCGCGGCACATCGACCCAGGGCGACCAGCCATCCGCACGGGCGTCGAGTGGATTGAGCAGCACGTCGATCCCGGGCCGGTAGAATTTCTCTACAAAGGTGCCAGCAGTGTCATAGACGATGGCCCGGCGCTTCCGCTTCCGAATGCCGTCCAGCATCTTGACGATGATGTTGGTCTTACCGGTTCCGGGGGCACCGCAAATGAGGATATGCTCTGGCTCGAAGGCGTCCGGCACATTGACGCCGCCGATCTCGAAACTGCCCTTGGCGTGGCGCCAGAGTGCGCGACGGACCTGGCGCACGGTGCCGAAACGAGCGCCGCGAAGGAACTGGTTTGAGCCGAGCCCCCTTCCCGTCCGGGTAAAGTAGAACCAGGCCCACCCCAGCATGGCGAGCGCGAACAGGCCGGAGAGTGCCGCTCCGTGGAGCAGGTAGGTTTCGAAGGCTTCAAGCGTCTTGTGAGCGAGGCCGGAATCGAGAAGCGCCTTAGGGCTGGTCCAGTATTGCTCGCCTTCCGGTGTCTTGAACAGGATCGGGGTGACGTTGCCGGGAACGGCATCGCCCATGAAGGCGGCCTGGCCGATCTTCACCAGAACGAAGCGCTCATAGTCTGATGACTTTTCGAGCGCATACCAGATGATGCCGCCGATCCAGATCACCAACCCCGCAAGGACGGTCTGATAGAAGACCTGTGTGGTCATGCGGACATTGTGGACGATGGCCTGTCCGCCCCGGGTCCAGGAGCCGAGCGTGTCATGGCGGAAGATGCTCATGGCCGGTCCTGCTCGGGATCGAGCAGCCCCCTTTCGCGGAGGAGCCGGCGCGCTTCACCCAACCCCTTCTGGAGGATGTCGGGCGACCGCTCGCCGACCGACGTAGCGAGGATCGCGAAGGCCTGAATGACCGTCGCATGGAGTTCATCGAAGCGAGCATGATAGCCCGAAGGGTCGGTTCCCTCGAACCGCTCGAGGATGTCGCGACAATAGGTCGCGGTGCCGAGGTCGGCATTGCGCGCCTGGACAGAAAGGCGCGCATAGAGGTCATCGTCTATGCGGATTGTGACGCGTGCCAAGCGGCGGACTCCTTGTCCGACACGCCAGCAACGTGATGAAGCACAGCCTTTATAGTCGATTTACGCCGTGATCTCAACAGTTTATCGAAACTGCCGCTGGCAGCCACTAAGTGCCAAGCGAGATCAATTGTTTAGGCCGGCAGCGCTCCGGGCCTGGCTGCCGGCGGCAGTCGATCAGTGCCAAATCGGCAGCCGCTCCGCGCCGGGAGAAATTGGCTGAATTCCGGGCGATTCGCGACCGCAGCACCCGTGCGTGGGGTGCATTCTCCCCGCCGTCGGCGTGCGTCCCACGTCCGCAGCGCGCTTGCCCGCTGCGCCCTTCGATCCCGATCGGTGCGGGTCTCCCCGTCAGGGGAGCCGCGCTTGATCGGCTGCGCTCTGTTTGCGGGAAGGCGTTGCAAGCGAATGCTCCTTGGTGGATAGTCGGGGCTGGCGAGCAGACCTCCTTCCTAGAAGGAGTCCAAGAATGCCCAAGATGACGGAACGGGAGCGGCTCGCGAAGATCGAGGCCGATCAGCGCAGTCTCGCGCAGGAAGCCGAGACGGTGCGGCGCGCATTGCGTGCGCATTATGGGAAGCTCGCGACAGAGCTTGCGGTCGAGAGGCTGAGCGAGCGCGAGTTTCGCGACGTGCTCGGCCAAGCGATCAGGGTCGGTGGCGGTGCCGCGCTGACTGCGTTGAAGGCGCTTCCCGCCGCGTCCGATGATCCGCCCGCACGGGGTTCGCCAATGAAGGCCGCCGGCGGCGCACGGGGGAAGCCCGGTGCTACCTTGCCCGCTGGATCGCAGGCAGATGGCGCGAGCCAGGCGGCGGTGCATCCTTAGCGGAAAGGGGAGCGACGTTGGCGGGCGGAACGCCCGGCAAAAGGAGCGGCGCGGGGAAAACAGTTCGGGTTTCCCCCGCTCGTGCCGGAGGCACGACAAGGGACCGGCGGCGGTGTCCCGCGCCGGTCCCTCTCTTGGGTTGGTCGTCCGATCAGGCCGCTATGACGCGGCGCTTGCGCTTGATCGGGACATCGGGTTCCTGATCGGCCCGCATGAAAACATGTGTAGGAACGCGCCGCCCTTCTCCCTTTGGATTGAAGAGGTCGTAAAGGTGAGACTGGATGCCGGAGCCTTCGCAGATGATGGCTTCGACGGGAACCATTTCGGAGTTAATCAGGCGGTTGCGATCAAAGGCCCGCCCTTTGCCGCGTCCATAAATGCCGAACACGATGCAAGGGACGCCCTCCTTTGCCGCCCATGCGGCCGCGATGGCAGGCACTCCGCTACTGCCTCCGGTCGACACCAGCACCATATTGGGGATGCGGGCTTTGATGAGGCTCAACCGGCTCCAGATGATTCGCCAGTCGTGCCAGTCAGTCGGGCCGGAGATTACGACGACCGGCCCCTGCGGCGCATATTTATCGCGGCGTTTTTGGGCGCGCGCGCGCAGGAAGTCCAGCGCCGAAATCTGGCTCGCCGTGGTGACGTGGGATGCGCGCGATCCGCGAGCCGGAGACCATGCGCGGCCGGAACAGGCCCGATACATCGCGGCGGCATAGTCGCGCATGGCTTCCATGGCGGCACGCTGTTCGGCGACCGACTGGCATTCAAGTTGGGTGTCCTCCAGTTCCTTGTTGAACACCTCGCTCGCTTCCAGACGGCGCGCCATATCGCGGATGGTATCGGCTAGCTTGTCCTCGCGGCGTTCGAGTTTGTTCGCCACGAAATGGAAGCTGTTCACGAAGCCCCATGCGAGTTCGGGCGCGAGCGGATCGAGCCGCGTATCGGTCAACAGGTCGAAGATAGTGGCGATGATACCGCCACATTCCGCCTGCGCCGCGAGCGGATCGGGCATGAGATGTTCGGCCGGTTCCTCGCCCGGCTCGATGATGGTGAGTGGCAAGGGGTCGCCGAACGATGCCACGAAATCGGGTGTGGTCGTGAGTTCGGCATAGAGTTCCGGCAGGTCGGCAAAGCTGCTAACGCTGCGCAAGGCCGTTGGCTTGCTCATGGGATGGGTTCCTTTGGTCGGGTGACGGTTCAGGGTCCGGGGAAGCGTTCCAGCGCTCCCCCGGCCCGCCTTTGGTGCCGCTTAGAAGGGCACCTCATCGTCGACGCTGTGGCCGGTATATTCGCCGCCGGGGCCTGCGGTGCTGCCGCCGGAGAAGCCGCCGCCCGACCGTCCGCCGAAACCGCCCTGCCGCTGGCCGCCGCCGGAGCGTCCGCCAAAGCCGCCGCCCTGCGTGTCGCGGTCGCGCTCGCGCCGCCACTGGACGTCGAAGCCGTTCGTCTCGTCGCCGAAAAGGGCGATGGGAAGCGGCTCGCGGAAACTCGGATCATCGATCATGCCGGTAAGGACAACGCCGTCACCGGATTTCTTGGGACGCTCCCAGACGGCGCCGATCTGGATTTCGTCGCCTGCGCGGTTCGTCTCGAAAATCTCGTAGACGGGGGCGCTGTCGCTTTGCCGATCTTCGACGCGGCGCATGATAAGATAGGGAAAACGCATCTCACGGGTGGCGATCTTTCCGATAATGTCGCCGATGCGCTCGTCGAATTTTAGGCTACCGATCTTCATGACTTCATCCTTTCTCTTGGGTGTGGGCCGTTCGTCTTTCCCGGCCGCATCCAAACCCTACCCCCTCCCCTCCATGACTTCCATGTTATTGATTTCTTGACAGAATTTCATCGTATCTGGTGAGCCCGAGCACAGACGGCCGCGACAGCGGCCCACAAACGACGAAGACGCACCGGCCGCGCAGCGGTCGGTTCCGCTTGAATGGAGAGGGAGCGTGGGCCGGCTCGATCGTCATCGCACCCGGAGCCGCCTTCGCAGGTCCGAAGGCGCAGGGCTGGGGCGGGGATGCAACAAGCACGAGAGCCTAGTGTAGCTTGCTGAAAATGGGCCGGCGCTTCTGCTGAAAGCGGACAAACCTCGCCGGCCCATTTTCAGCTAGCGGAGCTTGGCTCTGCAATTGTTGTATCCCCGCCCCGGCCCTGCAACGCGCGGAACCTGCGAGGGCGGCGAAGGGGGTGATGCGATCGGGCTGGCTCCACGATCCGCATCGCGCGACTAGCGCGATTCCTTAGGCGAAGCCTGCATTGCGCTGGTCGTGCGGCTGGGCTCTTCGGTCGAGGAGGAAGCACTCCGCAAGCCTCGCGCACCCGCGGAAGGGATCGTGACCGCGAAGCGGAGTGCGCCGTTGTGGCGCGAAGAAGAAGGAGTGTTCTTATGAACTAAGCTTACTGGCGTAGCTTATGCCTGACCGACTTACCGGTGCCGGTGATGAACCGGCTGAAACTCCGAAAGGGGAACGGGACCATAGCATGTCGGGAGACGGATCGAAGTTGGACGCCGCAGTCCGATGGTTGACCAGCAGGCAAGGTGTGCATGGTGAAGGCTGTATTGTCTGAATCCTAGTTTCCAACGATTATGAGGTTGGTGGCGGTGAACGCGGATGACACACCGTCCCGAGCGGAGCGAGGAGCGCGTCCCAGTGAATCGCTGCCAGTCCGCCCGGCGTGGCCCCGGTCAGGGGACCAAGGAAACGAATAGGGCACCTAAACACACCGCGACTCCTCACTCGCGCAACTACGGGATCGCCTAAACAGGACGGCTTGCCGGACCTGCATGGCGACGGAGCCGTCATAGTAGTCAAACGCCCGGCGTAATGGCCGGGACAGCCGCCGTGAGGCGGACGGGGTAGCGGTATAAGCAGGAGTGATCCGTGCGAAGTCGGCTGCTCCGGGTGAAGGACGGCAGTTCTGTGAACTCGATAGATCAACGGAAAGGGACTGCTGATGCAGACCGCTACTATCCTGAGACGGATCGAGAAGCTTCCGGCCCTGTCGCGGGCGGGCAAGCGGATCAATGGTCTCCACCGCCTTATGCGGTCCCGCTGCTTATATGAGCGGGCCTATGACAGAGTATCCCGGAATCGGGGTGCGATGACGCCGGGAGTAGACGGACAGACCTTCGACGGCATGACGCTGGCGAGGCTTGATCGTCTGGTCCAAAGCGTGGCGGAAGGCCGTTACCGCCCTCGTCCAGTGCGACGGGTCTATATCCCCAAGGGCAATGGTAAAATGCGCCCATTGGGCATCCCCACGGCGGATGATCGCATCGTTCAGGAGGCGGCGAGAATGATCCTCGCGGCAATCTATGAACCTGTGTTCTCGAAGCACAGTCATGGGTTCCGCGCGGGTCGCTCCTGCCACACGGCTCTCGAAGAGATCCGCAAAACCTGGACTGGTGTGAAATGGCTGGGCTTTGCCAACTACTATGCAATCGCCGATGGGGTGAAAGAGTCGCTCGACAATCTTGAGCTTGTAATCATCAGGAGCATGTTGGCGACCGTTGCCTCCCGGCGAGGCACAACGCGGGCAAGGGTTCAGAAATCGTTGCTAATGGGGTCGGACTATGGCGTCTCTACCATGGTCCGTGGTCAATCGCGTGTCCATAAACTGTGGCGGTTGAAGCATCTGATCGTGAAGACATGGGATAACCCCATTGTCGATAAAATCACGGTAGGTTCTCGCCTTGCGCAGAGCCCGAACGATCTTGCCACACGTCTGAGCGCCGGAGAGTGCGAAGCGTGTGGCGACACAGATGGTCCGTTCGAGATGCATCACCCAAACCGGCTGAAAGACAAGCCACGTGACCAACTGACGTCGTGGAAGGCATCGGCGCGGCGGCGTAGGACCATCGTCTTATGCCACAAATGCCACGTCGCCCATCATGGTGGCCGGATGCCAAGCAGAATGGAGAGCCGTGTGCATTGAAAGGCATGCACGGTTCGGGGGGAGGCGCTGGGGCGTCCTCGCAAGAGGCGTCTCGCGCCCACCCTACCAAGACCCCGCAAGGGGGCTTGGTCGGAGCGTAGCGGAGATAGAGCCCGGTGCCCGCCTCTGGCGGGCATCCGCCATGCCGCCCGGGCTTTCACTCAATCCAGCGCATAGAGATGCGGCGCGGCGTCGCCTTGCCATCTCCCATTCTGGAAGGAAGGCGAGACAGCGTCGAAACCGGCGTCCAGCCAAAGCCTGTCGAACATCTCCTTGAGGGCAAGCGGCTGCATCGCGGCGGCATTGGAGAGCACGACGTCGCCAAGCATCAGGGCTGGCCGCTTGAGGGGCCTGCTCGATCGCGCGGCGAGCAGTTCGACATCGTCGAGGCCTTCCAATCCGGCGCACAAGAGCATGGGCCCATCGAGGCCGAGATCGAGCGCGAGGCCTGCAAGACGGGTAGCAGCGTCGAGGATGCGTGCTTCAAGCCTGCGCCCGTCGACAGCGATGGAGGGATCGTCATCGACCCGCTCGCCAACGGTCACGACCAGCTCGAAGATACCGGGGCGGACCAGACGCGTCGACCAGAGGCATTCCCGATTGGGACGGTCGCCCACGCGGCACAACCGTCCATGGCAACCCCAGGAGTCGGCAGTGCTATGGGGCTCCCATTGATTGTTCGGAAATCCGGCGGGGACAAATTGCGGTCGCCGCGCGACAATATCGCCATGATCGAGCGGGCGGCCATCGATCGCCGCGAATGGGGCGAGCCGGACGGTAAGGCGCGGCAGCGAGACAACCGCCGGACGTTCCCCCCGCGTGGCCCGTGCACCAAGGTCCGCGACCATTCCCCGAGCCGTGTCGAGGCGGGCATCCTGTGCGGCCATGGTGCTGCGTTCCGCGAGAACGGGGTCGATCATGGCGCGGAGATGGCCTTCGAGACGGTGCCCGAGGGCATCACGGGCGCGACGGCGCTCGGAATCGGCGAGACCGGGGGGAACCTCGTAGCGTGTGGGATGCCGAAGGTGACGCAGGTCGAAGGGGAGGTCCTCGGGCAGGCCGAATGCGGTGTTCATGAGAAGGAGGATGCGCTCGTTACCCTTGGCCCGGCGGGCATAGCCATATTCGGCCATGACATTGGGATTGGGGAGCAGCTTGCCGCTGTCGGCACGACCGATGAAGCTCATGTCGGCGACGAGGATGTCGCAGGCATCGATCTTGTCGAGGATGGTCTGGGTGACTGGGGGTGTTCCCGGCACGCCGCTGGTGTCGCTGTCGATCAGCACCGTCACACCGAGTTCGTCGGTGAGCGCCACGGCCGCCTGATCGAGGGCGCGCCGGATGAAATCGCGACACAGCTTGGCGTCACGATCGGCCTGCCAGGAATAGAAGATGCGAACAGGGTCCATCATCCGCCTCTAGCAGGGAAGCCGGTGCTTGCTGAGCGCTTCATGGAGGTCAGGCCGGGCCATCCTCGACCTCGAACAGCGGTCCCCGGCCGGTCATTCGAACGATGCCTCGCAGGCGAAGCGGCGCCTTGCCGCCGATCATGCACGAACGCCTTCGGACGGGACGGTATCGACTGCGCAAGATGGAAGAGAGATCACGTGGACCATGCCCCGTCCATGACACAACCAAGATCGCCGTTGCAATCCTGTTCGATTTATGTTCTCAATCCGCGCGAAGAAGTCGGCCATGATCCGCGATTATCTTTCCGCCTATGATTTCAACCTGCCGCTCAACGATGCGGCGGTGGATCCCGAGCTGCCGCTGGTGCGCCGGCGGCTGGCCAGCCTTGCCGTGAGCGAAGGTCTGGATGGCGGCTATTATGAGGCACAGGAACTGGCCGAGGCGTTTCTCGACGCGGCACGCGAGGCGAATGCCGAAATCGAGGCGGACGACAGCCCGGCGCGGCTTCGGTTGCGGGAGATCCTTGAGCGCGACCTCGACTATCAGCGTGAACTGTTCGAGGAAGTGTGCGAGCTGCCGCTGGCGGATGCGGCGGGGCATCTGTGCTGGCTCACCGAGCTGATGAAGCAGCGCGCGGACATGGCCCGGCCGATCGCGTCCATTCTCGGCCGCTAGAACGAGCGCGGCGAGATGGGGACGATGATGCCTGTCGTCTCGATTACTTAGCGAGCCGGCGCGGCGGTCGCCCGGGCTGCCGCCAGCGGGAAGCGGCGCGTGCATGCGACCAGCCATAGGGATTCTCGATGCAGTTCCAGCGGTGTGCAAGGCAGTTTTAGCCACCGCTGGAAATTCGCGCCGTCCGGTCAGGCGATCAGTGTCATCAGCCCCTGCCCGCGCGCCGGACCGACCCCGCTGACCCGGAAAGGTTGCAGCGGATCGTCCGTGCGAAGCACAAACTGCGGAAGACCGGTTTCCCGGCGCTTCTGGACAGCGACCGCATAGGCGTGCTCGAAAGACGAAAGCTGCTGACGTCGCGGCGACAAATGATCGGTATCAGACATGTTGCTCCTCCTTTGGCGGAAGTGCTGAGACAGGTTGACTGTTCAGATAAGCGCCGAACGAGGCAAGCCGCGCCCGGAGCTGGGACAAGGTGACACGATCCCGCTAGACGGTTGGTCGATCCGAGAGGCCGCGGCTCGAGCGGCGCGAGGCCCGGCCAGAGGCAAGCGCCGGAACCTGGCTAGCTGCGGAGGTATTCGAACTACCGTGTGGGTTGGCGTTGCCGCGCGGGAGACCTATTGCGGTTGGAATGCGACAGCCCTTGCGGGACCGCGCGCTCGAGGTTGAAACTGATCACCATCAATTCGGTCCGTGCGGGAGGCTCCGCCGTTCCAGGATTGGTTGCTCCAACGCGTCCATGGACTGGTTGAAGGTCGCTTCGACATATTCGCGTAGTCCTTCGATGCCATCTTCGGGATCGCATGCTTCGGTGAAATTCTCGGACCATGCTGAAATGACGCCATCCTTGTAGTGGACCTCATGTATGCAGAGGGACCCGTCCGGGTGACGCACCACGCGCCGGTTCCAGCTTCCGTCGGGAACCATCCCATCCCTCTCGATCCGCTTGGCTCGCTCTTCCGCGTTCTCGCCGTTCATATCCCGTTCTCCATGGCGCCAATGCCTAACTCAATATCCCGGACAATCTCTGCTTTGAGAGCGATGGATGTTGGCTCACCGCATGTGAACCCGATCTAGAAGAAAGATGGTCAGGACGTGTTCCCATACGATGATCGGAATTGCCGAACAAAGCAGAGGTCGGGTTCAAAGAAATGGTGGTCCCCTAGAGCAGACTGCGCGCGCGAAGCCGGAGGAAGCGCTCGAGCGCGTCGGACGGCCGCCCGCCGCACGCGCCAACGGCAAGGCGCGACCAGGTCGCGAGGCTGTAATAATGGCCCGGGATCGCATGGAAGATGGGATCGGCCTCGTCATGGGCAGCCTTCCCATTGTGCGGCAAGGTGGCGTCGGGATCGAATTCGAGCATGGTGGCGCTGGCGATCTCTTCCTCGGTCAGGGCGATCTCGAGTGCGTCGATCTGCTGCGAAGTGCGTGCCCGCATGGCGCGTATGGACGCGGCGTTGGTGGTCATCGGCATGGATGGTCTCCGAGTTGGGAGTGGATCAGGCGGCCGGGGCGTCGGCGAGCGTCAGCTCGACCTTGAACCTGGCGATGGTGGCGGTGAGCAGCTTTTCCTTGGGCACGAGCCAGGCGACATTGTCGCGGAGTTGCTCGCGCAGCATTTCGAGCAAGGCCGCCTCCTCGCCGAGCAGGAGCTGGTTGGCGATGTTGCGCGCCTCCTGGCCGAACCGTTCGCGCTGCGTTTCCGCGCTGTCGGATTCGGCATCGTCGTCAGGCGAGAACAAGCTCGCTTCGAGGAGCCAGGCGAGACGGCCGGGCGAGACATCAGCGCCCTCGGCGATGAGGATCGGTGTCTCGTCCAGATTGTAGGTGTCGTTGTTGCAGACCAGCACGTCGAGCGGGAACACCCGTGCCGTAGGCTTGTCGTGGTCCCTGCCCGAGGCCGCGATCTCGAGATGGAGGGTGATCGCCGCTACCCGACCGGAGGGGAGATCGTCGGGGACGGGGTCCGGCAGATATTGGTGGGTCGCGCCGCCGGTCTCGATTTCGAAGTGGAGGGAGCGGATACGCGGCAACGCGTCATACCAGCGATAACCCTCGAACGCGTCCTGCTCGAACACGGGACGGGCGCCGAGCAGTTCAATGTTGGAGAGGACGGGCGCAGCGCATTGCTCGGCGTCGGCATCGTAGTCGGTCACGAGGATGACATCCTGCGTGTGGGTGCGTTGGCCCCGTTCCCGGCCGAAGGGCTCGCCCGTGCGGGGTTTCCACGCGCGTAGGCAGGGCGTGGCCTCGGGAAGGTCGATGCCGAGCAAGCCGGCCTCTCGCCAGTTGGCGTAGGACAGGCGATGCTCGGGCTGATCGGCGATGACCTGGTAGATGATGCGCCGGCAGGCGAAGCGCAGTGCCTCCAGAGCATCGTTCGCGACCATTTCCTTGCGCGCCGGGAGCACGAGCTGAAGGTCGGGCGCGTCGGCGATGTCGACCATGACGCTCCATGAGGGACCATGATCCACCTCGCTGATCACGGGCAGCTTCGTCGCGATCGTCACGCCGTGAAAGTTGATGCGGGGGCTATCGTAGCCGAGCCGGTCCTCGTCGCGATGGACCCCGATGCGGCAGCCGTGCCAGCGTTCGACATGGACGGCATCTTTCAGAAAATCATGGCGGGCGAGCATCTGGCCGTTGAGGGTGACGGGAAGCGGAAAGAAGCGCGCGGCGGCCACGGCGGCGCTTTCCAGCTGCGCGGACCGGGCGGTCGGCATGTCGATCAGGATCTCAGTGCCAGATGTGACGGGAAACGGCTCGACGGGAATCTCGGCGCTCGTTTCCCAGGCTCCGGCGGGGATGACGATGCGCCAGCCGGCCGTGTTGCCGAACGGGCATGAGCGGATCTCGACGCGGCGACCGGCGAGACTGAAGACGCCCATGCCGGCGGGATCCTCGCGGCGCAGGATAGAGTCGTCCCAGCCCGATCGGCCAAGCGACACGAGGACGGCGGGGTCGGCGATGCCGCGACCGTCGTCGCGAACCGCAAGGGTCGGCTGGCCGTCCGGATCGAGCAACTCGATCGCGACGGCGGTTGCACCGGCACGGCGGGCGTTCTGCAGAAGCTCGTTCAGGACATCGGCGATGGTGCCGTTGAACAGGCGCGTGACCTTGGTGATGGCCTGCTGGCTGACGGACGTGCGGATGGTTGCGGGATAGCGCATGTGGGTTGCTCCGATTGCGAGCGGCATCCTCGCCGCCCACAACCGCGCGCCTCCCTCCCCCTCCGGGCATGGGACCGCAGGGGAAGGGAGGATCGAGAGATTTGTCGGGCAGTCGTCAAGGCTCAGGCGGAAGCTCGGGGTCTTCGGGCGCTGGCTCGGTTCTGCTGCCGACGCCCCCGGCCCGCTTCAGCATCTCTTCATTGTCATCGAAGATGGCGATCCGGGCGCCCGGCTTCTTGCCGCGACGGCGTGCCTCGTCGGCAAGCGTCTTCATCATCGCGGCGGCGGCGGACCCGATGATGTCGGTATCGAGGCTGAGGTCATGGTGGCGCTGATAGAAATCGGCGTCATGCGTGTGAGTGTCGGTGTCGGGGCCCTCGTGCATATATTCGTGGAGGAGGAGGCCCGCGAGCCGGGCGCAGCCGGTATAGCCGCTCTCGAGGAGCGCGAGCTGGCCGCGATTGATCCAGATGATGCCTATGCCGTCGGTCCAGGCGTCGGCCAGATCGGAGTCGCCCGCGCGGACCCGCCGTGTCGCGAACCGCTCCGAACTCGCGCGATCGTAGAGCGCCAGGGCGATCTGGTAGCTGGCATTCTGCAGCGCCCGGATCTTGATCTTCTCGTTCGGCTTGAGCTGGTCGGCGTTGATATTGTGAAAATCCGCGTCGATCAGGTGGCGGAAATCGTCGACGCGCCTGGGGCGGGCCAGCTCGATGCACCGGCAGAATTGGGCGAGGGCATAGCGGCGGCTGTTATCCTGACCCGGCCGGTAGGCTGTTGCGCCCTGCGCCACGCGATCGCGCGCGGCGATCGCGACATCCTGCAACTGGCCGATGAGGTCAGCCAGATCGTCGACCCCGAACCGTTCCAGCGTGTCGTTAGCGAGGACATGGGCAAGCCTCGCCTCGGCGATCCGGATGGCGACACGATCGCCGCGCGGCGCGGTGACGATCGCCGGGTTCGACTCCAGCAGCGTTCCGAGCTTGTTCAGCGCGAAATGCCGTCCCTCGACGTCGGTCAGGATCTTGATGTCGAGCGCGTCCTCGAGGGGCAGGCTCTTGCCGAGGATCCGCTCGGCGACGTGCTGGCGCTCGGCATCGCTCATCTTCGGCTTGGCGACGACAACCTGGTCGGAATGCTTGCGCAGCTCGGCCTTGATCCTGTTGAAGACCGGGCAGGTGCTTTGCACGTCGTTGCGGGCGAAGTTGACGTCGAGGCGCTGCTTGGAGACGACGGTGCCGCCGGTCCCGAAGCGGCTGGCGGGCGCGTTCATCACGAGCACGCCGAGATTGTAGACCGAGAGCGTGTTGCGGGTCGCCGCGAGCTTGAACCAGGCTTCCGGCGTCTCGACGTCCCATTCGGCCTCGGACGGCGGCTTGCTGATCTGCTTGCCGTTCAGCAGGACGGGGACGTCGACATAGGCCACCCAGGATCTCAGTTCGCGCTCGATATTGTCGCGCTCGGAGGGCAGCAGCGGATCGTAGAGCGCGATCTCGATGCTGCAGCCCGGCTGGGGCGGCGAGAGGGCGGACAGGTCGTAGTCGAGGCCATGGCCCTTGATATCGACGGCCATCTTGAACCTGTTCGTCTTCCACAGATTCCGGCCGAACGCCATCAGCTGTCCGCGGCCCATGCGAAAGCGGCCAAAGCGCGCATCGCCTTCGGCGTGCGGCGTGCCGAAGGTCTCGAAGAACTGCTCGATCTCGGTGCGATCCTTGAAGCCCTTGCCGTCGTCGTTGATCGTCAGCGTCTCGTTGGTGAGCGCGATCTCGATCCGCGAGGCGCGGGCGTCGACGCCGTTCATGACGCCTTCGAGGATGGCCTTCTGGAGCGTGCCGGCCTGCTTGGTGATGACGTCGTAAAGAAGGTTGGCGTGCATGCCGAAGCGGCGGCGCTCGGTTGAGGGGGTGTCCATAGGGGTGCTCCGATTCGAACGGCATCAGTGCCGCCCGCAACCGCACGCCTCCCTCCCCTCCGGACTCGGTGCGTCCGGCCGTCGGTGTCGCGGATATGATCTCGCGCCGGACGGGATGGTCCGGACGCGCAGCACGACGATGGCCAGGACTATGCGATCAGGCTCGCGGCCGCCGCTTTGCCAGATTGTCGAAGTCCGCGAGCAGGTGCGGGTGAATCGCCTCCACGCGTTCGCGGATCGTGGAATCCTCGTGGCCGAGCCGGCGCAGTCGCCGCCGAAATTCGACGATATCCGCGCGGCCGGCGAAATCCTCCTCCGCGCGCTCCGTCGCTGTCCAGAATCGGTCCGTCATGGTCGCACCTTTCAGCGAAAGAAGCGCGCGTCAGGATAGTCGGCAAGGATCGAGTCCTTGGCCGCCTCCCTGCCGGCGTTGGCGTGCCACCGGGGAAACCGGCGCGCAAAGGCATCATGTCCAGGCTCGCCGATCCGCACGCCCCCGCGTGCTTCGAATGCTGCCTTGCGATCCACCGGCCATATCCGGATCGTGCCGCTTGCCTGACCATCCTCGGACTCGAAATAGAAAAGCTCGCCACCATGCCCCCAATAGGTGCCGCCGACATCATAGCCGCCGGCGTCCAGTGGCATTTTCCGCAGGTAGAAGCGGGCGCGGGTTTCATGATCGCCCCGGACGTTTGCCCGGCCGAGTGACGCACCGCGCGACCGGTCGCCCATATAGCCCCGATCCGGCGGGATTCCGTGGTAGGTCATGAGCATGGCTCCTGGCATGGGTTCATCATCGCCTTGGCGGCGATGGACCGGCGCGGCTGATGAGAAGATCGTCCCTGGCGGGTCGGGTCTAGGATCCGGCGGCGTCGGCAGAGGCTATGATCGGCCGGCATGTTCGGCTTCGACGCGCCGCGCTGCGGCCGGCCAGTCCGCGCCCAGGAACCGTGAATGGAAGTCCAGGGCGGTCAGCGGCGATGTGGGCGCGTCATTGGTGAGCGCGATCGACGTGATCTCGTGGAAGGCATGGTCCTGCGCCGCCTGCCAGCCATCGATGGCCCGCTCCTGAAGATCGTCGAGGCCGACCGCGGAAGGGACGAACCCGTCTTCGTCGTCGGTGCCCTCGATGATGGCGCGGGCCTGCGCCAGGGAAAGAGACCCGGCGAGGACGACCGTCTCGTCCTGCTTGTAGTTCGAGGCGTCGCGGTAGAGGTAGGAGAAGCGGGTATTCGCGCCGGCCCGTTCAAACGAGGCCACGTCGATCCGGGGGTCTTCCTCGTTGGCCAGTCGCCATTCGGCAAGCGCCGCTTCCTCGCGGGTCTTGAAGGTCGGTCGATCCTCGAAAGGCCGAGGGTCGCACACGATGCGCCATTTGCGATCTTCATAGTTGCGCGAAACGCAGCCGATCGCACCGCTGGCGTAGCGGACGCCATGGACATACCATCCGCCATGACGCCAGCGGGAATATGTGAACAGGGACTGGTCCGGCATGATAGCTTCCTCCGATGGTTCTGCTTGAGAAGAGGATGCGAGCGCGCGCGACGATCCCGCCTCGATCGGGGCGACGGGGCCGGTCGGCATGTGCGCGAGGTCGCTCAGGCGGCGAGACGGTCGATGCCGCTGCCGTGATCAAGACCGGCGTTGAAGCGGTCGAGCCATTCGCGCATCGCCGGCCGATCGCCGAGATCGACACATGCGGCCGCCTCCTGGAACGAGATCAGCTCTGCAGGCGCGGTCCGGATGATATGGTCGATCTCATGCTCGGGGAGCAGTTGCTCGGCACGGATCAGGTCGGTCATGGCACCGGGACGCGGCTCGGCACCGCGCTTGCCGGCGATCGGCGAGCGCCACAATCCGTCGACCGTGCGCAAGCGGGGCTTGGCGCGGGCCTCGACCAGCACGATGAGACGCAGATAGCGCGCCGGCAAGCTGCGCACCTCGTCCGGCTTCATCGCGACGCAGACGAAGCAGCTCGATTTGACGGGGACCGGCAGGCCAGCGGCCCGGATGCAGGCGATACAGTCCTCGCGCGTCCAGCCCCATTCGCGCAGCGGATAGCGGAAGTCGAAGCGCGCATCGATATGACCTTCGCGATGGGCATAGCGCTTGTTGTCGGCCGGCGAGCAATCGTAGCCGATGAGCTTGATCACCCGGTCGCCGCACGCCCATGCGGCGAGCGCGGGCGGCCACTGCTCGGTCCATTTGTCCTGGGGCGCGATCTTCCATTTCTGGCTGCAGCTATGCCGGTTGAACGCGATCGAGGGGAGTGTCGCATTGGTCAGCAGGTTCTCGACCAACGAACCATAAGGCGGCCAGTGCTTGAACCGTTTCGGTTCGTAGTGCACGACATGGTTTTCGATGCCATGCTCGTCCATCCAGGTGCGGAACAGCGGCACATAGGCCTCGGTCTCCGGGCGCTCGCTGCCGGTGTCGGCCATCAGCACGACGTTGGGGGGCTCGCCGCGTGCCGCCAATTCTATGATCATCGCGGTCGAATCGACGCCGGCGCCCCAGGCGGCGATGACGGGCTGACGGCGCGCCATCACCGTGCATCCCAGGGAACGGCTTCCCATTCACCGTCGAGCGGCAGCGGGAGGGATTCCTTCTCCTCATCGGTGAAGGTGTCATAGTCGTCGAGCTGCCAGCCAGTGTCGTTCGACCAGCATAGCTCTGGATTGATTATGTTGAAGATGATCCAGCCCATGGCTCATTGTCCTTTTGCGGGTTGGGCGGCAGAGTCTGCCGGGAGGCCTCGGCCAACGGGCGGACGGCCCTCTGGCGTCGGGACGGGACGAAGCGGGCGCGCGCGATCAGAACGGGCGCGGCAGCACGACGGCGGCGCCTTTCGGACGGGTTTCGATGACACGCGCCGGCTGGATCGGATCGCCGACGCGCATGCGTGCTCGAAGAGCGCGAGACGTGGCCGGGACAGGGCAAGCCCGGTCGATGAAGGCATCGTCGGTTCTGCGGCGATGGCTGGCGAAGAGCAGAAGCGCGCGAGCGGCTCGCTGATCAGGTCGGCACCAGCCACTCGCGCGCCGGCTGCCAGCCGAGAATGTCGCTGCCGCTATCCGAGACAGCGTCGCCCGAGATGTCGCGCCACAGAGAGCGCGGCCGATAGTCCGGCATGTAGCGCGCGGTGAGCAACTCGAAAGTCGCGCAAATATAGCCGCTGCGGCGGATGGCGAGCACCGGTTCGCTGTTTTCGGGAAGCGCGGTGAGCACCGACATGAAACCGGCGGGGATTGGACTGATCAGGATGTCGACCAGGGTGCGCGCGAGACGGAGTTCCAGTTCGCCAGCCTCGCTGCTCCAGGGTTGAGCGTCGATGTCGAAGACATCGGGATCGCGTTGCGAGGGCGAACGGGAGAATTCGCCGGACCAGCAGTCCTTGCCGGGATAGAGCGCGGTGATGTCGTCGGTGATGCCCGGATCGCCGGTTTCGCACCGCAGCCAAGCGGCCATGGCAGGCGTAAGCTTGCCGGAGAGCGGGTATGCGGCGATGGGCGTCGCGTCGAGTTCAGGGAATTCGACAAGCCACCATTTGGCGCGATGGTGAAGAACGATGCCATAGCAGTGACGCACGAGGTCGGGGTCGCCGTTCTCGGCGGCGCGCTGCACCTCGAAATATCGTCTGGTGTGATTTGGGGTCGGCATGGCGAAGTCCTTTCGGATGAGTCTCGGGCGATCGGCGACCGTGGCGATGCAGCCGCTCCGGGACGCCACACCTGTCCGCCTCCTCCCCTCCGCATGTTCGTCGGCGGGATCATCGTTGCCGCGGTGCCAGCCTGAAGCAGTGCATTCGGGCTATCCGCGAAGGAGGCGTCGATCCGCGTCAACGATGGGCCTGAGGGAGCGCGGACTCTTGTGCTCAGCCGAAGCGGTTGCCCTGCTCGGTGAAGGTGAAATCGTTGGCGCGGATCGCCTCGTCGACCTGGGCATCCGCGCTGCGATAATCGTGTTCGGCTTCGAGCTGGCGATAGAGCCAGCGGGCAAGATCGCGCAGCGTGTCGACGATGATTTCCTCGTCGGCGAGGCTCAGATCCTGGCCGGACGGACTGTCGCGGAAGACCGCGATCCGCATGCTATATTCGTGGCAATAGCGGCCTACGTGCTGGATCGAGGCGCGGAGCTGGTAGAAATTGCGCCGTTGCACCTCGAGCAAGCTATCGGCGATGCCGTGCAGCTCGGTGTCCTTCGGGGCATGGGCCCGGATGCTGCGCGCCATGTCGCGCGCGTAGCGATACTCGCCTTCGAAGCAGGCGCCGTCGCCCTGGCTCGAGAAGCCCGAGAAATAGATTTTCGGCTTGGCGCATGATCCGCCGCCCATGAGACG